>Ga0134128_10004444_pt1 | contig 17161 bp, 25 predicted proteins | sample KB31754_FD_96462 | JGI IMG/M metagenome (GOLD analysis project Ga0134128, IMG submission 96462) | Terrestrial soil microbial communities with excess Nitrogen fertilizer from Kellogg Biological Station, Michigan, USA - KB3-175-4 | ecosystem: Environmental > Terrestrial > Soil > Unclassified ... | reverse complement strand
CCTGCTGCTGCCGCCCGATCAGGACACCTGGGCGCCGCAGGACTTCGAGCTGCTGCAGAAGATCCGCGCCGCGGAGAAGGACGCCGTCGCCTACCTGCGCCATGTCCACGGCGGCTCTCGGCCGTGGACGGCCAGGTCCCGCTCGGGCGGCCCCGCGCGGCTGACGAAGGCCGGCTACGAGCGCTACGAGTTCCTGCTCAGCCAGGACGCGCTCGCCTATTTCGAGTCCAAGGGCGCCGACGCCAAGTGGGCCCTGAAGCTCAAGGACTGGGACGACAAGCCCATGTTCGACGGCGCGGGCCTGCTGACCGACGAGGGCGTCCGCGTGTACCGGCGGGCCAAGTACAACCTCGAGGTCTTCTGGAAGTCGCCCACCGGCGACGTCTACGGCACCCGCCGCCCCCCTCAGAATAAGCCTTGAGCCCCCGTCGGTAATTTGCTATCTTTAGACGTTATGCCACAGAAGACCTATATTCATCCGCCCCGCACGGCCGCTGGCCAGCGCGGCTTTCACCACATCGATGCGAAGGGGCTGGTCCTCGGCCGCATCGCGACCAAGGCCGCCACTCTGCTTCGCGGCAAGCACAAGCCGACCTATACCGATTTCGTGGACTGCGGCGACGTCGTCGTCGTGACGAACATCAAGCAGGTCAAGCTCACGGGCGACAAGCTGAACCAGAAGTTCTACTTCTCGCACTCCGGCTACGCCGGCGGCGCCAAGACCATGCCGCTCAAGCGCCAGATGGAGCGGGACCCGCGCCGGGTCCTCATGCTCGCCGTGCGCCGCATGCTGCCGAAGAACCGCCTGGCGCGCAAGCAGCTCGCGCGGCTGAGGATCTACGTCAACGAGAAGCATCCCTATTCCAACCTCGAAGCGAAGGCCAAGTAATCATGGGTAAGAACGAAGAGCTCCGCGCCACCGGTCGCCGCAAGAACTCCATCGCGCAGGTCCGCCTGCTGGCGAAGGGCGACGGCAAGATCACCGTCAACAAGAAGCCCGTCGACGAGTACTTCAAGGGCCTGCCGCACCAGGTCCGCGACGTCCGCTCGCCTCTCGAGGTCGTCGAGGCCGCCAAGAGCCACGACTACGTCGTCAAGGTCGTCGGCGGCGGCATCTCCGGCCAGGCCGGGGCGGCCCGCCACGCGATCTCCCGCGTGCTGGTCAAGGCCGACGACAAGAACAAGAAGGCCCTCAAGGCCGCCGGCTTCCTGACGCGCGACCCCCGCATGGTCGAGCGCAAGAAGAGCGGTCAGCCCAAGGCCCGCAAGCGCTTCCAGTACTCGAAGCGCTAAGCTTCCGAGGCTGTTGTTTATGAAGGAATCTCCGTCGGCGACGAAGTCGGCGACGGAGACGATCAAGATTCGCGGACTGGCCCGTCTCACCGCGGCGATCTTCGCCGGGTGGGGCGGGCTGGTTGCTTTCAAGGGCGTTTGGGACCTCTGCGGAGGCGAGCCCGAGGCCAACCTGTATGCCCCCCAAAAATGGGCGTTCGTGACCGAGGCCCAGTGGCTGCGCTACGCCGGCTTCGAGCTGGCCTATGGCCTGGCCTGCCTCGGCTTGGCCTGGTACTGCCTGCGCTGGGCGCGCCGCCTGCCGGAGACCGTCTCGCGGCCCCGGCGCGAGCCCGAGTTCACCCTCTTCGATTAGCGGCTGGATGCTGAAGATCGGCTGCGCCGGCTTCCCCATCGGCCAAGACCGCTATTGGCGGTCGTTCTCCTTCGTCGAGGCGCGCACGGGGGAGGTCATGCCGCGGCCCGCCACCCTCGCCCAATGGCGGGCGACCGCCCCGATCGAGGCCGAGTTCTCCGTGCAGGCCTCGCGGGCCATCACCCACGGCCGCGAGGACCGCGGCTTCCCGCCGGCGGCGAAGAAGCTCTCTCCGGCGGCCCAGCGCCAGTGCGGCGGCTTCCGCGAGAGCCTGGAGGTCCATGAGGCCTGGATGTCCACGAAGGCCGCTGCCGAGGCCTTGGGCGCCAAGGTGGTGGTCTTCGAGACCCCGGCTTCCTTCCAGCCGGGCCCCGACCGCCTGCGCGACATGTACCGGTTCTTCAAGGCGATGCCCCGGGGCCGCTTCGCCTGCGTGTGGCACCCTCGCGGAGTCGCCTGGGGATCGGCGCTCGTCGACCGCGTGTGCGGGGAGCTGGGCCTGATCCGCGCCGTCGACCCGCTGAAGGAGGCCGTGCCCGAGCGCGGCGCGTTCCGCTACCTGCGCCCGCAGGGGCCGCGGGTGGGGGCGCTGTCTGTGGACAATTTGTCTACGATCAAGGACGCCGCGCGCGGCAAGCCTGCCTACCTCGTGCTCTCGCACCGCGACGCCTTCCGCGACGCCGAGCGGCTGCTCGGAGCGGCGCCGGCGGCCCGAGGCCCGTTCCGCCGCTGACGCGCCGCCTCGTTTTTTCGTAAACTGAATCATGGCCCGAAAATCGTCGGAGGCGCCCTCGCGCGGACAGGCGCAATTGCTGGCCGACGCCGCCGACGCCGCGGCGCGCTGGTTCCGCCGGCCCGAGCCCGCCGCGCTGTCGGCCGCGCGGACGGCGCGCCTGCGCTCGCGCGGCGCGCGCGAGCGCGCGGTCGCGGGCCTGCGCGGACGCGCCGGAGCCGCCGCGGCCGGCGCGGCGGACTACTCGTTCGCCCTGCGCGAGGCCGTCGAGCACGCCGTCGGAGCGGTGTCCGACGCCACGCAGTGGGGGCTCGGCGCCGATCCCGAGTTCGCCGCGATGGCCGACGGCCTGCGCTCCGGCGCGAAGTCCCTGGCCCGCGCCCTCGCCGTCGCCGGCTCGGCGCGCGCGAACGCCCTCGACGACGCCAAGCGCTGGGCCGCTGACGTCGAGCGCCGCCGCCGCGCAGCGCTGGACGCGGCCCGCGAGTCGCCGTTCTTCGTCGTGGCGGTCAAGCGCAGCGAGGTCGCCTCGCGGCTGTCCTCGGCCGCCGAGGGCCTGCAGCAGGCCTGCGACGCGCTGGCGGGGAGCCTCGCCGAGTGAGACGGCTCGGCCTGCCGGCCCTCGCGCTGGCCCTCGCCTGTCCGTTCGTCCGGGCGCAGGACCAAGGCGCCGCCGCCGTGCCCGCGCCGATCGTCGTGCGGGTCTACCACACCAACGACGTGCACGGCTGGATCATGCCGCAGACCGACAAGCGCAACGGCCGTCCGATCGGCGGCGCGGCGGCGATGAAGTCGCTGCTGAACAGGGACTCCAATCCCCGCCTCGTCCTCGACGCGGGCGACTGGTGGCAGGGCACGCCCGAGGGCTCGACGACGCACGGCGAGGCCGTCGCCGAGGCGTTCAACGCGATGGGCTACGACGCCGTCGAGATGGGCAACCACGAGTTCGACGCGGGCTGGTCCTCGGCGGCCGCGCTCAACGCGAAGATGGCGATGCCGGTCCTCGCCGCCAATATCTACGATTCGTCCGGCAAGCACGTCTCCTGGACGAGACAGAGGATCGTCAAGGAGGTCTCCGGGGTCAAGTTCGGGATCTTCGGCCTGATCACGTCGCACATGGACCGGCTCGAGGTCCCCGGCAAGATCGCGGGCCTGACCTTCCGCCGCGAGACCGACGAGGCCCGCGACCAGGTCGCGGCGCTGAGGAAGGAGGGCGCCGACGTGATCATCGCGGTCACGCACGTCGGCTTCGAGGCGCCGGACAAGCCGCCCTTCGAGGGCGACCAGACGCTCGCGCGCGAGGTGGAAGGCATCGACCTGATCGTCGGCGGCCACACCCACACGACCTTGTCCCGCGCGTGGCGCGATCCGGCCCACGGGACCTTGATCGTCCAGGCCGGGTCCTACTTCTTCAAGGTCGGCCGGGCGACCCTCAAGATCGATCCCGCGACGAGGCGCGTGACGGCGTCCTCCGACGAGCTTCTCGACCTGTGGGTCGACCGCCTCGGACAGGACCCCGCGATGAAGGCGATCGTCGACCGGCGCGAGAAGGACCTCGGCGAGGCGTTCAGGCTCGTCGTCGCGACCGCGACGCGGGACCTCGACCGCGCCGGCGCCGGCGAGTCCGGCCTGGGCTCTTGGATGGCGGATTGCTTCAAGGCGACGGAGGACGCGGACGCGTTCATCATGAACGGCGGCGGCATCCGCGCGGACATCCCGGCGGGGCCCGTCACCCTGCGCCGCTTGTTCGAGGCCATGCCTTTCGACGACACCGTGGTCACCCTGCGCATGAGCGGGGCCAAGCTGCGCGCCGCCCTCGACCACGTCGTCGGCTCGCCGAAGATCGCGCAGATCGGCGGCATGACGGCCGAGATATCCCCGCTCAAGCCGCGCGGCTCGCGCCTCGGCAGGGTCACGGTCGGCGGGGCGCCGCTCGACGACGCTAAGACGTACTCGGTCGCGACGCTCGATTTCCTGGCGGGCAGCTACGAGGAGTTTTCGTCGGCCTCGCCGCGGGACACCGGACTGCTCGCGCGCGACGCCCTGCGCGCGTGCGCCGAGAAGCAGAAGACGATCGCCCCGCCTCCGGCCGGGCGCTTGATCTCCTTGGGGGAATGACATGGTTCTGAAGGATGCGCGCGAGAAAGTCGAGAAGGCCTGGACCACGACGAAGAAGATCCTCGCGCTGATGAGCGTCTGGGGGCTGATCTTCAGCCTCGTGACGATCGCGCGCCTGGGCGTCGCCTTCGCCTACGACGACGCGCTCGTGAACTCCTCGGCCGCCTACGAGAAGGCGCAGGGAGCGGCCTCCGCGCAGGCGCACGGCCCCGATTACTGGAAGACGATCAACACCTCCTACGATCTCGAGAGCCCCAAGCTCCTGCCCTACGCCGCGGCGGGCGTCGCCCGACTGTTCGGCTTCCACATCCTGATCCTCGCGGAGCGGCAGGCGACCGGCGGCGAGGCGCTGAAGAAGGAGTGGCGCCACCTGGCGCCGCGCGGGTTCACGTTCGTCTCCGACCCCGAGGAGCTCCACCTCCACCTGCAGGACGGCCGCTACGTCCTGTTCGTCGGCTCGACCGACCGGGAGCTGCTGCAGGCGCGCAAGGCCGGCGTCTACGCGGTGCGCGTCAAGCGCCCCCGCAAGTCCGTGCTGGGAGGGGAATACAACCCCGGCCAGCTGGGCGAGGTCGTCGTCCCCTTCTCGGACTTTTAGGCCCGCCGGGACGTTGCGGGAAGACTTCGGAAATATCCATTCCGAGCGACATTCCATCATTGACTTGGGCGCGTCTTCGGAGTAGAATACGGCCTGGAACGTCCCTGGAAAGACGGTGTGGACAATATGTCCACAAAGGACCCGAAAGAACCCATGAGCTCCCCTCTGCGCCGCCCCCTGTTGGCCGGAAATTGGAAGATGAACCTGACGCTCGCCCAGTCCGTCGAGCTGGCCCGGGCGGTCAAGGACGGCGCCGCCGGCGCCTCCGGCGAGGTCGCCGTTTTCGTGCCCTTCACCGCCATCACCGTGGTCGCCGAGGTCCTGCGCGGCAGCCCGGTGCGGCTGGGCGCCCAGGACGTCTACTGGGAGGCGTCGGGCGCGTTCACGGGCGAGATCTCGGCCAACATGCTGCTCGACGCCGGCTGCGCGATGACTTTGATCGGCCACTCGGAGCGGCGCAAGCTCTTCGGGGACACCGACGAGAACGTCAACAAGAAGCTGGGCGCGGCGCTCAAGGCGGGCCTGACGCCCGTCGTCTGCATCGGCGAGACGCTCGACGAGCGCGAGACGCAGAAGACGTGGCGCGTGCTGGAGACGCAGATCGCAAACGGGCTCAAGGGCTTCGCGCCCGCCGACCTCTCCAAGGTCGTCATCGCCTACGAGCCGGTCTGGGCGATCGGCACGGGCAAGACGGCCACGCCGGCCCAGGCGCAGGAGGCGCACCTGTTCACGCGCCAGCAGCTCGAGCGGCTGCACGGCAAGAATTTCGCGTCCGGCATCCGGATCCTCTACGGCGGCTCGGTCACGGCCGAAAACGTGGACTCGCTGATGGCGCAGCCCGACGTGGACGGCGCGCTGGTCGGCGGCGCGAGCCTCAAGAAGGACGCATTCCTGCGCATCATGGGGTTCAAGCCCGCGTGATCTCCCCGACGCAGATCGCCGGGCTGGCCTCCGAGATCGAGAAGCGCCTCCAGCGCTCCAAGCTCGACATCCCCGTCGGCGTGTCCAATAAACATTGTCACTTGACCGAGGCTCACTTCAAGATTTTGTTCGGCGCCGCGGCTTCCCCCAAGAAAGTCAAAGACATCAAACAGCCCGGCTTCTACGCCGCCGAGGAACTCATCGACGTGCAGGGGCCCAAGGGAGTGGTGAAGAAGGTCCGCCTGGTGGCTCCGTATCGCGCCAATACCCAGATCGAGCTCGCGGTGACCGACGCTATATCCATCGGATTGAAGCCCCCCGTGCGGGAATCCGGCGACGTGAAGGGGTCCGCCGGCGCGATCCTGATCGGCCCGGCCGGCAAAGTCGAGATCAAAGAGGGCGTCATCATCGCCCAGCGCCACGTCCATTTCTCGCCCGACGAGGCGAAGAAGTGGGGGATGACCAGCGGCGAGCTCGTGCGCGTGCGCTGCGGCACCGGCGGCGGACGCTCCACCGTTTTCGAAGACTGCATCGTCCGCGTTTCGGACAAGTACAGCCTGGAGTTCCACGTCGACACCGACGAGGCCAACTCCGCCGGCATCAAAACCGGCGATTTCGTGCACATAGCTTAAAGAAGGGTCAGGCTTTGACTTTTTGACTTATTCACCGAATAAGTCAAAAAGTCAAAGCCTGACCCCAAGGAGAGAACATGAACGCACTCGGAATGATCGAGACGCGCGGCCTCGTCGCCTGCGTGGAAGCCGCCGACGCCGCCGTGAAGGCCGCCGACGTCCGCATCGTCGGTTATGAAAAGGTGGGGACGGGACTCGTGACCGTGCTGTTCCGCGGCGAGGTCGCCGCGTGCAAGGCCGCCTGCGACTCCGGCGCCGCCGCCGCGCAGAAGGTCGGCGAGCTGATCGCCGTGCATGTGATCCCGCAGCCGCACCCGGACCTCGAGGGGAAGATGCCGATCTCGCTCCCCGAGAACCTGGCGCGCAAGAAGTAAGGCCCCGAGCGAGATCCATATGATCTTCGCCCGCGTCACGGGCACCGTCGTCTGCACCCTCAAGGACGAGAAGCTGGTCGGGTCCAAGCTGCTGCTGGTTCAGCCCGTGGACTTGGCCGGCGCCTCGAAGGGCAACCCTCTCGTCGCCGTCGACTCCGTCGGCGCCGGCGAGGGGGAGCTCGTCTTGATCGTGCAGGGGTCGAGCGCCCGTCAGACCACCCGCACCGAAGGCCGACCGGTGGACGCCGTGATCTTCGCGATCGTGGACACCGTCGAGCAGTCCGGCAAGACCGCCTTCAAGAAGTCCAGCGACGCAGCCGCGAACAGGTAAAAGCCCATGCAGAGCGAGGAGATCGCCCGCGTCATCGCCGAGGTTCTCAAGCGCCTCGAGAAGGAGGAACTCGGCTCGGTCGTGACCGCGAGCCCCTCCGCTCCTGTTTCGTCCGCGGGGGCCGGCGACGGCGTGCTCTTTCCGACCGTCGACGAAGCAGTGCAGGCGGCCAAGCGCGCGCAGGCGGTCTTCCAGGACCAGGGCCTCGAGCTGCGGCGCGAGGTGATCCGCGCGATGCGCAAGGCGGCCATCGCCAACGCCGAGCGCCTCGCCAAGATGGCGCGCGAGGAGACCGGCATGGGCCGCTGGGAGGACAAGGTCCAGAAGAACCTGGTCTGCGCGACGCGCACGCCGGGCGTCGAGGACCTGACCTCCAAGTGCTTCACCGGCGACAAGGGCCTCACCTTGGTCGAGTACGCGCCGTACGGCGTCGTGGCGGCGATCACGCCGTCGACGAACCCGGCCGCGACGATCATCAACAACGGCCTCTCCATCCTCTCGGCCGGAAACTCCGTCGTTTTCGCGCCGCACCCGGCGTCGTTCAAGGTCTGTCTGGAGACGATGCGCCTGCTCGCGGCGGCCGCGGTCGCCGCGGGCGCGCCGCGCGGCCTGATCACGACGTTCGAGAAGCCCTCGCAGGACAACACCAAGAACCTGCTCGCTCACCCCGACGCGCGCGTGAACATGGTCACGGGCGGCCCCGCCATCGTCAAGGTTGCGATGACGGTGGGCAAGACTTGTAAAACGATTGCTGCCGGGCCTGGAAATCCCCCTGTCGTCGTGGACGAAACGGCGATTTTTCCGAAGTGCGCTCAAGACGTCATTTTCGGCGCGTCGTTCGACAACAACGTTCTCTGTACCGCCGAGAAAGAAGTCATCGTGACGGCCGCCGCGCGCGACCGCTTCCTCGCCGCGATGCGCGCCGACTCGCGCGCCTTCGAGCTCTCGCGCGAGCAGATGGATCAGCTCATGAAGGTGGTCATCAAGGTCGGCGGCAAGGGCTGCAAGGATCCCGTCCTCAACCGCGACTACGTGGGCAAGGACGCGGCGTTCATCGCCAAGGGGATCGGCCTGACCGTCCCGGACGGCGTGCGCCTGCTGTGGGGAGAGGTGCCCAACGACCACACGCTCGTCTGGACCGAGCAGCTGATGCCGGTCCTGCCGGTCACGGTCGCGCCCGACGTGGACGCGGCGATCGCTCTCGCCGTCGAGGCCGAGGGCGGGCATCGCCACACGGCGGCCATGCACTCCACGAACGTCGGCAACCTGACCAAGATGGCGCGGCGCATGCAGTGCTCCATCTACGTCAAGAACGCGCCCACTCTCTACGGCCTCGGCCTGGGAGAGGGCTACGCCACGATGTCGATCGGCACGCCGACCGGCGACGGGCTGACCAAGACCAGCCACTTCGCGCGGCCGCTGCACTGCTCGCTCGTGGGCTACTTCAGGATCGCGTGATGAAATACGCTCGACTCGGCGACACCGGTCTCGTCGTCTCCCGTCTCTCGTTCGGCTCGATGACGTTCGGCTCGGGCCAAGGCCCGATGGGCAACGTCTGGAAGACGGGTCAGAAAGAGGCGAACGCGCTCGTCGGGCGCTGTCTCGATGCCGGCATCAATCTCTTCGACTCCGCCGACATGTACGCGGGCGGCGAGTCCGAGACGATCCTGGGCAAGGCTCTGGGCGCTAAGCGCGCGGAGATCGCAATCTGCACGAAGGCGGGCTTCCGCGCCTCCGACTCGCAGCTGCGCACGGGCCTCTCGGCGCGCAACCTGATCATGCAGGCCGAGGGCAGCCTCAAGCGCCTGGGCACGGACTGGCTCGACCTCTTCGTCGTTCACCGCGTGGACCCGTTCACTCCGCTCGACGAGACCTTGCGCGCGCTCGAGGACCTCGTGCGCTCGGGCAAGGTCCGCTACGTCGGCTACAGCAACTGGCCCGCCTGGCAGGCGGCGCTGGCGGTCGCGACTCAGAAAGAAAAGGGCTGGACGCGCTTCCGCGCGGCGCAGATGTACGCGTCGCTGGTGGGGCGCGACGTCGAGCACGAGACGGTCCCGTTCATGCGCGCCGCGGGCGTGGGGATGATGGTCTGGTCGCCGCTCGCGGGGGGCTTCCTCTCAGGCCGGTACACGCGCAAGGACCCGACGGGCGGCTCGGGCCGGCTCAAGGATTTCGACTTCCTGCCCACGGACAAGGAAAAGGCGTACGACCTGATCGACGCGATGGGGAAGATCGCGAAGAAAAAAGGCGCCTCGGTGGCGTCCGTCGCCTTGGCCTGGCTGCTCTCGAAGGATTGGGCGACCACGATCCTCGTCGGAGCGAGCAAGATGTCCCAGCTCGAAGACAACTTGAAAGCCGCCGATCTGGAACTGACGAAGGATGAGGTCTCGACGCTGGACGCCGCGACCGCGCCCGTGCCCATGTACCCGAACTGGTTCAACGAAAAGACCGCCGACGCCACAACGCGTCAGGCGCTGGGAGTGTAAAGACATGCTCGCCAACCTCGCCGTCGGATTCCTGGAAGGAAACTCGATCGCCAAAGGCATCGAGGCCTCGGACGCGATGTGCAAGATGGCCGCGGTCAAGCTCGCCAAGACCGCCGTGATCGCTCGGGGCAAATACGTCATCCTCATCACCGGCCCGGTCGGCGAGGTCGAGTCCTCGCTCCGCGCCGGCAAAGAGGTGATGGGCAAGACGCTCGTCGACGAGGTCCTGATCCGCAACGTCCACTCGCAGGTGATCTCGGCGCTCGACAAGCGCATCCCCGTCGACGTCCTCAACGCGGTTGGCATCGTCGAGACGAAGGAGGCGGTCGCGACGGTCAAGGCCGCCGACGCCGCCGCGAAGGCCGCGTCGATCCACATCCTCGAGGTCAAGACCGTGGTCCCCGGCGGCAAGGGGTACTTCACTCTGTGCGGCGAGGTCGGCGACGTGCGCTCGGCGCTCGCGGCCGCGGTGTCGTCCCTGCGCCCGGACCAGCTCGTGACGCACGTCGTGATCCCGCAGGCGGACGCGCAGCTTCTCTCGACCATCGGGAAATAAATGAAAGTCGTCATCGGCAGCGACCACGGCGGATTCTCCGCGAAGGACTTCATCAAGAAGGCCATTCAAAAAATGGGCCACGAGGTGGTCGACTTCGGCTGTCACTCGCTCGACGCGGTGGACTACCCCGACGTGGCCCAGCTCGTGGCCGAGGCGGTCGCGCGGCGCGAGTTCGACAAGGGCGTGCTGATCGACGGCTTCGGCGGGGCGGTGTGCATGGCCGCGAACAAAGTCCCGGGAGTCCGCGCGGTGGCGGCCTACGATTCGGTGTCGGCGCGCATGGCGGCGCAGCACGACGACGCGAACGTCCTGTGCATCGGCGGCAAGTCGCACGGCGAGCTGATCCACGGCGAGATCGTGAAGGTGTTCTTCTCCACTCCGTTCGAGGGCGGCCGCCACGAGGGCCGCCTCGCCAAGGTCGCGGCCATCGAGAGGAAGTACTCGCGATGAAGCTCGCCCGCGTGATCGGCCGCGTCTTCTGCTCCCGCCAGGACCCGGCTGTGGACAAAAAGACCCTATTGTTGATCCAACCGCTGCGCTGGGAGGACGAATCCGCGATCGGGGACCCCATCGTGGCGGCCGACGCCGTCGGCGCGGGCTCTTCGGAAAAAGTATTCTGGGTGGCGTCCCGGGACGCCGCCGTGGCCTTCCCGGACGCCCCGCCCGTCGACGCGGCGATCGTGGGGATCGTCGACGGACATCAGGTCAAAAAATTCCGATGATTTCCTTGGGAATGAGTTCGATTAACCGCGGGCAGACAGGGAAGCGATATGCCAAACTGATTTTTCTGTTAACTTTCGGGCAACTCGTTGCTTATGCCGTGGATGTGCCTAATAGGAAATTAAGAATGGGCATCGGCAAGTATGAAGTCGGTATGCCGACGTCAAAGGAAGACGCCGATGGCATAGCCTCGATTTACACGCTTTTGTCCTCGCAGGGCGACGTAATACCAGAGCCATATGTCGACGTGTATTACACTGTCATCAACCATCGAATTGACAAGATGCTGGGACGGTATGGCCACAAGGCCGGACAGTACGGATTCAGCGGATTGTTGAAGTTTAAGTCTGAAAAATATGGCCCCAACAATGCCGCTCACGCGGACCCGCTTGTTTATTGCTGGATGCTGGTAAGCTCCTTTTCAAATCGATATGAAGGAAACCCTGTTACGCCGAAATGCAGTCAGGCGGCATTTTGGCGGGATGGCAATCGGGAAATGATGCTGTATGAGCAGAAAATACCTCGCAATGAGAAGACATACTGGGAACGCGGCGTCATTTTTATAGATAAGGATTTGATGGCGGTTCGCTGGTCAAAAGAAAAGGATGATGAGAAAAGGACGAGCCTATCCGAACAGAAAGACAAGGCAGCATTCGAAAGCAAACTGCGGGACGAATAGCCGCGTAATATCTCTAGATTCAGCCATGACAGGACGGATTGCATGACCAACAAAGAGATAGAGACAAAGGCCGTTGAATTCGTGATCGAATACGAGAGGAAACAAGGTCGCACCGCGCGCGCAATTAAACAAGGGCAGGGATACGATGTTGAGTCCATTGGTCGGAAGATTGAAGTAAAAGGGGTCGGAAAGAAGAGCGCCGGCTGGCGATTGATGGAGATGCATCACTTCAGAGCGATTCAGAAGCATATGGACTACTTCGTTTATCTGGTTGAGGACATCGAAACGACGCCATGCCTATATATTATCCCGAGAAGTGACGTGACGGGGCTACTGGAACCCCGTATTGCCTGGACGCTGGTGATTCCATCTGGAATGAAGGCAACGTGGGCGGCGCCTTGAAAGTCTTTCACGACTACGAAGGGCGAAGCATTCGGCTGACCGATGAAAGGTGGGATCATATCCAAGAACACCCAGAAATGTACCGAAGCCTTTCCGACATCGGTCGAATTCTTCTTCATCCCGAGCAGGTCGTTCAGTCTCGCGCCGATGGCGAGGCGCGGCTATACTATCGTTATATCTTTGGAAGTCCCGTCGGCGACAAATATCTTTGCGTCGTGGTCAAGATTCGCTCGCACGATGCGTTCGTCTTGACGGCGTATTACACCGACACGATCAAACGAGGTCCGAGATTATGGCCAAAGTGAAAGCGAGGATGAAGGTGTGGTTCGATCCTGAAGGAGATTTTCTCGAAGTCCTGTTCGATTCCAAGACACCCGGTTATTTTCGCGAGACAAAACATGAGCAAGTCATGCAAAAAGTCGATGCGGAGGGCCGTGTGCTCGGGTTTTCGGTTCTGAAGATCAGCAATTTGAAGAAAAAGCCGTTCGAGGTCGCTCTCGCCGGCTGAAAGATTAAGAATGTTTGTAGCGGAAGTCGTCGGCAACGTGTGGGGGACGCGCAAGCACTGCTCTCTGTGCGACAAGCGCCTTCTCCTCGTGCGGCCTATCGATCCACAGACGGAGAAGCCGCTCGGCGACGCGCAGATGGCCGTGGAGTACGTGACCGGCTCCGGGCCGGGCTCGATCGTTCTGGTGATGGACGAGGGCGGGTCGGCGCGCTCGGTGCTGCACGACGACAAGGCGCCGATCCGGACCGTGATCGTGGGCATCGTGGACTCGGTCGTCTCCGGCGGAAAGGTGAAAAAATATGAATGAAGCTCAGCTGCGGACCGTCGTCGAGGAAGTCGTCAAGGCGCTGGCCGCCAAGGGCTTCCTGAAAGCCGGCGCGTGCCAGTGCGAGAGCGGCCCCAAGCCCCTCAAGGGCGAGGTCAAGACCACGATCGGCGCCGCCGGCAAGACCTTCTCCGGCGCGGCCGACTGGGGCGCCAAGCCCGCGACGCCCGGCAAGGGCGCGCTGTCCGCCCTGCCGCCCAAGGCCGGCGCCGCCGACGAGGACGACGACGAGCATGTCGACGACCGCCTGATCAAGTCCGCCGGCGCGGACCGCGTCTCGGTGTGCAACCCGACCAAGAAGGGCAACAACACCGCCCGCTACGTCGATCACACCATGCTCAAGCCCAACGCCACCGCGGACGAGATCGCCAAGCTGTGCGAGGAGGCCAGGAGCTTCTGCTTCGCCTCGGTGTGCGTGAACCCGTCCTACGTCGCGCTCTCCGCGCAGTACCTGCGCGGCTCCGGCGTCAAGGTCTGCACCGTCGTCGGCTTCCCGCTCGGCTCGACGACGCCGACCGTCAAGGCCATCGAGGCCCGCGACGCCATCGCCAACGGCGCCGACGAGATCGACATGGTCATCAACATCGGCGCGCTGAAGTCCGGCAACGACGTCGTCGTCTACGACGACATCAAGGCCGTGCGCGAGGCGACGCGCGGCAAGGTGCTCAAGGTCATTTTAGAAACGTCCTTGTTGTCCAACGAGGAGAAGGTGCGCGCCTGCGCCATGTCGAAGAAGGCCGGCGCGGATTTCGTGAAGACCTCGACCGGCTTCGGCGGCGGCGGCGCCACCGTCGAGGACATCAAGCTCATGCGCCAGACCGTCGGACCCCTGATGGGCGTGAAGGCCTCGGGCGGTATCAGGGATGCGGAGGGCGCCGCGAAAATGATCGCCGCGGGAGCGACGCGCCTCGGCACGTCGGCGAGCGTCGCCATCGTGACGGACGCCAAGTCGGAAGGGAAGGGCTACTAGAGGGACCCAGATATGGCCAAAGACGACAAGCAGCCGGCGAAGTACAAGATCACCATCGACCTGCAGTGCGGGGCGTGCGCCGCGATCATGCACACCCACGAGGGGCAGCCGCTGCCGAAGTTCTGCGCGGGCTGCGGCGCGGGGCTGGAGAAGTTCTGCCTCAAGTGCCACAAGAAGGTCGAGATGTTCTTCGAGGAGTGGTGGCCCGAGGACGACGCCTGCGTGCGGACGTACAGCACCCCGCGGCGCTGCACGCGCTGCAACGCGGTCCTGGAGACGGGCGCCGAGGACCGCGGCCTGACCGACGAGGAGTTCGAGTAAAGGAGAAACGCATGGAAGCTCTGGGAATGGTGGAGACGAAAGGCTTCGTCGGCATGATCGAGGCCTCGGACGCGATGGGCAAGTCGGCCAAGGTGCGCCTGCTCGGCTACGAGAAGGTCGGGGACGGCCTGGTGACCACCCTGTGCCGCGGAGAGGTCGGCGCCGTGCGCGCCGCCGTGGACGCCGCCGCCGCGGCCGCCTCCAAAGTGGGCCAACTGATCGCGGTGCACGTGATCCCGCGCCCGCACGACGACCTCGAGAAGTACCTGGACCGCATCGCGATCCGCTTAGAGAAGTAACGCTCCCGCCGCGACGTGCTGACCCGGGACGACCTCATCGATCTGCTGGTCGCCGGCCTGGCGAAAGCCGGGCCGGCGGCCGCTTCGTCCGTTCCGCCGGCGCCGCGTCCGGCGAGAACGCTGCCGCCGGTCTCCGGCCGTCTTTTCCTCACGGAGCGCGAAATAAAAAAGAGATTGACGCCCGGCGGTAATCGGCTTACAATTCCGAAGAATTCGATCGTCAGTCCGCAAGCCTCGGACTGGCTGACGCTAAGAGGAATAGAGATCGTTCGAGAGTGACTGCGAAAACTATGGTGGACATCAAGAACCTGCTGGCGCTGATGGTCGAGAAGGACATCTCGGACATCCATTTCAAAGCCGACTCCGTTCCCGCCTTGCGCGTGCGCGGCACCATGATCCTGGCGACCAACCTCCAGAAGATGAGCGAGGAGGACATCCAGAGCGTCGCCGAGCAGCTCATGACGAAGGACCAGGCCGCGGCGTTCGGCAAGGAGATGGAGCTCGACCTCGCTTACAGCCTCAAGGGCATCGCGCGCTTCCGCGTCAACGTGTACCGGCAGAAGGGCTCCATCGGACTCACTTTGCGCGTCGTCCCGGTCAAGCTGCGCACGTTCGAGGAGCTGAACCTCCCCGTCGAGGCCCTGACCAAGCTCGGCAACGAGAGCCGCGGCCTGATCCTGTTCGCCGGCATCACCGGCGCGGGCAAGACCACGACGCTGAACAGCTTCCTGAACTACATCAACGTCACGCACCAGCACCGGATCATCACCATCGAGGATCCGATCGAGTACTTCCACACCGACCAGAAGTCGACGATCGTGCAGAGAGAGGTCGGCCTCGACACCCACTCCTTCAGAAACGCCCTGAAGCACATTCTGCGCCAGGACCCCGACGTCGTCGTCATCGGCGAGATGCGCGACCTCGAGACCATGCAGGCCGCCATCTCGGCCGCCGAGACCGGCCATCTCGTCGTCTCGACCATCCACACCCTCGACGCGACGCAGACCGTCGACCGCATCGTGGACGCCCATCCCTCGCATCAGCACAGCCAGGTGCGCCAGCAGCTCGCCAACTGCCTCAAGGGCGTCGTCGGTCAGCGCCTGGTGAAGTCGAAGGACGGCAAGACCCGCTACCCCGCGACCGAACTCATGATCGGCAACAGCCTGGTGCGGCGCCATCTCCTCGAAGGCAAGACCGCGGAGCTGCGCAAGCTGCTCGAGGGGGGCGCGTACTACGGCATGCACACGTTCGACCAGGATCTCCTGCGTCTCTGCACCGAAGGTAAGATCGACGAATCGTCGGTGCTCGAGGAAGCGACGAATCCCGAGGACCTCGCGCTGCGCTTGAAGGGCCTGGCCGCGGGCGGCTGACGATGGCGGACGAGGGGAAAGAGCAGCCCGAGGATATCCAAGGGATCCTGTCGGATCTCGACGCGATCCTCTCCGGGATCGGCGATGAGGCGGTGGCCGCGCCCGCCCCGCCGGCGGCACCCTTGAAGCCCGCCGAGCCGCCCAAGCCCGTCGAGCCGCCGAAGCCTCCCGAGGTCGTCGCGCCGCCGGCGTCGGCCGCGGAGTCGATGAAGATCGATCTTCCTCCGCGCCCGGGCTTCATCTCGACGCCCGCCAAGAAAGAGGAGCCGCCCAAGCCGATCGAGCCGCCGAAACCCGTCGAGGCGCCGAAGGCCGCCGAGCCCCCGAAGCCGGCGGCGGCGCCTCCGAAGCCCGTCGAGCCGCCCAAGCCCGCGGCGCCCGCCTCGGCCGCCGCCGCGCCCGCGCCGGCTCCCGCGGCTCCGACGCCGCCCGCGGCCGCCGTGCCCGCCGCCGCGCCGGAGGATATCCCGCCGAACACGCCCAAGGACCAGATCCGGCGCGTCGCGTACGTCTACACGTTCGCCTGCGCCGAGGCGCGCGCCGGCTTCGCGGCCTATCTCTCGCAGGCGGCCCGGACCATCTCGAAGAAGCCGATCTTCCTGCGCTCCGTCATGTCCGCCGAGCTCAGCCCTTCCAGCGATCCGGCCGCCGTGTTCGAGAAGGCCCGCGACGCCAAGGCCGTGGCCGTGCTCGCGGTCGTCGAGGGCTGGCCGCCGGCCAAGATCGAGGGCTTGTCGGAGGCCTGCGCGCGCGGCGGCCTCATGTTCCGCTCCGTGGCGCCGGCTGACGTGCAGAAGAAGTCCACCGCCGTCGACGTGATCGTCGACATGATGCTGCTGAGCGGCGAGGCCTGATGGAGAAGTGGGAGATCCGGCCGACGCCCAGCGCCGACGATCCCGACCGTCACGTTCTCCTGCTCCAAGGCGGGCCCTCCGACGTCGCCGCGCTTCTGAAAAAATTCGGCGCCCTGATGGGCCGCCCCTCGCCCGCGCAGGCGGAGGGCTTCAACCTCAGCCTCGTTCTGCACCGCCTGAAGCCGGCCGCTCGCGAGAAGCTCGACGCCTGGCTGACGCGGGCCGCGCCGCCGGCGCCCGTCGCCGAGACTCCCGCCCCGCTCGCTCCGCTCTCGCCGGCGCCCTTGGCCGCGCCGTCGCCGCCGATGCCGAACTT
>Ga0134128_10004442_pt1 | contig 17162 bp, 17 predicted proteins | sample KB31754_FD_96462 | JGI IMG/M metagenome (GOLD analysis project Ga0134128, IMG submission 96462) | Terrestrial soil microbial communities with excess Nitrogen fertilizer from Kellogg Biological Station, Michigan, USA - KB3-175-4 | ecosystem: Environmental > Terrestrial > Soil > Unclassified ... | reverse complement strand
CAGGGCCGGACGCCGTGAGGGCGATCGCCATGGCCCGGCGGGGCCGGACACTCCGAACCGGTTGCCAGCCTGCGCGCCTCGGTGCGACGCTGGGGCCATGAAACCAATCATCGCGGTTTGGGCGGCGGCCGTGGGCCTGACGGCGGGCGCGGCTCTGGCGCAGGCGCCGGCGGCGCAGCCTAAGCTGGTCGCCCCGACCGGGGTCGGGGGCTGCATCTATCGCCGCATTCCGGAGGCCGTCAGCCGCGCGGCGGTCAGCGCCATCCTGTCGCACACCAGCAGCGTGCAGGTGCTGCGCGGGCCGGTCGCCGAGATCGCCCCCAAGTGCACCGGCCAGCCGTTCTCGAATGCGGACTCAGCCGTGGTGGGCAGCGTGATGAGCGTCTACGCGCGCATGGTCGCCGCCTTCACGCTCGGCAGCCGGCTGCAGCTGCCGGAGCGCCAGCTCTACGACGCCTGGGCCGCCGCCACGCCTGAGGAGAAGGCCCCCTTCGTCGCCAGCGCGCAGTCGTTCCTGCGGGCCGACGCCGCCTACGCCGCCGCCAAGCCCGAGGCCGCGGCCCCCTTCGTGCAGCGCCTGGGGATCGACGCGAAGGCGCAGGCGCCGGTCATCCCGCAACTGGTGCACATGTATTTTTCGGCCATGGCCCTGAACGAGCTCGCCGAGGCGGACCTGGCGGCCCGCGGCGCATCGGCGGCCGAGACGAAATAGGGCCGCTTTTCGCGGGCCCCGACCTACTTGCCATCGAGGGACCGCCCACGCTGGCGCGAAGGCGCGGGGAGGGTCTAGACTGCGGGGCGCGAGCGGGATTTCATCCGGTGTCGCGTATGGGGCGGAAGGCTATGACGGGCGGGCGTGAGACGGGCCGTGGCGGGCCGGCGGGACGGCGAAACATCCTGAGGGCGACGGGCGCAGGGGCGGTGTTCTGGGCCCTCGCGGCGGGCGGCATGGCGCAGGCGGGGCCGTTCGACGTGCTGCGCAGCCTGCCCGGCATACCCTCGCTGCCCGGGGCGGCGAAGCCCGCCGCGCCGGCGCCGAACTCGGGTGAGACCGCAGGCGCCTCCGGCCAGGCCGGCGCGATGATGATGACCAGTCCGACGCCGCAGGCGCCGCTGCACAAGCTGGGCACCGACGCGGTGGCGGTGGTCGAGCAGGCGAGCCCCGGCGCGCCGGTGCAGGTGATGGACTATGTGTTCGCCAAGCAGTCGATCAGGCTGCCGGCCAAGGGCAAGCTGGTGATCAGCTACCTGAACGGCTGCCTGACCGAGACCTTCACCGGCGGGACGATCACCGTCGGGATGAAGGACTCCACCGTGGCCGGCGGGGTCAAGGCCGCGGCCGCGCGGCCCGGCTGCAAGGCGCCGACGCCGATCATCCTGGCCTCGGCCTCCGAGGCCGGCGCGACGGTCAACCGGATCACGCCGTTCACGGGCGCCAACTGGGACGAGCGCGCGCTGCATGCCGGCCCGCCGGTGTTCAAGTGGGAGGCCAGCGCCGGGGCGGTGACCCAGGTGCGGGTCAAGGACATGGACAAGCCCGGCGAGCCGGTGGTCTGGCAGGGGCCGGTGGCGCGCAGCTGGGTGATCTACCCCGCGACGGCGCCGAAGCTGGCGCCCGGGGCCCCCTACAAGGCCGAGGCGCTGGCCGGCGACCGGGTGGTGGCCTCGGCGCTGTTCTCCATCGACCCGGCGCTGGACGAGGGCGACAGCCTGGCGGCCCGCATGGTGCCGCTGGCCCCGCCGGCGTAGGTCGGAATTGAAACCACGAAATACACGAAATACACGAACGCACCCGGCAGAACCGCGGGAGCGGTTCGCTTGAGCGGGGGAAGGGACAGAACCGAGCCTTCGGCTCGCTCGGTGCGTTCGTGCATTTCGTGGTTTCACGTTCTGAGCCGCTCCGCCAAGCATGCGCATGCCGGCTGAGGCCAACACCAGCGCACGGCGGCGGCAGCAGGGGCGCAGGTTGCTGGCGGCGGCGGCGTTGGGGGTGGTGGCGGGGATCGTGGCGATCCTGCCGCCGGTGCGGAGCTACGAGCTCAGGGGGATCGACTACCTGCTGCCGCTGCGCCACGCGGTGTTCGGGCCGCTGTTCCCGCCGGCGAAGTCGGACGTGGTGGTCGTGGCGATCGACGAGCAGACCTACCAGACCGAGCCCTTCATCAACACGCCCAAGGTCGCCTGGACGCCCTACTTCGGCTACCTGATCGACGCGGTGAACGCGGCGGGCCCGAAGGCCATCGGGCTGGACGAGGTGTTCTCGACCTCGCTAGACCGGCCGGAGCTGCTGCTGGGCTACGACCGGCCGTTCATGCTGTCGCTGCGCAAGGCGGCGATGGACAACCGCATTGTGCTCGGCGAGGCCAAGCAGTCGGGACAGGCGGTGGCGCCCTACCCGGGGCAGGTGCTGGCGGTGAACGGGCCGGACAACGTGCGCCTCTTGAACCTGCGGCCCGACCCGGACGACTACGTGGTGCGCCGCTACATCAAGGGCTTCGCCAACCAGGAGGGGGGCGCGCAGCCCTCGTTCGGCGTGGACCTGGCGACGCGGGCCGGCGCGAAGCCGCCGAAGGACGACTTCATCATCAACTTCAACACCGGCGCCGGCGACGTGCCGGTCTACAGCCTGGTCGACCTCTTCGCCTGCGCCCAGGCCGGCAGGACGGACTATTTCAGGAAGGCGTTCGCCGGCAAGGTGGTGCTGTTCGGCGAGATGCTGGACGTGGGCGATCGCTTCCAGACCGCCAAGCGCTTCGCCTGGAACGAGGGGGCCTCGGCGCGCGCCGCGCCGGCCCGCTGCGCCGTGGCCGCCGATCCCGGACGCTTCGCCTCGGTCACCAACCGCCAGTCGATGCCCGGCGTGCTGATCCATGCGGCCGCGATCAACACGCTGATGAAGGGCCTGGCGCTGCAGCAGCTGCCGGCGGCGCTGGTGGGCCTCGTGGTGGGGCTGGGCACCTTCGCGCTGGCCGCGGCCTTCCTGTTCCTTCCCCCCGTGACCGGGGCGGCGGTGGGCGTGGGCGCGCTGCTGGCGGGGCTGGGTGTCTCGGTGGCGGCGCTGCAGGCCAAGCTGGTGGCCCCGGCGCCCTCCATGCTGGGCTCGGCGGTGCTGGCCTACACGCTGGTCTACGCCTACCGCTTCGTGATTGAGGACAAGGAGAAGCGCTGGGTGCAGCACGCCTTCCGCCACTACCTGGCGCCGGCCCTGGTGGAGCGGCTGATGGACAACCCCGACGCCCTGAAGCTGGGCGGCGAGGAACGCCGGGTGACCGTGATGTTCACCGACATTGCCGGCTTCACGACCATCAGCGAGGGGCTGAAGGACACGCCCGAGAAGCTGGTCGAGCTGATGAACCGGTATCTCACCGTGATGTCCGAGGTGATCGCCCGCCACGAGGGCTACGTCGACAAGTTCATCGGCGACGCGGTGATGGCCATCTGGGGCGCTCCGCTGCCGATGGCAGGGGCCGAGGCGCAGGCGGTGGCCGCGGCGGTCGACTGCCAGGCGGCGCTGGCCGAGTTCAACCGCGACGTCGTGCCGGAGTACCTCCCGGGCGGGACCCTGGGCACGCGGCTGGGCATCGCCACCGGAACGGCGATCGTCGGCAACATGGGCTCGGCCCAGCGGCTGAACTACACGGTGACCGGCGACATGGTGAACCTGGCGTCGCGGCTGGAGGGCGCGAACAAGGAGTACGGCACCACGCTGATGATCAGCGAGGCGACGGCCCAGGCCCTGGGCGACGACTACGTGCTGCGCCGGCTGGACCGGCTGATCGTCAAGGGCAAGAGCGAGCCGGTCACGGTCTACGAGGTGCTGGGCCGGGCGGGCGAGGTCGCGGAAGAGGCCGTGGCGCGCGTGGCGGAATTCGAGCGGGCGCTGGGGCTGCACGACGCGCGCAAGTTCAAGGACGCGCTGGCGATCTTCGAGCGGCTGGCGGCGAGCGACCCGCCCTCCAAGGTCTATGCGGAACGGTGTAGACTTTACCTGAGCGCGCCGCCGCCGAAGGACTGGCAGGGCGAGTTCGCGCTGAAGAGCAAGTGACGGGCGTCAGAGGGAGGCAGCCATGGGCGAGCGGACTGAAATCGATCGGCGGGGCCTGCTGGCCGTCGCGGCGGCCGGCGCGGCGCTGGGGGCGGCGAGCCCGGCGGCGGCGCAGCTCGGCAGCGTGCTGGGCAGCGTGCCGGGCCTGTCGGGCCGCGGCCAGGACCTGCTGAACCTGGCCGGCAAATTCGGCGACGTGCTGAACAACATGCAGTTCTCGGAAGCCGACGAGATCGCGCTCGGCCAGGGCTACTACGAGCGGTTCATCGACCAGTCCGGGGGCCGCTACAACTCGCGCCTCGACCAGGAGGCGCTGGTCGAATTCGCCAAGCCGGTGATCGCCACCACCAAGCGGGCGGAATTCCCCTGGGAGATCGCGCTGATCGACAACGACACGGTCAACGCCTGGGCGCTGCCCGGCGGCAAGATCGGCGTCCACAAGGGCCTGATCCGCTACACCGCAAGCCCCGAGGAGCTGGCGGCGGTGATCAGCCACGAGGTGGGCCACGCCGAGCTCAGCCACGGGGTGCGCCAGATCAAGAACAAGCGCCTCACCCAGGGGCTCACCGACATCGCCAAGCAGCAGGTGGTCGAGGCGGCGCAGAAGAAGGCCGGCGCCGTCGGCGGCTTCGTGACCGACACCTTCCTGACCGCCATGGAAGGCCCGTTCTTCGACATGGTCACCTCGGGCTACTCGCAGGACCTGGAGTACGCCGCCGACGGGCACATCGTGGGCGTCTTCCACACCATCGGCTACGACCCGGCGCACGCCACCGACTTCTACCAGGTGCTGCTGAGGCTGTTTGCGCCGACCACCAAGGCCACCACCTCGCTCTATGCGACGCACCCGGGCACCAAGGACCGCATCAAGCGGCTGACCCAGGCGGCGGCCAGGGACAAGAGCCCGATGGGACCTAACGTCGGCCACCCCGGCTGGGACCAGCTGAAGACCTCGTTCCCGACCCGCACCTATTTCCGGCTGCAGAGCGCGTAGGCGGCCCCGCCGGCGCAGCGGTCGAGACCCTCGGCGCCGGCGCTACGGCGCGGCGTTGCCGAACAGCGACAGCTGATCGCCGCGGTATCGCCGGGTCCAGCGCCCCGGCGGAGGCTTTGGCGCGGCCACGATGACGGCGTCGGCCTTGGCGAGGGCGGCCAGGAGGGCGCCGGCCGCCGAGGCGTGGGCGAGCGGCCTGGAGCGCCACCACCGCGCCGTCACCCTCCCCAAGCTTCGCCATAAGCGGTTGTTATAACATCGCTTTCCGACATTTCCGCTTGCCGGACGAACGGCGTTGTGAGACAAGCCGCGTCCCTTCGGGGGCGGGGCGCGGGGGCGTTCGCCTGGGGCGTCCAACTTGTCGACCGTCACCGTATCGGACAGCGACGTCACATTGCCGGCCGGCTCGAGCCTGAGCGTGATCGACGCCGACGGCGTCCACATGACCTCGCTGACCTCGCTTGCTGGGCCGTCGCTGACCATCGCCGGCGCGCTCGACGTGGCCGCGAGCGGCCTGGTCAGCAACCCGATGCTGCGCGGCGTCGACATCGATCACTTCGCGGGGTTCTTCCAGAACTCGGTCATCGACGTGACGAGCACGGGCTCGATCCGGGTGAACACGGCCGGGACCTTCGACGAGGCCGAGGGGATCGGCGGCGGCGCCTGGGCCCCGCACATCGTCAACGACGGGACCATCCTGGTCGAGGCCAAGACCCACGCCTGGGGCATCGAGCCCGGCGGGCTGGAACAGGCCGACCAGTGGGCCAATGTGGTGAACCACGGCGACCTCACTGTGACCTCCGAGCACCAGGCGACCGGGATCGCGCTGCTGCAGGGCGGCGCCATCGAGAACAGCGGCCACATCGCGGTCAGCGGGACCGGCGGGGTGATCGGCCTGTGGTACTCGCAATGGTACTCCAGCCTGGTCAACACCGGCGACATCGTCGCCACCGACACCGGCGGCGGCCAGAGCATCGCCGTGCAGTTCGGCAGCGAGCTCGGCGGTGGGCTCAAGCCCCCGCCGGTCGACAACGGCGTGTTCCGCAACGATGGCCTGATCCAGGGCGACGTCGCCCTGAAGATCTACCAGACCAGCTTCGACCAGGCCCACGACCAGGTGTTCGTCAATGATGGCCGCATGGCAGGCGACATCCAGGCCGACCTCGGCGGCCAGACGATCCAGAACAACGGCGCCGTCCAAGGCGCCATCGACCTCGGCGCCGACGACGACGTCTACGACGGCCGCCTGGGCAGCGTCAGCGGGATGGTGTCCGGCGGAGCGGGCGACGACAGCCTGGCCGGGGGCGCGCAAATCGACGCCCTGCAGGGCAACGCCGGAAACGACACGGAGCACGGAAACGCCGCCGACGACATCGTGGTCGGCGGCAAGGACAACGACGTCCTCTACGGCGACGCCGGAAACGACATCGTCTGGGGCAACCTCGGGAACGATACGCTGGACGGCGGGGACGGGACCGACCAGGTCCGCGGCGGCCAGGGCGACGACGTGATCACCGGCGGGGCCGGCGACGACTGGCTCTCCGGCGACCGCGGCGCGGACACCGTGACCGGCGGGGCGGGCGCCGATGCGTTCCACTTCTTCAGCGGGGCGGGGGTCGACAGGGTGACCGACTTCCACCTGGCCGAAGGCGACCACGTGCTGCTGGACCCGGGGACGAACTACACCGTGAGCGACGGCGCCTCTGGCGTGGTGATCAGCACCGACGGCGGCGACCAGATGACGCTGCTGGGCGTCCACCTCGCCGACCTGCATGGCGGCTGGATCGCCACGGGCTGGTAGCCCGCGCCGCACCCTCTCCTCCCAACACGTCTCGAGACCCCGCCCGTGACCATCACCGTTTCCGCGACCGACTACATCCTGCCCGCCGGCCAGAGCCTGGACCAGGCGGGCGGCAGCGCGATCTTCCTCGGCTCCACGTCCGGCCAATATGCGCCGTCGGTGACGATCGCCGGCGATGTCGAGGTGACCGGCGGGGCGACGGTCGCGCCGGCGATCGGCGTGGAAGGGCAGGACTACGGCAGCTATTTCCAGGACTCGACGGTGCACATCACCTCGACGGGCGTGATCCACGTCGACGCCACGGGGACCAGCAACTCGGCGCAGGGCGTGCTGGACGGCTCCTGGTCGCCGCGGGTGGTCAACGACGGCGCCGTCGACGTGTCGGCGAAGGCCGACGCCACCGGCGTGCGGCAGTGGGGCGTCTTCGACGACCGCGATCCGGCCCCCAGCGTGCTGAACAACGGCCACGTGACGGTGACCTCCGGCCACTACGCCACCGGCGTGCTGATGGGCGATGGCGGCCTTTTCGTGAACCATGGCGTGGTCAGCGCGACCGGCGCCGCCGCGACGAGCGCGGTCGCCTTCAGCCAGTGGGACTCCAGCTTCCTCAACACCGGCGAGATCCATGCCGTCGACGCGTCGGGCCACGGCCAGGCCGTGGGCGTCTATTTCGACAGCAACATCACCGGCTCGATGATCTCCAACCCCGTGAACCTGGGCGTCTGGGAGAACGATGGCCTGATCACCGGCGACATCTCGCTCAGGATCGCCCAGAACTCGACGATGAAGGCCGAGCTGGAGGTCTTCCACAACAACGGCCGGATGGTGGGCGACGTGGTCGCCGACTACGGCGGCCAGACGCTGGTGAACTCGGGCTCGATCCAGGGCGGGGTCGGTCTTGGCGCGGGCGACGACGTCTATGACGGGAGCCTTGGGACCGTCAGCGGCATGGTCGCCGGCGGCGACGGCGACGACAGCCTGGCCGGCGGCGCGCAGTTCGACTCGCTGCAGGGCAACGCGGGGAACGATACCGAGCACGGCGGCGGCGGCGACGACTGGGTGGTGGGCGGCAAGGACAACGACCAGCTGTTCGGCGACGCCGGCAACGACATCGTCTGGGGGAACCTCGGGAACGACACGCTCGATGGCGGCGACGGGGCGGACCAGGTGCGCGGCGGCCAGGGCGATGATGTGCTGACCGGCGGGGCCGGCGACGACTGGCTCTCCGGCGACCGCGGCAGCGACACCGTCACCGGCGGCGCCGGCGCGGACGTGTTCCACAGCTTCTCGGGCGCGGGCCGGGACGTGGTCACCGATTTCAACGCCGCCGAGGGCGACCGCGTGATGCTGGACCCCGGCACGAGCTACACGCTGAGCCAATCCGGCGCGGACACCATCGTCGACATGGGCGGCGGCGACCAGCTGGTGCTGCAGCACACCACCCTGGCCACGCTGCCCACCGGCTGGCTGTTCGAGGGATAGGCCCTACTTGCCGGCGGCGGCGGCGCGGGCGCGGGCTTCCTCGTGGCGGGCGCCGGCCAGCACGTTGGCCAGCGAATAGTTGCCCTCGTGGCAGGCGTGCTCGAACATCGGCTTGGCGGTGCGGTACCAGGAGAACTCGCCACGCCAGGGGGCCGTATAGGTCTTCGGGTCGTCGACCGTGAACTGGTAGAGCAACTCCTTGTCGGAGACCGCGGTGAAGCGTTCGGTCACCTTTGCCGCGCCGGAGACGAGGAAGACCGGGCCGATCCGGAAGCTGTCGGCGTCGGGCAGGCCGACGGTCTCGACCACCAGGGTGTCGCCCTCCCAATGGGCGATGGAGTCGCCCATGCGGCCGTAGGCGCTCGCGGGGGCGTGCCGGTCGGTGATCGGCGCCACGCGCACCTCGTCGCCGTATTCGGTGTGGATGGCGACGGCGCCCTTGGTGGGCACGATCTGCAGCAGGGTCGCGAAGGTCAGGCTGACCAGCGGCGGCTGGCCCACGCCGGTAAGGCAACGCTCGGGCGCGGGGCGATCTTCGGGGTTGTCGAGCTTTTCGGGCGGCTGCGGCCCGCTCATCGCCTTCACGACCTGCGGCCGGTAGGGCAGCTTGCCGTCGGCGGGGTCGATGAGGATGCGCGTCCTCCGCTGGCCGCGCACGAGCGGCAGGCCGTCGATCTGGGCCATCAGCGCCGGCACTTCCGGATCGAGCCCGTTGGCGAAGAAGTCGCTGATGTCCTTGGCTTCGAGGGCCGCCACGATCTTGGCGTCGCTCTCGCTGACCACCAGGGCGGGCCACTTGGCCGGAGACTCGAACACCAGGACGTAGTTGTGCGCCCAGGTCCCTTCGAGGCTGGGCTTCGGCGCGTGGCGCGGCCCGGCGCCAGCCGCAGCGGAAGCGAACCCGAACGCCAGAGCGCAGGCCAGGATGCGCGCAGCCACGATCGATCTCATCGCCGATCCCCCGATCTCCGGACGGCCGCGCCCGTCGCGCGAAGCCGGCCGACAGAGTGGTCATCGAACGCCGTTCCTGACAATGGGCGAGGCAGGGCCGCTTTCACGGCCGCCAGGGCGTCGGCTCTTGGCCATGGCGCCGGGCAAGGATGAACCCGGCGGCCGAATCCTGGCATCAACAGCGGGCTTGGAGAGCGTCGCCATGGATGCAGCGGCTGTCGAGCGGACCATCCGGCGGCGCCTGCGCCGCCGCCGCGAGGCCTTGGGCCTGACGCTGCCGGAGCTGGCCGGACGGACCGGCCTGACCGTGCAGCGGGTGCAGGCGTTCGAGCAAGGGCCGGTCAGCATTTCGGCGGCGACGCTGATGCGCCTGGCCAGGGCGCTGGACATCGACGTCGACTACTTCTTCGAGGGCCTGGCGCGCGGCTCCGCGGATCGCTCCGCCCGGCCGGTCACCGCGTAGCCGGCCCGGTGCGCATCCACCGCGAGAAGCGCCGGGGCTAGGCTTCGCCCCAATCGTTGGCGGGCAGGCGCGAGCGGAGCGCTTCGACCAGGCTTTCGGCGGTGAACGGCTTGGCCACGAAGCCGCTGTCGGGCACGCCGAAGGCCTTGAACGAGTCCGGCGAGGCCTGGCCGGTGACGTAGACCACCGCCACGTCGGGGAGCACCTGGCGGGCGAAGCGGGCCACGTCGAAGCCGGTGGTGCCGCTGCCCAGGTTCACGTCCACCAGGAGGGCGGAAAAGGCGGGGAGGGTCGGGAGCATGTCGTAGGCGGCGCGGTCGCTGCGGGCGGTGACCACCTGCAGGCCAAGCGGGGCCAGAATGTCGGCCATCACCTGGCCGACCGCCGCATCGTCTTCCACCACCAGGACGCGCCGCGCGGTCGCGGGGTTCGCGGAAACAGCCGCCATGCAGGTCCCCAGCCCAGGTTACGCACCAAACTGTGTCGGGTCCCCGCCATTCCCGGCCGGCGGGTTCTAGGACCGTCCGACAGGCCGCGCAACCGGTGACGATCAATTGATGTTCCGGGCTCGCCCTCCGGCAACGAGAAGCAATGGGGCTACTGCGCGCCTTCTTCCTTCACCTCGCCGCGGTTGCCTTCCATCTCCTTGCCCTGCTTCTCGGCGTTGCGGGCGCCGGCCAGGATGCCGGGAAGGGCGTAGTTGCCCTCGTGGCAGGCGTATTCGTAGATCCGGTCCTTGGTGAGGTTCCAGGCGACCTCGCCCTCGACCGGGGCGGTGAAGCTCTTCGGGTCCTCGACGTGGAACTGATAGAGGATCTGGGTCGGCGAGATGCGGGTGAAGCGCTCGGTGACCTTCATGTCGGCGGTGGCGCCGCGGAAGGTCTGGTCGGCGCGGAAATTGCTGGTGTCGACCACCAGGGTCTCGCCCTCCCAGTGGGCGACGCTGTCGCCCATCCACGGCGTCATGCCGGCAGGCTCATGGGTCCCGCCCACCCGAATGTGGCGCACGTCGTGGACCATCTCCACCTGGATGGCGACCTCGTCGCGGCCGGGCCAGATGGCGTAGTGGTTGTTGTAGAGCACCGGCAGCATCGGCGGGCCGGACGTCGAGCCGAAGCCGATCAGGCAGCGCTCGCCCAGCGGGCGGCGCTCGGGGCCGTCGAAGTTGCCGACCCGGGCGTTGCCGAACTGGGCCTGGACGCGCCGGATGGTCTCCGGCCGAAGCGGGATCCGGCCGGATTTCGGCGAGACGATGATCGAGGACCGCGGCTCGCCGGCGATGCGCATGACCTTGGTGCCGGGGTCGACCCAGAAGTTGTTGTAGCCGCACTCCGGACCCTTCGGGAAACCCTTCACCCCGCAGTCGAGGTCGTCGACCTTCACCGAGAGATCGGACTTCGCCAGGTCCTTGGCGTTGAACGCCGCGTTCGCGCCCTCGAGCGCCTTGGCCTCGGCGTCGGTGAGCACCAGGCGCTCGCCCAGCTTCGGGTCGCGCTCCAGGCGGGTGATGGTGGCCGGGCTCCAGACGCCGGCCATGTCCGGATGGCCCCAGGCGTCGCGCGGGGCCTTATAGCCGTGGGCGACGGTCGCCGGGTCGGTGAGCGCGTGGGCGGCGGGGGCCGCGAGCACGGTGGCGGCGGCCAGGGCGATGGCCAGGGCGCGGACGCGCATGGATTTCGAGCCTCCCAAGGGTGCGGCTCTGCGACGCGGCCGCTTATCAGCGATCAGGAACCCGTCTCGATGGTTTGGCAAGGGCGGGAAATGTTGCGCCCGCGTTATCTGAAAGCGCTTTGCTAACACTGTTAAGTTAGGCACATTCCCCGAGCATTTTGCCGGCCGAGCTCCCAAACGGCCGGGTAGGGGATGGACATGATCACCAAAGGCCGCATCGCCATGCTGCTGGCCGGGACCGCGCTCCTGGGCGGCTGGGCCGATTCCAAGGCGCCGAGCGCGCTAGCCGCCGGCCAGCCCGCCGCGGCCACCATGGCCCGCGTCGACAATTTCCTGCTGGTCGACCAGACGCTGACCGCCCACGAGCTCTACCGCTACGCCGACGCGCCGGCCGTGGTGCTGGTCAGCCAGACCCTGGCCGACAAGGACGCGGGCGCCTGGGCCGACAAGCTGGCGGCCGGCTACGCCGCCAAGGGCGTCGAGGTCTGGGCGATCGATCCCAGCCGCACCGACACCATGGACCAGCTGGTCGCCCGCACGGGCCAGACCGGCCAGAAGGTCCCGGTGCTGATGGACGACCGGCAGATCGTGGGCGAGAGCCTGGGCGTGACCCGCTCGGGCGAGGCCTTCGTGGTCAACCCGAAGACCTGGCAGGTGGTGTGGCGCGGCGGCGTGGCCGGCGCCGGCAAGGCGCTGGACGCCATCCTGGCGGGCGAACCCGCGACGGTGCAGGTCGCCGCGACCGGCCCCGAGGTGCCGTTCCCGCTGCGCGCCAGCAAGACCCAGCTGACCTATGTGAAGGACGTGGCGCCGATCCTGGAGAAGCGCTGCGTGGCCTGCCACTCGACCGGCGGCATCGGCCCGTTCGCGATGAACTCCTACGACGTGGTCAAGGGCTTCGCCCCGATGATCCGCGAGGTGATCCGCACCGACCGGATGCCGCCCTACCACGCCGACCCGCACGTGGGGGTGTTCTCGGATTCCAAGCGCCTGACGCCGGACGAGACGCGCACCATCGTGCACTGGGTCGAGACCGGGGCGGCGCGCGGCGACGGCGCCGACCCGCTGAAGGTCGCCCAGCACGTGGCCGCCGAGTGGCCGCTGGGCAAGCCGGACCTGATCCTGGACGTGCCGGCCTTCAAGGTGCCGGCCTCGGGCGCGGTGAACTGGCAGCGCCCGTTCGCACTCAACCCGGAGACCTCGGGCCACTGGATCCGCGCCTCGTCCGTGAAGCCGGGCGACCGCCAGGCGGTGCACCACGTGCTGACCGGCTGGATGACCGAGGCGCCGAAGAACGGCGTGGCGTCGGAAGACAAGTGGCGCGGCTCGGTGGGCCGCTACGCGGTGGGCTCCGAGGCCGACATCTTCGACAAGGACGTGGGCACATACCTGCCGGCCGGCGGGGCGGTCGGCTTCCAGATGCACTACACGCCCTACGGCAAGGAAGTGACCGACAAGACCCAGATCGGCATCTACTTCGCCGACAAGGCGCCCAAGTACATCATGCGCGAGATCGCGATCAGCAATCCGACGATCGATATCCCGCCGGGCGCGGCCTACCACCGCGAGATGGCCTACCTGGAGTTCCCGAAGGACGCCCTCCTCTATTCGGCGTTCGTGCATGCGCACTACCGCGCCGTGGCGTCCGACCTGTGGATCCAGTACGCCGACGGCAAGCAGAAGCTGCTTCTGTCCCTGCCGCGGTACGACTTCAACTGGCAGCGGGCCTACACCTTCGCCGAGCCGGTGAAGGTGCCGGCGGGCGCCAAGCTGATCGCCCACTACTGGTACGACAACTCCACGCGCAACCCGCACAACCCCGACCCGAAGATCGACGTGACCTGGGGCGAGCAGTCGTGGAACGAGATGCTGTTCACCCAGCTCGAGTTCCGCTGGATGGACGAGACCGCGGCCAAGCAGGTGAAGTCGGACGAGCGGTTCCTCGACGGGCGGCTGATGGGCTTCATCGACCAGAACCTGGACGGCAAGATCGAGAAGGCGGAGCTGCGCGGCCAGATCGGCAAGATGCTGGCGGCCCAGTGGGACGCCATCGACACCGACCACGACGGCTCGATCGACAAGGCCGAGCTGAAGGCGGGCCAGGGCAAGCTGCGGATGTTCGGTGGAGAGCGGCGCAGCCGCAGCGCCGCCGAGGAGTTCAACGGCCCGGGCGAAGGCCCTGCGCCGCAAGCCAAGCCCGCCGGCGCCGGTTCGCCAACCGCGGGCAAGTAGCGCTCCGCGTCAGCGACTGACTTGGAAGCCCTCGCGCAAGCGAGGGCTTCTTTGTCTTTGGACCGCGGTTGGAAAATTGGGCGCCGCGCTGGCGCGGCTGGGGTGGTCAGCCGAGGGCCTTCCTGGCGCTGGCTTCGACGGCGTCGCGGGGGATGAGGCGGATGGTGGAGCTGGCCTTGGCGAGCACGGTTCCGTGAGTGTCCATGAGACGGCCTTCGGCGAAGCAGGTGGTGCGGCCGCGGCGCTCGATCCAGCCCTCGGCGATCACCCGGCCAGGCCGGGCCGGGGCGAAGTAGCTGACCTTCAGCTCCAGGGACATCGGCGTCATCTCGGGCAGCAGCGAGACCGAGGCGTGCGCCATCGCCGAGTCGATCCAGCCGCAGACGAAGCCGCCCTGGGCCACGCCGCCGGAGTGGCACATGTCGGGCCGCACTTCGTACTCGATGGCCGAGCGGCCGGGCTCGTCGGCGATCACCCGGACCTGGCCGAGGGTGGATTGAAGCGTCGGCGCGAGGGCGTCGGTCATGCGAACTCCGGAATGGGCGGCGATAGGGGCTGGAGCTGGTCTGCGGCCGAGCCGGCGAAGCGGCGCGTGGTGTTTTCCGTGACGATCAGTTGAGGCGGGGCTTCTTGAGCATGGCGGCGCGGTCGAAGCTGCGGATCTCGACGTCGAACACGTCCTCCTCGCGCTGGATGCGCAGGGGGACGACGGCGCCGGCCGGGCCCTGGTCCCACAGGCGGATGTAGAAGTCGGCGAGGTCGCCGACCGCCGAGCCGCCGACCGCCAGCACCACGTCGCCGGGCCTGAGCTCGGCGCGCGCGGCGGGGCCGCGCGGGTTGACGCCGACGATCACCACGCTGGGGCCCAGGTCCTGGGCCAGAACGCCCAGCCAGGGCCGCGGCGGATGGGCCGGCCGGCCGCGCGCCAGGTCGCCGACGATCGGGGCCAGGAGATCGGCCGGGACGCACATGTTGATCGGCACGGAACGGCCGCTGCGCGACTGGCCCTGCAGGGAGAGCGAGCCCACGCCGACCAGCTCGCCCGCCGGGCCGATCAGCGCCGCGCCGCTCCAGTGCGGATGGGCGGGCTCGGTGAAGAGGGCGTTGTCCAGCAGGTATTCCCAGTAGCCGGCGAACTGCTGGCGGGCGACCACCTGGCCGGCGGCGGCATGCGCCCGGCCGCCCGCGCCGGCGATGATCACCCGGCTGCCCGGCGCCAGGCCGCGCGCGTCGCCAAGCGGCAGGGGCGGCGCCGGCAGCGGGTTCAGCGCCTGGACGAGGCCAAAGCCGGTGACCGGGTCTGAGCCCAGTACGTGGGCGGCGACGCGCTCGCCGTCGTTGGCGGTGAGCGTCACCTCCTCGGCCTCCATGACCAGGTAGCCCATGGTGACCACCAGGCCGTCGGTGCCGATCACCGCCCCGTTGCCGATGCGGTCGACGCCCAGGGTGGCGGCGGTGAAGGCGTCCTCCGGGGCCCGCGATTGCAGGGCCACGACCGAGGACAGCGCCTTGTCGAGGTCGAAGGGAAGGCCGCTCGCCCGCGGCCGCAGCCGGGCGGAGACCTCATAGCCGTCGAACGGTGACGCCAACCGATGCGCCCTCCTGGCGCGCGAGCCCCAAATCTCGGCGCGGCGGCGGCCGCGCGCAAGGGGCGGCTCGGCAGACGGCTTTTCCGCGGCGGAGAATTGGTCCAGTGGGGAGGTCATGAGGCCCTCGACCGCCGCCCTCCTGCTCAGCCTGGCCGCGCTGGCCCAGGCCGGCTGCGACAAGGCCAAGCCGCGTGACCTGCCGCCCGATCCGTTCGCCGCGGGGCCGGCGCCGGCCGCGCCCGAGTCGGCGCCGGGTCAGGGGATGTCGGCCGGGCTCGCCAGGCGGGCCGAGACGGCGGGGTTCTTCGTCGACCACGTGGGCCAGGCGGTCGATCCCCTCACCCGGCGTCCGGCGGTGACCGCGGCCGGGCAGCCCACGGTGCTGGACGGCTTCGCCTTCGATCCCGTGGCCAAGGCGCCGGCCAGGGGCGTGGACCTGATCGTCGACGGCAAGGCCTATGGTGCGGCCTACGGCGCCGCACGCCCGGACGTCGCCGCCTTCTTCAAGACGCCCGGCCTGGTGACCGTCGGCTTCAAGGCGGTGCTGCCGGCGGACGTCCTGAAGCCGGGGGCGCACACCGCGGTGGTCCGCGTCGTGGCCGCCGACGGCAAGGGCTACTTCGACTCGCCGACGCTGGCGTTCGAGGCGAAGTAGGACGTCCCTCTCTCCCGAACGGAGCCGGTGAGGTGAAGGGCGGCTCGTGCGAAGGTGATCCGCCGGATGCAAGTCCAGGGCCCTCGGGCCGCCATCCGGAGTGGCGGACAAGTCCCAGCCGGCCCTCACCCTTCCCTCACCCTCTCGGCTGCGCCGGGGGAGAGGAGGAACGCATTGAAAACACCGCCCCGGAACCCCATCTGAAGCATGTTCGGATGGGCCGCGCCGATGCCGGGCGGTCCGACCGAAGAGTCGCTTTCGACAAGGACTCGGATGACCAGGACCCTACTCTTCGACAGCCCCTTCCTGCTGGGCTTCGAGCACACCCGAAACCTCATCGAGCGCGCCGCCAAGGCCGCCGCCGAGAGCTATCCACCCTACAATGTGGAAGACCTGGGCGGAGGCAGCCTGCGGATCACGCTCGCGGTGGCCGGGTTCTCGCCCGACCAGCTGGAGGTCAGCGTCGAGGACCGCCAGCTGACGGTGATGGGCAAGCGCGACGGTAACGCCGGCCGCGCGGAGGACGCCTACCTGCATCGCGGCATCGCCGCGCGCGGGTTCATCCGCAGCTTCGTTCTGGCCGACGGCGTGGTGGTGCGGGAGGCCGTGCTGGAACACGGGCTTCTGCACATAGATCTGGCGAGGCCCGAGCCGGAAAAGCGCACGGTAAAGGTGCCGATCCGGACCGCAAGCTGAGCAAGATCTGAAGACTAGAGAATGGAGACGGCTGGATGTCCGGCGTCTTCGAGTTGGAACGGCGGGCTGAACCGGCGGCCGTTCGGAGCGTTGAGTTTTACGGAGGTGGTCAATATGACACCTGTTCTGTCCACAGAAGCGTTCGCCGCTCTTGGCGCGCCCAATCTTGTCTATGTTCGACCCGTGAGCGGGGCCGAGATCCTGGCCAGCGTTCCGTCCGCCCAGATCCAGGGGTTCGAACTTAGCCCCGAGCAGACCCTCTATGCGGTGCACCGCGCCGACGGCGAACGCCTCGCCGTGATGACCGACCGGGATTCCGCGGTGGCCGCGGCCCTGGCCCACGAACTGGCGCCGGTCAGCGTGCACTGAGCTGAGCTTCCCTCCCCTGAATGGGGAGGGCGACTCGCCGTCAGGCGAGCGGGGTGGGGTGAGGCCGCAGCCCCCACCCGTCTCGAGCTTCGCTCGATCCGCCCTCCCCACGAGGAGGAGGGCAATCAGGAATCAGATCATGCCGCGGCGGTCGGCCGGGAATCCTGGGTCAGCAGGGCGCGGATGGCGTCGATGGTGCGGGCCTGGCGCAGCT
>Ga0134128_10004440_pt1 | contig 17164 bp, 17 predicted proteins | sample KB31754_FD_96462 | JGI IMG/M metagenome (GOLD analysis project Ga0134128, IMG submission 96462) | Terrestrial soil microbial communities with excess Nitrogen fertilizer from Kellogg Biological Station, Michigan, USA - KB3-175-4 | ecosystem: Environmental > Terrestrial > Soil > Unclassified ... | reverse complement strand
CGCCGGCCGAGCTGCTGCTGAAAGCGGCCCGCGGACTTGGCGCCCTCGCGAGCCAGGCCCATCGCGTCCGGTACGTCATCTACGCGCGGACGATGCCCGTGGCCGGCCCGTATCCGGTCAATCCCCTGCACGAGGTCTGCCGCGCGCTCGGGCTCGACGGCGCGCTCGCCTTCACCCTCACGCACCAGTCCTGCGCGAGCGGCTTACTCGCGGTCGACCTAGCCGGCCGGCTCCTCGCCGCCGACGGGATCGAGCCGGAGCCGCTCGCCCTGGTCCTCTGCGGTGAGAAGGCGTTCACCCGCGAGGCGCAACTGTTCCCGGACACGACGATCTTCGGCGAGGGCGCGTCCGCATGCCTGGTGAGGGCGTCCGGTGATCGAGACCGGGTCCTGGCCTATGCCTCCAACGTGCGGGGCGAGTTCGACAGCGCCACCGGCGAGAACGACGCACGGCTGCAACGGGAGTACCGGCCATCGCTGGCGCAGGTGATGCGGCTGGCCCTGGATGAGGCGGGGCTGACGCTCAGCGACATCGCCCTGGTGCTGCCGCACAACGTCAACCTGGTGACCTGGCAGCGGATGTGCACGCTGCTCAAGTTCCCGGCCGACCGGGTGGTGCTGGACAACATTCCGGCCAGCGGCCATGTGTTCTGCGCGGACCTGTTTACCAACTACACGACGGCGTGCGAGCGCGGCCTGCTGCACCGGGGCGACCGCTATCTCGCGGCCGCGGTCGGCGCCGGCGGCGGCGCGACGTTCGCGGCGATGGTGTTCGAGCACTGACTGGGCGAGCCTAGGAGGCGACGGCATGACGACGCAGGAAGCTAGCGTGGATGGCGAGTTCCGCCAGCAGGTGGTCGAGGCGATGACCACCGTGCTGGCCCGGTTGCTTGACCGGTCCGAGCCGGTCACCGAGAGCATGCGCCTGATGGAGGAACTCGGGCTCAGTTCCACCCTGGGGCTCGAGTTGATGCTTGAGCTAGAGGATCAGCTTGAGATTCTCATCGACGTGGAGTTGATGGACGCCGATCAGATGAAGACGGTCGGCGACATGGCGACCTTCGTCGCCGCCCATTCCCAGCCCGCCTGACCGGCGTGTTCGTAGCGCGCCCGCCAGAGGGCCCGGCGCCACGTCGCACCTTGCCCCTGGTCGCCGCTCAGCGCCGGGTGTTCACCGGATCAACCGAGTTCCTCGCGGATCCGGGTAACCGGGCCAGAGTCGCCGAGTACCTGACCGATATGGCCAGGCCTTACGCGATCGAGGTGGCCAGCACAAGGTTCGGTCATTCTTACGGAGAAATGGCCGAGCCGATGATTGCGGCGCTGGTGTCGCCGGATGAACCGGTCGATTTGCTGATACTGGCCTTCTCCATACATGACCTGCGACCCGGTCGGCAGACGGCCGCCTTTCTGAGCCATGTGACGCCGGGCGCGCCGATGGCATTCGCCATCTGCGATCAAGGTTCGGCGGCGGCGTTTACCGGTCTTCGGATCGCCGGAGAGTACTCCGCGTCCGCCGGAGTGCGGCGGGCGCTCTTGATCGTTGTGGAGCAGGCGGCGCTGCCGTACGACTGCCAGGCTCCGGTGCCTTCGCAGCACCGGGCGGTCGCCATGCTGTACGGCGACGGCCAGAACCCGCGGGCGCGGGTCACCGAGGTATGCCAGCATCCGGGCGTACCGCCCGACCAGGTCGCTGAACTCGCTGCGAAGGAGTCGGCTCGGCTCACGGCTGGTCATGGCCAGGCGAGGCTGGTGGTCGGCGACTCGCTCGCGGCGGCCTGGCCCGCCTGCACCGACTGGCCGCTGCGGGTGATGCCGGCCGGACAGCCGATGACCGGAGTGTGGTGGGGAGTCATCGACGAGTTGGGGGCAAAAGCCGGGGACCCTCTCGTTGTCGTTGCCGCCGACTATGATCCCGACTTGCGCTATCTGTGCCTGACCGCCTTTGAGAAGGAGCCCGCAGAATGGGAAACGGCGTAGTTCACTTCGAATTCGGTGCCGCCGATGACGTGCCGCTGGTGGCGTTCTACCGCGAGCTATTTGACTGGAACCTGCAGAGCTTCCCCGGCGGTGGCTACACGATGATCGACACCTGCGGTGGCACCGGGATCAACGGCGGTATCGGCAAGAGCCAGACCGGCGAGCCCTGGTCAGCTTTTTACGTAGAAGCTGACGACCCGCAGGAGTTGCTCGACAAAGCCATCTCCATGGGCGCGACAACCGTCCTGCCGGTCACCGACTTCGGCGGAGCGGTGACCATCGCCATGTTCAATGACCCTGACGGGCTGCTCATAGGCATAGTGCAAGCACCAGCCGATGCGTCGGAAGGCAGTCAGCCAGCCCCGTCGGCCGGGTCGGGCGAGGCAGTCACCTGGTTTGAGATCCTCGGGCCGGATGCGGCCAGGACACACCAGTTCTACTCCGAGTTGTTCGGCTGGACGATCGACGACATGGCGTTTCCCGGCTACGCGACCGCGAAGACCGGTACCAGCCGGGGCATCATGGGCGGCGTCGGCGGCGGGGTGGGGTCGGCGTGGGCGATCGTCTACGCGGCGGTCACCGACTTGGACCAGATCCTGGACCGGGTGATCAAGCTCGGCGGATCGCGCGCGGCTGACCAGGAAGTTTCCGCGCTTAAGCTCGCCTCCCGCAAGGCGCTGTACGGCTCGTCAGACGACATCAAGATGGCCGTGATCCGCGACCCGGCCGGAAACCTCCTGGGCCTGTTCGAGAAGACATCGAAGTAGGCCACGCCGCCGGCGGACGGGATCAGGCTGGACTGTCCGGTGCTGGACTGTCCGGTGCTGGACTGTCCCCTGCCGGGCGGCTTGGAGCCGGACGGTCCGGTGCCGGGCGACCTGGCGCGGCCAGGATGCCCGCCCTGACCTGCCTGGCCCTGGCCCGCCGCCAGGCCCGGGCCCAGTACCAGTCGATCAGCCTGACCGTCAGGCTGCGCAGCTCGGCGGTGTTGTACTCAGGGAACGCCTCGGCGGCGATGGCCTCGCCCAGGGCCTTCGGGTCCAGGAGGTGCGCGGCCCACGACGCCCCGGCGATCGGATCGGCCCGCAGTTCGTCGTAGGACAAGAACGCGACCCGGTCGAGCGGGAGCTTGCTTGCGTGGCGCCCCAGTCCCACGGCGGTCCGGCGTACCCGCTGCCTGAAGTCGCCGACCATCCGCAGCCGCGCCTGCGGATTGAGCAGTGCGCCGAGCATCTCGGCCCGGATGTGCGGGTCGCCGATCAGCGACCGCGCGTACCGGTTCGACGTGGCCATCCGGTTCAGCGCCCGGTTCTGGCTGTCCTCGATCGCGCTGAGGCCGCGCCGCATCAGCACGACGCGGGAGTCTGCGAAATGGTCGAGCAGCAGCCGCTCGCGCCCGGTGTCCCAGGGGTTCTTCAGGACGACCGTCGTGCCCTGCTCGCCCGCTAGCTCGTCGATCAGCGAGTCGAGCACGCCGGTCTCCGCCGCCTTCGAGTCGAAGACGAACTCGCCGGTCACCGACTTCAGCAGCCAGCAGTACTCCTCGGGGGTTGACTCGCTGACCGGCAGCCGGTCGACCCCGCGGTCGATTACCGTGCCGTGCTTGCTCGCGGTGGCCAGGAACTTCTTCACGCTAGGCATATGCCGGGCCAGGTCGCCCACGGTCAAGGTCCTGGCTTGCGTGGCCTGCGTCACGGCGGAAGTCATCAAGGTCGTCCCGCTGCGATTGAATCCCGTGATGAACAGCACGCGTGCCATGGCGGCTAGGCCATCGACTTGATGGCCGCGGTGGCGCGCGCCATTCGCTCGCTCAGGGCCGGCGCCAGCAGCGCCATCGGCTCAGGCAAGAACATCTGGCGGTGCTCGCAGTCCAGTTCGACCGACTCGACCGGCCCGTCGACAAATGCTTCCCAGTTCCTCAGCTTCTCGGCGTATGACGGCGGGTTGCGGGCGGCGGAGAAGAACAACAGGGGACAGCCCACGCGTCCGGGCCGGTAGGTGTGCGCGATCGCGATGTTGTTCGTGATCACGCGCTGAAGAGCGCGCAACCGCTGCTCCGGCCAGTCGTCAAGCCCGAGCCCGGGCTGGCGACGAACCGCCTCCAGCATCCGCGCCTCGGGGTTGGGCTCATCGCGGTCCACGGCGGGCACGTAGCCGAACTGCGCGAGCACCAGGTTGTAGATCGCCCACGGCTCCACCTCGATTCCCTCGAGGCTGGTCATGTTCGTGTCCAAGATGACCAGCAGTCCGACCTGCTCGCCGCGCCGCTGCAGCTCCTCCGCGATCGCGAACGCGATGTTTCCGCCTAAGGACATTCCGAGCAGGTGATACGGGCCAGTCGGCTGGGTCATCCTGATCTGGTCGGTGTAGTCCCGTGCCATCTCGGCCAGGCTCGTCGGCAACGGCTCCGGCCGCCGCAGGCCGCGAGCCTGCAGGCCGTAGAGCGGGTACGCACCGCTCAGGTGCGGAAGCATGGCCATGTAGCACCAGCTGAGCCCGACCATCGGATGAGCGCAGAACAGCGGTGGTCCGTCGTCGCCGGGCCGCATCAGCATGACCAGATCGAGGATGCCCCCGGCCGCCCTGGCGGCCGCGCGACGAACCCGCAGCGTCTTGAGATCTTCGGCCGCGCCGAGCTTTCCGGCCGCTTCCATCCGCGCCCTCCGGTAGGGGTACTGGGGACCATCCGATGCTAGCCCAGGCTGGCGAACCCGCCTAGATGCCGAATGCGGCCGGGTCGAAGGCCGCCCCGACGGCTACTTCCTCGACGCCGCGCAAGATTGCCTCGACCTGCTCGTCGGACAGGCACCACCGGTCCCACAGCATGTGCAGCGACACGACGCCGGGCCGGTTCTCGATCAGGATGTTGGCTTGCTCATGCATGTTGTCCCGGCGACCGAGCCAGGTCAGGGTCGTCTCCCCAAGCGCCTGGCTGATCATTTCGCTGCTGACCTCGCCGGTTCTGGCTTCGGAGTCCGAGCGCATGACCATCGCGCGCTGGTCGTTGATCCGGCAGGTGACCGCGGCCCGGTAGCCACGATCGGCATCGAGCCGCGCAATGAGGTCGCGCAGGTCATCGGGATCGTAATAAGCGCGCATCCCGGCGGTCAGGGAGCCCTTCCTCGTGCGCGTGACCACCTCATCGACCGTCGCGCCCGCGAGGTCGATCGTCAGCACGGAGTTCTGCGCGATCGGCGCGATGACGTCCGCGAGTCCTGGCCTGAACCGGTTGTTCACCATGACCTTGATCGTCAGCCTGCTCGCCGCGGTGACCCGCCCGATCGCGGTCGCGATGACCGCGACCGTAGCCCGCGAAAGGTCGGTGCCGGTGCGAGCGGCGATGGCCAGCACGGCCAGGTGCGTCGCGGGCGAGCGGAACCTGGCCTGCCAGTACCGCGGCTCTGGCCGATCGCGGGGATCGGTCGATTCGGTGAAGGTCTGCGCCGGGATGTCCTTGAGCGCAGACTCCCAGTACCGCAGCGTCCGCTTGCTGAGTTGCCGAAGTTGCGGCTCCTGCTCGGCCGCGGCGAGGTCGAGGACATCGGGGTGCCTAGGATCGCCGACCTCCCGGCCGGCCGTCTCGTCGGCCATCAGGTCCTCGAGCATCAGCATGTGACCTCCGCCATCGGTCGCCAGGTGGGACAGGACCCAGACGAGGTACAGGCAGGAGCCGGCCGACCTGATCACGGCCATCCGCAGCGGCCAGTCGCGCTCGAAATCGGATCGCGCAAGGGGCCAGGTGTCCATGAGGTCGGACGCGTACCGCGCCACCTGCTCCTCATCGACTTCGCCGGGAAGGGTCAGGATGTCCAGGCCGATCTCCCCGGAACCAGCGATCTCCTGACCAGGCCCGCCGGCCCCGTCCGTCCGCAGCCGCATCCGGAGGGCGGCGTGCCTGAGCATCAGACGCCGCAGCCGGGCGGCCGCGTCTTCGATCGTGCTGCCGGGCAGAAGTTCCATCCGTCCGCCCATGTTGAACTGGTTGCCGCTCTCGCACATGTCCTGGTAGATCGCCTTTTGACCCCAGGTCAGCGGGGCCGTGCCAGCATGCGCTCCGGCGAATTCCACGACGGTCAGGTCCCGGCCGATCGGCTCGAGCACGTCAGGCGCCCGGCGGCAGACGGCGGGGGCCGCCCGAGCCAGCAGAACCGAACCATTCGGCCAGCGTCGAGCCGGCCTCCGCCAGGGCGGTCCGGCTGGCGTCCACGGTACCGGCCATCGTGAAGAACCCGTGCGCCATGCCCTGATAGCGGCTGAGCTCGACCTTGACGCCTTCGTCGGCCAGCCGGCGTGCGTAGGCCTCACCTTGATCACGGAGCGGGTCGTACTCCGCGGTGATCACAAGAGCGGGAGGCAGCCCGGCCAGAGTCTCGGCGCGGAGCGGGGAGGCCAGCGGGTTGGCCGCGTCGTCGGGGTTGGCCAGGTAGTGCTGGCGGTACCAGGCAACCGAGTAGCGGTTGAACAGATAGCGATCATCGCTGGTGCGCATCGACTCGTCGTCGGCGAGCTGGTCGGTGTTGGGGTACACCAGAAGCTGGCCGGCCAGGGCCAGCCCGTCGGCGCGGGCCCGCAGCGCCACCCCGGCCGCGAGATTTCCTCCGGCGCTGTCGCCTCCGACCGCGAGGCGGGCGGGATCGGCGCCGATCTCGGCGGCGTGATCGGCGACCCAGCGCAGCGTCGCGTAACAGTCAGCCGCCGCCGCCGGGAACGGGTGCTCGGGGGCCAGCCGGTAGCCGACGACGATTACGAGTGCCCCCGAGGCGTTGGCCAGGCTGCGGCTGACGCCGTCGGCGGTGTCGATGGTGCCGAGCACCCAGCCGCCGCCGAAGAAGTACAGCAGCGCTGGCAGCGGCCGCTCGCCTGAGGGTCGGTACACCCGCACCGGCAGTTCGCCTGAGGGCCCGGGAATTACCAGGTCGACGACCTCGTGAACGGGCAGAGGGTCTCCGCCGCCGGCCTGGATCGAGGCAAGATCGGCTGCCCTGGCGTCGGCAAGCGTCATCGTGTAGAGCGGCGCGACTTTGTCACGTTCACGCTGGTCGCGCATAGCCTGCAGCTGCGGGTCGAGTGGCAAGGTTGGCACGCCTTTCGCTAGAGCGGCATCGCCGCCATTCTGAGCGACCCCTGCAACCCCCGCAACAGTGCCTCGAACCCCGCGACAATGGATGTCGTGACCGATCTAGTCCGGGTCTGGATCATTCCGTGTGACGTGCCGCCGGAAATCTTGGCCAGGTGCACCGAGGTGCTCGACGACGGCGAGCGCACCCGGGCCGCAGCGTTCCTGACCGCGCGCGACCGGCATCAGTTCGTCATCGCGCACGGCGCGCTGCGGATCCTGGCCGGCCGCGGGCTGAACACGCCGGCCGAGGCGCTCACCTGGATCCCAGGCGAACACGGCAAGCCGGAGCTCTCTCCCCCGTGGTCTGACCTGCGCACCAGCCTCTCGCATTCAGGCAGCCTGATCGCCGTGGCGACCAGCGCGCACCGTTCCGTGGGCGTCGACATCCAGCACCTGATGCCCGCAATGGACACGATCGCGCTATCGGCGCGGTTCTTCCCGCCCGATGAGGCGCTCTACGTCGGGGCCGCCTCTGACGCGTGCACGCGAGCGGATCGCTTCGCCCGCCTGTGGGCTCGCAAGGAGGCGGTCGTCAAGGCGGCCGGCGGCCGGCTCTGGCCAAATCTCCGGATCGAGGTTCGCGATCGCCAGATCGTCAGCTGCGCCGAGCCAGCGAGCACATACCGGATAGCCGACGTGCCGGCGCCGCCGGGCTTCCGGGCAGCGGTAGCACTTGCCGGTACGGTTACATTCGGTGTAGAGGTTGCCCGATGGCCGGACGAAAACACGGAATCGGCCATGGCTTGACCTGATGCGCCGATTGTGTAACTCTCTCGGCAAAAGGCGCTCGTAGTCCGTTGAAGAACGGTCCTGTAAGGGATGATGCATGTCCACTTCGGGCAACTGGGTCGACCGTGAGCTGCTAGCTGGACCTGATGACGACGTGTGCCTGCACCTCGGCGCCCCGTTGACCAGGCAAGAACTGCGCCAGCTCGTGGCATCCCAGCAAGGGCGGCTGACCGAAGCCGGGCTCACAGCCGGCGGCACCGCCGCATTACATCTCCCTCCCTCGCTTGGCTACGTAGCGTCGCTGCTCGCCGCCTGGCGCATCGGTGCGCAGGTGAGCTTGCTCGACCACCGCCTATCGCGCGCCGAAGTCGACAAGGCGCTGGATCGCCTGTCCCCTCAGGTCGTGGTCGAGGCCCGCGACGTCACGATGGCGCCGATGAGCGGCTGGGCGACGCTGACCGCGACGCCGACGGGCAGGCCAGGCGGAGTGCCCGCGCAGACCGCGCACTGCCTGATTCAGCTCAGCTCGGGCTCGACCGGACCATCGAAGGTCATCGCCCGCACCTCCGATGACCTGATCTTCGAACTAGGCCGGTACGACAAGCTCGACTGCTATCCGCGGGCCGGGACCGCCATCGTCCTGCTCGCCTCGATCGTGCACGTGCTCGGCCTGGTTGGCGGCCTGCTGCACAGCCTGCACGCCGGCATCGAGTTGGCCTTCCCCGACCGGCTCACCGCGGACGGCATCAGGACCGCTGTCGATCGCACCGGCAAGCCGACGATGCTTCTCGGCGTGCCGTTCCACGCCGAACTCCTGACCTCCGATCCCAAGCCGATGCCCGCGCTCACCCGGATGGTCGTGGCCGGCGAGCTGACCAGGCCGTGGGTGCCAGCCGCCTTCACAGCCGGCTACGGCGTGCCGCTCGGAAGCATGTACGGGATGACCGAACTCGGCGTGATCGCTACCGACCTGACCGGTGAACTGGCCCCGGCCGTCGAGCCCGCTCCGGGAATGCGGCTGCGCGTGGCTGACGGCGAACTGCAGGTAGCCATGCCGGCCTCACCGTACATCGGGCTGATCGACGAGACGCGCTGGATCGACGGCTGGCTGCGCACCAGGGACGCTGCCGCCATGGACGCCCAGACCGGGCTCGTGACCATTCTCGGGCGGCTCGACTCGCAGGTGTCCATCGGCGGCCTGAAGGTCGATCTCACCGAGGTCGAGCAGACGATCGGCGCGCTCCCGGGCGTCGCCTCGGCCGTGGTGAGCTTCGATGAGGCGATCGAGGCCTACCTGGTGCTCAAGGACGGGGTCGGGCTGTCGTCCGTGCAGGCAGCGCTGGCCGATCAGCTCGCGGCCTACAAGCGACCGCGCCGGATCTACGTACTGCCCGAACTGCCGCGCACCGCGACCGGCAAGAACGTGCGCGACAGAGCCGTGCTGCGCGGGGCGGCAGAGGCTGCACCAGCGGATACAACGTGACCCGCAGGCACGCGAGCCGACCGGGATGGCCGGCCGATGCCGGGCGACCGAACACAACGGAGTGGGGAGGGATCACGTGGAAGAGGAAATTCGCGAGTTCATTCTGAACTCGCTGAAGGAAATGAACTACGACACGAGTGATGTCACCGGCGATACCGATCTTGGCCCGGCCGGGCTGGACCTCGAGTCGCTGGCCGTCGCGGAACTGGCCGTGCGGGTCGAAGACCATTTCGGCTTGAAGTTCTCCGACGAAGACGGCGAAGACCTCGCGCTCATGGCCCTGAACGAGTTCACCACTGAGGTCGGCAAGCGGATCGCGGTGCCGGCTGGCGATCCGGAATGAGCCAGCCTGTGGCACCTGATCGGGCGGACGTGATCGCGATGCTGGCCACCTTCGGCCAGCGCTCGCCCGATGAGGTGGCCGAGGAGATCGGCTCGCTCGAGCTGGTCTGGCTGATCACCAAGGTTGAGCAGCAGTGCGGCGTCACGCTGGACCTGAGCGACGACACCCTGACGCAGATGACGACTGTGTCGGGCGCGGTTTCAGCGCTGCGCGAGGTGCTAGCCGGTGCGGAACATAGCTAGCCGCCCGGACGGGCCCCGGGGCCGCCCTCGGAGGAAAGCAGAGCCAGGCCAGATCGTCATCACCGGCCTCGGCGTGAGTACCGCCTTCGGCCGGGGCGAGGATCGGCTGCTCGATGGGCTCGCATCGGGGCAGCCGGCCTTCCGGCCGGCCTCTCGGTTCGATACCGGCGGCTGCCGCGCGACGATGGCGGCCGAACTGGCGGGCGAGCCGAAGCTGGGCGCGGAGATCGCCGCCGTGACTGATCAGGCCTGCCAGCGCGCAGGGCTTGATGCCGTGAGCCGGGCCGAGGCCGACTTCCTGCTCGCGCTGCATACCGACTCCGATCGCGCAAGAGATCCGGAGGCGAGCGACGTGATCGGCGCGGTACCGGCCGAAGTCGCGGCCGCGACCGGACTGCCTTACCCCGCGCGGATCTACACGACTGCCTGCGTGGCCGGGAGCACGGCCGTCGCCGACGCCGCCACCATGATCGGTGCCGGTCGGGCCAGCCAGGTGATCGTCGCCGCCGGCTTCCTGGTCGATGCGGACAGTTTCCGGCTCTTCGACGCGGGCCGCACGCTCGCCGTCGACGGCCAGGTCCGGCCCTTCAGCTCTGGCCGCAAGGGCATGCTGCTCGGCGACGGCATCGCAGCCGTGGTCGTGGAGAGCGCCCAGGCTGCCAGCCGACGCGGTGCCGAGGTGCTCGCGCTGATGACCGGATGGGGCCGCGCGGGAGACGCTTTCCATGTCGTCCAGCCGCATCCCGACGGCACCGGGCTGGCCCGCGCTATCACCGCCGCGCTTGGCCGGGGCAAGGTCGCGCCGGCCGAGGTCGGCTATATCAACGCCAACGGCTCAGGAACCGCCTTCGCCGACGCCTCGGAGTCGGCCGCCATTCACCGGGCATTCGAGGCCGCCGTTGGCTCGGTTCCCGTCAGCTCGACCAAGTCGCTGCATGGACACGCGCTGGAGGCGTCCTCGCTGATCGAGCTGGTGGTCACCGTACTCGCGCTGCAGGCCGGGCTGCTGCCGGTGAACGCCGGATTTCTCGCCGATGACCCGGCGTGCCAGCTCAGCCTCGTGCTCGGAACGTCCAGGCAGGCCCGTCCCAGGTATGCTCTGTGCCTGAACGCAGCTTTCGGTGGCGCCAGCACCGCTCTGCTCTTGGCTGCGGCATGAACGAGGGACTATGACGACCGTGGTGCTGGCGCGAGCGCAGTGGCCTGCCGACGACGCCGATACCGAGCTGGCCGGCGTCGCGGGATTCATCGAATCGGCCTTCAGCCCGCTCGTCGCCGCGGTCGCGGAGCGTTGCCTCTCCAGCTTTTTCGGCGCACCTCCGGCCGTGTTAGCCCGCGGTGAGCGCACCGCGATCGCGATCGCGACCTCGACTGGCGATCTCGCGACCGCAGCCGCTGTCGCGACCGCCGTTCAAGCGGGTCGACGGGTGCCGCCGCTGCTCTTCTATCAATCCAACCTGAACGCTGCCGCCGGATACGTCGCGGCGCGCTGGGGCCTGGCCGGCCCGGTCGTCTGTACCATGCCCGGCAGTGCTTGCCAACCCAGTGCCACTAGCGAGGGCCAAGCCGAGGACCTGACCTCGCGCGCCCTTGCCGAGGCGCACGCCACCGCCGCCCTGCTGATCGAGGACGGCGACGCCGACGCCGCACTTGTCATCGCCGCGAACGCCTACCTGGGCGGCGCGGCCTTCGGCACGGCCGAACTGGTCGGGCCGTCCTGGTGGTCATCGACATGAAACCGCCCATGCCCGGAGCGCTGATCCCGGCGAGCAGAATAGGAGCTAACCCCAATGAAGATCCATGGATTCGATCATGTCGAATATTACGTCGAAGACCTGGAAAAGGCAGCCGAAGGGCTGTGCGGAAGCTACGGCTTCCGGTTAGCCGGTCGGTCGGTCGCATCGAGCGGCCCCCGGTCGGTCCTGCTCAGGCACGGCCACGTCAAGATGCTGGTGACCGCGCCGGGAACGGCCGACGACGCGGTCGCGGCCTACCTGTCCAGGCACGGTGACGGCGTCGCGATAATCGCCTTCGCTACCGACGACGTCCGGCAGACGTTCGACGACATCGTCGCCGCCGGAGGCAACGGCCTGGCCGCCCCTAGCTTCGCCAAGTCCGGCCGCGAGCGGGTCGGCACCGCGCTCGTCGGCGGCTTCGGCGACGTCACGCACAAACTGGTCGAGCGCACTAGCCCGGACGGAGAGTTCGCGCCTGGCTTCATCGAGATGGAGCCAGCCTCTTGCGGCGAGGTCGCCGGCGAACTGCTGAGCGAACTCGATCACGTAGCCGTATGCCTTCCGGCCGGAGAACTCGACCGGACCGTGTGCTTCTATCGCGACGTGTTCGGCCTGGCCCAGATCTACGACGAGCGGATCGAGGTCGGCACCCAGGCAATGCTCTCCAAGGTCGTGCAAGATCACGACGGGCTGGTGACGTTCACGCTCATCGAGCCGGACACGGACCTTGAACCAGGTCAGATCGATGACTTCCTGCGGGCGCACGACGGAGCCGGCGTGCAGCATCTGGCGTTCAGGACCCCGGACATCGCGACCGCCGTCGCCGCGTTCGCGGGGCGGGGCGTGGAGTTCCTCGTGGCCCCGGCCGGTTACTACCAGGCGCTCGAAGGACGGCTGGGCAAGCTGGCGATTCCGCTCGACGTGCTGCGCGAACTCAACGTGCTCGCCGACCGCGACCGGTGGGGACAGATGTTCCAGATCTTCGCCCGATCCACGCACGAGCGGCGCACCTTGTTCTTCGAGTTGATTGAGCGCCAGGGCGCCCTGACTTTCGGCACCCGCAACATCAGGGCGCTGTACGAAGCGCTCGAAGACACCCGCACCGGCGTCACGCCCCTTGCCAGGCAGCACTGAAACACCAGCCACTGGATCGGATCGAAAGGCGCAACGATGACCACAACGAGCCCATTCACGCTGACAGCCGCCGAACTCGAACTACTGCCGACGGATGACGAGGTCGAGCAGTACCAACAGCACGGCTGGTACCTGACTCGCAAGTTGTTCAGCGACGAGGAGATCGACGCGCTGGTCGAGGCGAGCGACCAGTTCTACGCGGGCCACCGGGACCGGGCGCTGCCGCAGCGACCGCCGAACCTCGCGTACTGGGAGGCCTCGCACGGGCCGGTACAGCGGCACAACGACTACGTCCACTACGAGTCGGACGCGATCGCCGCGATCCTGCGCAAGCCGGTAGTCGGTGCGGTCGCGGCCAGGCTGGCAGGCACCCCGCAAATCCGTATCTTCCAGTCGACGATGATCTATAAGCCGCCGAATCCCGACGAGGTCACCAACCTGGTGCCGTGGCACGCCGACCGCCACTACTGGCAGACCTGTTCCTCCGATCAGATGCTGACGGCGTTCATCCCGTTCCACGACTGCGGAGAGCAGATGGGCACGATCACGATGATCGACGGCAGCCACCGATGGAAGGACATCCCGGGCGACGACTCGACCAGGCACTTCGCCCAGAGGGACAGGAACGAGCTCGACGACCTGCTGCAGAAGACCGCTGAGTTCAACGGCGGCTCAGTGAACCAGATCCCCATGATCATTCCCAAGGGGCACATGAGCTTCCACCACTGCCGTATCTACCATGGCAGCAGCCATAACCGGTCCGCCACGCCCAGGCGCGCGATCTCGCTGCACCTGCAGGACGGCGACAACCAGTGGCGCCCGTACGTCAAGCCCGACGGCACCAGAGTCGTCTACAACAACGACGTGATGGTACGCACCACGCTGGACGGCACGCCGGACTACTCAGATCCTGACTATTGCCCGGTGACCTGGCAGTGCTAGACGACGGAACAGTTCCCGACGCGCCGCTAGCTCCCGATCCCGCCCCGGCTCCTGGCGCGCTGTACCGGACGATGGGGCTGATCAGGCAGTTCGAGGAACGCGCGCTGGAGATGGTCAAGACCGGAGAGATCGTCGGCGGCATCCACCCTTACATCGGGGAGGAAGCGGTAGCCGTCGGCGTTTGTGCCTCGCTACGCGCGGATGACCAGATCACCAGCACGCACCGCGGGCATGGTCACGTCCTGGCCAAGGGGGCCGACCCCAGCCGGATGCTGGCCGAGTTGTGCGGCCGGGAGACCGGCCTTAACCGGGGCCGCGGCGGCTCGATGCACGCCGCGGACCTGGGCGTGGGCATCCTCGGCGCCAACGCGATCGTCGGCGGCGCGGCACCGATCGCCGCCGGCGCCGCGTGGGCGGCGAAGCGAAAGGGCTCCGGCCAGGTGGTAGTCACGTTCTTCGGTGACGGCGCCCTGAATCAGGGCGTGCTGCTGGAGACCATGAACCTCGCGGCACTATGGCGGCTGCCGCTGATCTTCGTCTGCGAGAACAACGGCTACGCCACCACGATGTCCACGGCGGGCGCCGTGGCGGGCACCGCCGCCGGGCGGGCCGCCGCGTTCGGCATGGCCAGCGCCTGCGTCGACGGCATGGACGTGGCCGCGGTGCACGCGACCGCGGCCAGCGCCGTCCAGGCCGCCCGCGACGGCGCCGGGCCGACCCTGATCGAGGCGCTTACTTACCGGTTCGGCCCGCACCACACGATCGAGCGGAAGATCCGCCTGGCCTACCGGACGCAAGCTGAAATCGACCGCTGGCGGCAGCGCGACCCGCTTATCCTCCAGGGGGCGAGAATCCCCGGGCAGGAGCGCGAGCGGATCGACGCCGAGATCACCGCCGTCATCGACGCCGCCCAGGAATTCGCCCGGTCCAGTCCTGATCCGGATCCAAAGGACGCCCAGGCGTACCTGTACGCGAGCGGTCTCGTCGCCCGAGGAGGCACCGCCGATGGCTAAGCTCTCCTACGCCAAGGCCCTGAATCAAGCACTGGCCGACGAACTCGAACGCGACCCGACGGTGTTCGTGTTCGGCGAGGACATCGCGGCCGGAATCGCCCGGTTCACCGCGGGCCTGGCCAAGCGCTTCGGGCCGGAGCGGATCATCGACACGCCGATCTCCGAGCAGGCGTTCACTTCGATGGCGACCGGCGCTGCTCTCGTCGGCATGCGCCCGGTAATCGAGTTCCAGATTCCGTCGCTGCTCTTTCTCGTGTTCGAGCAGATCGCCAACCAGGCTCATAAATTCTCCCTGATGACCGGTGGCCAGGTTGCCGTGCCGGTGACCTATGTGGTGCCGAGTTCCGGTTCGCGCGAGGGCTGGGCCGGCCAGCACTCCGATCACCCCTACAGCCTGTACGCCCATGTCGGGCTCAAGACCATCGTGCCGGCGACTCCGTCTGATGCCTACGGGCTGCTCGTCTCGGCGATCAGGGACGACGACCCGACCGTGATCTTCGCTCCGGCGGCGGCGATGGACATCCGCGAGGACGTGACCACCGAACTCCTGCCGGTACCGATCGGGTCGGCCCGAGTGCACCGTCGAGGCAGCGACGTGACCGTCGTCGCGCTCGGGCATCTGGTGACCGACGCCCTCGCCGTCGCCGTCGATTTGGCCGACGAGATCTCGGTCGAGGTATTCGACCCGAGGACCGTGTACCCGTTCGACTGGGTCGCGCTCGCCGAGTCAGTGGGTCGTACCGGACGGCTGGTGGTCATCGACGACTCGAACCGGTTCTGCGGGTTCGGCGCCGAGATCCTGGCGACCGCCACCGAGGAAATGCGCCTGACCGCGCCGCCGAGAAGGGTCAGCCGACCAGAGGGCGCAGTCCTGCCGTTCGCGCAGGCCCTGGACCGGGCGGTCCAGCCCGGTCGCGATCAGCTGACCGCCGCGATCCGTGCGGTCATGAAATAACTAGGTATCGATCCTGGCGGGGTCGAGCTCGGCCGCGCCGCCGACGATGAAGTCACGGCGCGGGGCGACCTCGCTGCCCATCAGCAGGTCGAAGATCCCGGCCGCCGACGCCGCGTCTGAGATCTTGATCCGGCGCAGCGTCCGCTTGCGCGGGTCCATGGTGGTCTCGGCCAGCTGGCCGTGGTCCATCTCCCCCAGGCCCTTGTACCTCTGAGGCTGATCCTTCCAGCGCTGGCCCTTGCGCTCGAGCTCAAGCAGCGTGCGATTCAGCTCGGCATCTGAGTACGTATAGAGGTACTTCTCCGCGCCCCTCTTCGGGTTCACGAGCTCGATCCGGTGCAGCGGCGGCACGGCCGCGAACACCCGGCCGGCCTCCACGAGCGGCTTCATGTACCGGTAGAACAAGGTAAGCAGCAGGCATCGGATGTGCGCGCCGTCAACGTCGGCGTCGCTCATCATGATCACGCGCTGGTACCTGGCCGCCTCCAGATCGAAGGCATTGCCTGAGCCGGCCCCGAGCACCTGAATGATCGCGGCGCACTCGGCGTTCTTCAGCATGTCGGACAGCGACGCCTTGTGGACGTTGAGGATCTTGCCGCGGATCGGCAGCAGCGCCTGGAACTCCGAGTCCCGCGCCAGCTTGGCGGTGCCGAGCGCCGAGTCGCCCTCCACGATGAACAGCTCGCTGCGATCGTCGGCCGCCCGGCAGTCGACCAGCTTGGCCGGAAGCGCCGAGCTGGCGAGCACAGACTTGCGACGCTGATTCTCCCGGTGCTCGCGGGCGGCGATCCTGGTCTTGGCGGCGGCCGCGACCTTCTCGAGCACGGCCTTGGCCTGCTGCTTGCTGCCGCGAACCCGACCTTCCAGAAATGCCGTGAGCTCGGTCTTCACGACCTGGGCCACGATCGTCGACGCGGCCGGGGTGCCGAGCACTTCCTTGGTCTGGCCCTCGAACTGAGGCTCTGGGAGCCGTACCGAGACGACCGCGGTGAGCCCCTCGAGGACGTCTTCCTTGACGACCGACTCATCGCCGGCCTTCAGGACTCTGGAAGCCTTGAGCTGCTCATTGATGGTCTTGACCAGCGACCGCTCGAATCCGGTGACGTGGGTGCCGCCCTTAGGGGTGGCGATCACGTTAACGAAGGATCGGGCGATTGAGTCGTACCCACTGTCCCATCGCAGCGCGACATCGACCTCGATGGTGCGCTCGACCTCGGTGGGCGTGAGGTGGCCGAGGTCATCGAGCACCGGCACCGTCTCGACGAACTGGCCGGTTCCGGTCAGCCTGAGCACGTCGGTCACCGGCGTGCCGCGGCTCAGATGCTCGCAGAACTCGCTGATGCCGCCGCTGAAGCTGAATTCGGCGGTCTTCGGCTGGCCGTCATCGTCGGCGCTCACCCGCTCGTCGGTGATCACGAGCGACAGGTTGGGCACCAGGTAGGCCGTCTGCCTCACCCGCTCGATCAGCGAGTCGAACAGCATCCGGGCG
>Ga0134128_10004439_pt1 | contig 17165 bp, 14 predicted proteins | sample KB31754_FD_96462 | JGI IMG/M metagenome (GOLD analysis project Ga0134128, IMG submission 96462) | Terrestrial soil microbial communities with excess Nitrogen fertilizer from Kellogg Biological Station, Michigan, USA - KB3-175-4 | ecosystem: Environmental > Terrestrial > Soil > Unclassified ... | reverse complement strand
GGTGCGACCGCGGCCATGTGCATCCACCTGAGCGTGCTGGCCGGGCGCAACCCGCATCACATCGTCGAGGCCCAGTTCAAGGCGTTCGCCCGGGCCTTGCGTGCCGCTGCCACGCCCGACCCGCGCCGGCCTGACATCCCGAGCACCAAGGGCGTGCTGTGACCAGTCCACGCAAGGTCGTCGTGCTCGACTACGGCTCGGGCAACCTGCGCTCGGCCAGCCGGGCGCTGCAGCGGGTCGGTGCGGACACCGAGGTAACCGCCGACTCCGACGCGGCGCTGGCCGCCGACGGACTGGTCGTCCCTGGCGTGGGCGCTTTCGCCGCCTGCATGGCCGGCTTGCGCGAGGTCCGCGGTGAGGAGATCATCGCCAAGCGACTGGCCGGCGGCCGGCCGGTGCTGGGCATCTGCGTCGGCATGCAGATCTTGTTTGCCAGGGGGCTGGAGCACGGCACGGTGACCGCCGGCTGCGGTGCCTGGCCGGGCGATGTCGTCAGACTGGACGCGCCGATCGTGCCGCACATGGGCTGGAACACGGTCCAGGCCCCGGGCGACAGCCGGCTGTTCGCAGGGATCGACCCCGGCGAACGGTTCTACTTCGTCCACTCCTACGCGGCCACCACATGGGAGTCGGAGGGGCGCGGTGCCGCCTGGACTGACGAGCGGGGGAGCGAAGCGGAGGAGGGAGGAGGGAAGGCGGCGCCAAGTAGGGGGCAGGGGAGGTGGGCGGGGACCCTCCCTTCGGGGGGTTCCGGGGGGTCGTCCCCCCGGGCTAGCACCGTTACGTGGGCGACGCACGGTCAGCGGTTCGTCGCGGCGGTCGAGGACGGCCCGCTGTGCGCTACTCAGTTCCACCCCGAAAAGTCCGGCGACGCCGGCGCCGCGCTGCTATCGAACTGGCTGGAGGCCATCAGTTGAGCCCGCACCTGACCTTGCTGCCTGCCGTTGACGTAGCCGACGGGCAGGCCGTCCGGCTGGTCCAGGGCGCTGCGGGAACGGAGACTTCCTACGGCGACCCCCTTGACGCCGCGCTGGCGTGGCAGCGGGCGGGCGCGGAATGGGTTCACCTGGTCGACCTCGACGCGGCTTTCGGGCGGGGGAATAACGCAACCTTGCTCGCTGGTGTGATCGACAGACTGGATGTCGCGGTCGAACTGTCCGGCGGAATCCGCGACGACGAGACGTTGGAGCGGGCACTGGCGACCGGGTGCCAGCGAGTCATCATAGGAACCGCAGCGCTTGAGCAACCCGACTGGGTCAGCAAGATCATCGCCGAGCACGGCGACAAGATCGCGGTCGGCCTGGACGTGCGCGGCACGAAGCTGGCCGCCCGCGGCTGGACCAAGCTGGGCGGCGAACTGCTCGACGTGCTCGCCCGCCTGGAATCCGACGGCTGCCACGGGTACGTGGTCACCGACGTGACCAAGGACGGCATGCTTTCCGGGCCCAACCTGGACCTGCTCAAGTGCGTGTGCGCGCTGACCGAGCGGCCGGTAATCGCCAGCGGCGGCGTGTCGTCGCTCGATGACCTGCGAGCGATCGCGACGCTGGTGCCGCTCGGAGTGTCCGGCGCGATCGTCGGCAAGGCCCTGTACGCCCAGGTATTCACGCTCGAAGAAGCACTAAAGGCGGTGAGCGGGTGACGGAGCGGCGCGGCGCCGCCTGGACTGACGAGCGCTTTTTGCGAGGAGGGAAGGCGGCGCCTAAGGCGCCGCTCCCCTCGGGGGGGCCGGGGGGTCGTCCCCCCGGGCAGACACTGGCGGTCAGGGTTATCCCGTGCCTGGATGTCGATGCGGGACGGGTCGTCAAGGGCGTCAACTTCCGCGACCTGCGGGACGCGGGCGACCCGGTCGAATTGGCCGCCGCCTACGACGCCGACGGTGCCGACGAGCTGGTGTTCCTCGATATCACGGCCTCCAGCGATCAACGCGAGACCCTGTATGAGGTGCTCGAACGCACCGCCGACCAGGTCTTTATCCCGCTGACTGTCGGCGGCGGGGTGCGCTCGGTGAGCGATATCGACCGGCTGCTGCGGGCCGGAGCTGACAAGGTCGCGATCAACACCGCCGCGATCGCCAGGCCCGAGTTCATCAACGAGGCAAGCACCAGGTTCGGGTCGCAGTGCATCGTGGTGTCGGTCGATGCCCGGCGGACTCCGGATGGGGCACCCGAATTCGAGGTCACCACCCATGGCGGCCGTCGCGGCACCGGGATCGACGCGATCGGCTGGGCGGCCACCGCGGCCGGACTAGGCGCGGGCGAGATCCTGCTGAACTCGATGGACGCCGACGGTACGAAGGCCGGATTCGACCTGCCCATGATCAAGGCGGTGCGGGCAGCGGTCGACGTGCCGGTGGTTGCCAGCGGAGGGGCGGGCCAGCTCGCGGACTTCAGCCCGGCCGTGCGGGCGGGCGCGGATGCCGTGCTCGCGGCTAGCTTGTTCCATTTCGGCGATGTCCGGATCGCCGAGGTAAAAGAGACGCTGCGGTCCGACGGCTACGAGGTCCGCTTGACCGGCCAGGGAGAGAAATGACGAACCTCGACCAGCAGATCGCTGCTCGCCTTAAGCGGGACACGGCGGGGTTGTTCGCCGCGATCGCCCAGCAGTACGACACCGGCGAGGTGCTGATGCTCGGCTGGATGAATGACGAGGCGCTCCACCTGACGCTCACCACCGGGCGGTGCACCTACTGGTCGCGCAGCCGCAGCGAGTTCTGGGTCAAGGGCGAGACGTCTGGTCACGTTCAGGTCGTGAAGTCGGTGGCGCTCGACTGCGACGGTGACGCCGTGCTCGTCAAGGTCGATCAGACCGAAGGCGCGTGTCACACCGGCGATCGGACTTGTTTCGACGCCGATGTCCTGTTTGGGGAGCGCTAGCTACTTCACTGCACTTACACAGCTAGCTCATCGATTCTGCATGTGCGCGGGCACGGTGGGGACATGACGTTCCCCGCGCCGCTTGCATCAACTGTAATTCCTGTTGTCCCACTGAGGCTTCTGCGGTGCCGCAGGGCTGGTTAGGAGATGGTCAAGCCTGTAGTTTTCGGCATCGGCAAACTCGGGCTCCGGCTCGCTCTTGCCTTCCTCGGTGTCGCGCTGACCGCGATCATCGTGCTCTCGGCGCTGACCGAGATCGGCGTCGGGCACGACATCAATCACCTGGCTAACAAGCAGGAACGATCGCTCACCCGGTCGGTCGCGGTGGCTTCTGGCGCGTTGTACACCAAGACGGGCTGGAAGAACGCCGACCTCAAGCCGGTCTTCGATCTGGTCGACGATCAAGGTGCCGAAGCCCGGGTCACGGACATGCACGGGGTCACTATTCAGACCACGCCTGGCTACGGGTCCGTGCGTACCGACGATCAGTTCGCCACGCCAGTCAGGGTCCATGGTCACGTCGTCGGGGTCGTGACCGTCAAGTTCAATGATCGCGGCCTAGGCGCGGTGGTCAAGCAGTTCGAGCAGCAGCGGCTTAAGGCCAGCCTCGGAGCGGCCGGGATCGTCGCCCTGATCGCTGTGGCCGTGTCCCTGATCATCTCCCGGCAGATCACGCTGCCGCTGGAGCGGGTTCTGGCCGCGATCAGGGCCCGCGGCCAGGGCAACCGCTCGATGCGGATCTCCCACGCCAAGGGCGCGGGCGTGATCCAGGAGCTGTCCCTGGCGATCAACGAATCCAGCGATGCCATCGACCAGCGCGACCGGCTGCAGAAGAACCTGGTCGCCAACATCGCCCACGAATTGCGCACCCCGGTCGCCGTCTTGCAGGCCAGCCACGAGGCCATGCTCGACGGCGTGACCGAGCCGAGCGAAGAGAACCTGTGGTCGCTCCGCGATGAGGTGCTGCGGCTGGCCCGGATGATCGATGACCTGCAACGGCTCGCTGCCGCCGAGTCCGCCGCCCTGCAACTGCGGCTCGAGCCGTGCGACCTCGCCGAGATAGCGGCGACCGCTGCCGCCAGCCTCGCTGACTCGTTCGGGGCGGCCGGAGTCAGCCTGACCAGGAAACTCCGCCCGGCCTGGATCTTGTGCGACCGGGACCGGACCCGAGAGATCGTCGTCAACCTGCTCACGAATGCCCTGAAGTTCACCCCGGCAGACGGCCAGGTCGTGCTGGAAACCGGTCATAGCGGGCGCGGGATGGCGAGGCTGCGGGTCAGCGATACCGGCATCGGCATTCCGCCCGAGGAACTGCCCAGGGTGACAGAGCGGTTCTTCCGCGGCCAGCGCTCCTCGGAAATGGCCACCGGAAGCGGGATCGGCCTGACGATCGTCGTCGAGTTGGCGCACGCCCAGCATGGCAATTTCGACATCGCCAGCGAGCCAGGCAAGGGAACCACGGCCACGATCACGATGCCGGTCGTGAAGTCCGCGGAACGCCGGGCCAAGCGGCTCACCTCGGTGCCCGCCACCGACCCTTCTGGGCAACGGCACGGTTCGGCTGCATCAGTCCACTAAGGCGTGGGCATGATCACTCGTGCTAAGTATTTCCTGGCGATGGGGGACGTCGGGCAACGATGGCGGCAACTGTGCTGCTCGTTGAAGACGAGCGCAAGCTGAGGGATCTGGTCAGGTCCTACCTTGAGCGTGCCGGATTCTCGGTGCTATCCACCGATTCCGGCGCTGAGGCGATCAATGTTGCCGCCACGGCCAAGCCTGACCTGATGGTGCTCGACCTGGGTCTGCCCGACGTGCCGGGAGAGGCGGTCGCCAGAGAGGTGCAGGCGACGAGTTCAGTGCCGATCCTCATGCTGACGGCCAAGAGCGGTGAGCAGGACAGGATCGCCGGACTCGAGCTTGGCGCTGACGACTACGTGACCAAGCCATTCAGCCCGCGCGAACTGGTACTTCGGGTCCAGGCCATCTTGCGGCGCAATGCCCCGGCGGCTGCCGATCACACCGTCAGCCGGTTCGGTGACGGGATCCTGGTCATCGACGAGCCCAGGAGAATCGTCCACGTCCAGGGCGTTCAGGTGGAACTTACTCCGACTGAGTGGGGCATTCTGGTCGCGCTCGCGACCGTGCCCGGCCGGGTGTATTCGAGGTTCGAGCTGATTAACCGGGTTCGCGGGTATGACTTCGAAGGCTACGAGCGGACCATCGACAGCCACGTCAAGAACTTGCGCCGGAAGATCGAGGCTGACCCCGCCAATCCGATGATCGTGCAGACGGTGCTGGGCGGTGGTTACCGGCTTGGCCTCGCCAAGGATGTCTAGGCCAGGCCGATGGGCCGGAATCGGCCGGCTCAGCCTGCAACTCGCGCTTGCCTTCGGCGGTGTCGCTATCGCCGCCGTCGCCACCGCGATTCTCATCGCCTCTCTCACCGTCAGCCGGGACGTCCAGTCGCTCGTCAGGGACCAGGAACGTGACCTGGCCCGGGCGGTGTCGGCGGGCACGGCTGTCGCGTATCTGCAATCGGGCTGGGCGCACACCGGCCTGGCGCCGATCGTCGCGGCGGTGGTCGACACCAGATCCGGAGTTCAGATCCACAGCACCACCGGCAGGCTCGTCGCCGCATCGCCTGGATTCTCGACGTTCGCTGCCGGCGCGCCTAAGGTCAACAGCGACGTCGTCGTACATGGCCGCCCCGTCGGGCGAGTGACGGTCGCCTTCGGTCACGGGTCGCTTGGCCAGGAGATCAACCAGTTCTCGTTCGAGCGATGGCCGGGCAGGTTCGCTGCCGCTGGCATCGCCGCGCTGATCGCGCTGCTCGTCGGACTGCCGCTGTCACGGCTGATCACCGCTCCGGTCGACCGCCTTATCTGGGCCGCTCGCGCTCGTCGGGACGGCGATTCCAGCGCCAGGGCCGGGAGGGTACGCGGTCTGAGGAAACTCGATGAACTGGCCGAGGCCTTCGATGAGATGGCCGACCACAACGAAGAGCAGGATCAGCTCAGGCGAAACCTTGTAGCTGATGTGGCCCACGAGTTGCGGGCGCCGATCACGGTGCTGCGGGCCGGGCACGAGGCGATGCTGGACGGCCTCACCGCACCCACTTCCGAGCAGCTCACCTCGCTCCGTGATGAGGTCGTGCGGCTGACGAGGATGGTCGATGACCTGCAGCGACTCGCGTCGGCCGAGGCGGCGGCGCTGCAGCTCACGCTGGTACGCCGAGATCTCGCGGCAGTGGCGGCGACCGCGGCGGCGAGCCTGGTCGAGTCGTTCGAAGCGTCGAATGTGACGCTGGTAGAGCGGCTGACCCGGGTCGAGGTGCTCGTCGATCCGCTGCGGATGCACGAGGTTATCGTCAACCTGCTGACCAATGCGCTGAAGTTCACCCCAGCCGAAGGGCAAGTCACGCTCGAGACCACGCGGCATCATGAGTGTGGGCAACTTCGGGTCAGCGACACCGGCATCGGAATTCCGCCCGAGGAACTGCCGCATATCGCCGAGCGGTTCTACCGAGGCCGGCGGTCCACCGAGGTGGCGGGCAGCGGCATCGGGCTGACGATCGTCGCCGAACTGGTAAACGCGCACAGAGGCTCGCTGGACTTCGCCAGCCAGCCCGGGCAGGGCACGGCCGTGACCGTAACGCTGCCGTTGGCTGACTCCGACCCGCCTGAACACAACCGAGCACAGCACAAGGCCCGTTCGAAGGCTGGTTCATAAAACGCGTTGGCGCGCCCGGATATGCCCCCGCTATACCCGGACGCTGCCAACGCCCTAGACGTGGTCGCTCAACGAGATGGCGGCACCAGACTGGTCTGCCTGCTCATCTCGTTCCCCCTTGATCGTCCAACGTCCGATTCAACACAACCGATATAACTGGCCCGCTGTGGCAGGGTGACGAACTCCACATGGAGATCAGGTGGAGATAGGCCGCCTGCCAAATTCGGTTATGTAGGACTGTTGTGCCAAACTACGGGCGTATCACTGCGATGGAGGGGACATGGGTGAGCCCGAAGCAGTACCGGCTGGCGTGGATGCATCCAGGCCAAGCCCGGCCCGAATGTATGACTACATGCTGGGCGGCACGCACAACTTCCAGATCGATCGCGAGGCTACCGACCTGTTCAAGTCCCAGTTCCCCGACCTCGAGGACGCCGCCTGGGCGAATCGAGGGTTTCACGGCCGCGCGGCCCGGTGGATGGCAATTCAGCAGGGAATCGACCAGTTCATCGACATTGGTTCCGGATTGCCGACTCAGAACAACACTCACCAGGTGCTGCACGCGATCAATCCGGCGGCCAGGGTCGTCTACGTCGACAACGATCCGATGGTGATGGTCACCGCGTCCGCCCTGCTGACCGACGACGGGACCACGGCGGTCGTCCAGGCTGACCTGCGCGAGCCCGAGGCGCTGCTTGAGGACCCCGAGCTACGGCAGCTGATCGACTTCAGCCGTCCGGTCGGGCTGCTGATGACCGCCGTCATGCAGTTCGTCCACGAAAGCTCCGATCCGTGGGGACTGGTCGCGCGCTACCTCGGCGCGCTGGCGCCTGGCAGTTGCCTGGCGCTGTCCCACATCACCGGCGACAAGGTGCCCCCGCGGTCGATCGCCAGCGGCGTGCAGATCTATACCCGGGCATCAGAAAGCGCCTATCCCCGTACCAGAGAGGAGATCGAGCGCTTCTTCGACGGCGTCGAGCTGGTGCCGCCGTTCGAAGGCGCTAGTCCGGCTGTCTGCCATGTCGGCGTCTGGGGCTCAGAAGACCCGGACGGGGCCGATAGCGATGGCTCGCGAGTGTTCTGGTGCGGAGTCGGGGTGAAGCGGTAGGCGGGGTTCGACTTGCCTGCGTTCGACGCCAGGAGATTGCCATGTCACGAGTTACCGGTTTCCTTCCTCGGAAGTGGCGGCGACCAGAGCGTTCAAGGCCTGCAGGCTGACCGGCTGCTGGCCAGGTGGCAGACGGCCGCCGAGGTCGCGGACGGCCTCGTCAGCGCGCGACCAGAACAGGTCCGCTGAGGTCGGCGCCGGCGGGGTAGGGGCCGGCCCGGCGTCCGGGGTCGGGTGAATGACTATCAGGCCAGTTACCTGGTGCCCGGTCGGCAGAAAGCCGCGCCAGAATCGCACCGCATTTATCATCGGCAGCACCGATTGCCCGATATAGCGGCCATCGCAGTAGATCTGGCCGGTTGGCATGGTCGCGTACTCGCCGGGGGGCCAGGCGACGGAATCGACCAGAATTAACTGGCGACCGGCGATGATAGCGTGGGGAATACACGGCCGATTCGCCTCATCCAGGCGTATTCCGTGGAAAATCCGCACGCTCGGCAGCTTAAGTAGTTCGCCGAGCAACTTGCTGGTCAGCAAGGCGATCTCATGGGTCGTCGTGCCGATGGGACGTAAGGCGCGGCGTTCGCTATCGATAACTTCGTCTAGGTTGCCATGTGAACGCCAGGTATGCAGGGGAGCCGCTGGCAGAGCCAGTCCGGAGGGCCAGCGGTCCGTTGGTGTCGTCATTTTCACCACCATCATTACCCTCGGCCGTTCCCCCGTTACTTAGGGTTATTCGAGCACGCGGCACTACCGGATTACTTCCGTTCTTGTTCCGACGGGCATTTCCATCGGCGAAGGTTCCGGAATCGCCGGTGCTATTTAGGGCATGATGCATTCCGATGGAAGACGCACACGTGGTCTACCGGCTCCTAGGTGAGCTGGAGGTCGGCAACGGTGGTCAGTTACTAGAACTGCCGGTCGGCCCGGCGCTTATCGTTCTGGCCGCTTTGCTGATGAACGCGAATCGGCAGCTCGCCAAGAGCGATCTCATCCGCGCCGCCTGGGCGGGCGATGAAGCCAGCGAGGGACAGCTGCATAAGAGGGTGAAGCAGGTCCGTGACCTCCTGGCGACGATCGGCCGCAGCGGAGATATCAGGACTCATCTGAGGTTCGGGTACGAACTGCACGTGGCGGCGAATGAGGTCGACGCGCTGCTGTTCAGGCAGTTGGTCCGCGACGCCGACGAGGCCGCGTCGCAGCGGCGTCTCCAGGACGAGATCGGCTGCCTGCGGCGGGCGCTGCGGTTGTGGCGCGGTCCCCATCCGCTGGCGAATGTACCGGGGGAGGTGTTCCGGCAGGACGCGATCGCGCTTGAGCAGCGGCACCGGCGGGCTGCGACGCGGCTGTTCGAGCTGGAGCTGGCCGGCGGGCGTCACGAGCAGGTCCTGGATGAGCTGATCCTGGTCGCGGGGTATTACCCGTCTGACCGGCGGCTGTGCGAGCAGCTGATGATCGCGCAGTACCGGTGCGGTCACGTGATCGACGCGATGAACGCGTTCGAGCGGTACCGCGATGCGGTGGCCGAGGAGACCGGGGGACCGCCCGACCCGCTGCTGCGGACGCTGCATTTCGCGATCGCGCGCGGGGATGCCGACGAGATCGCCGCCACCGAGGACGCGCTGGCCAAGCGGGCCGGGCGATCCGCTTTGCAGTCGGTGACCGTGCCCCGGCAGCTGCCGAGCCCGGTCGAGCTGGTCGGCCGGGAGGACCTGGTGGCCGAGACGTCCTGGCTGCTGCAGCGCGACCGGCGCGGGACTTCGGCGCAGGTCGTGGTGATCTCCGGGCCCGGTGGCATCGGGAAGACCGCGCTGGCTCTGCGGGCGGCGCACGATTCCCGTGACAGTTTCCCTGACGGGCAGTTGTTCATGGAGCTGACCGGCCCGGCGGGCGGCCTGGCCGATACTGGGGAGGTGCTGGCTCAGTTCCTGCGCGGGATCGGTGCTGCGCGGGTGCCCGAGACTCTGGCCGAGCGGCTGGCGGAGTACCGGACGCAGCTGTCGGGACGGCGGGTGCTGATCGTGCTCGACGATGCCTCCGACGGCGCGCAGGTCGCCGATCTGGTGCCCGGGACGGCGGACTGCGCGGTGCTGGTCACCGCCCGGCAGCGGCTGCCGGAGGTCAGCGGGGCTCATCACGTGGCGCCGCTCGAGCCGCTTGAGCTGGCCGACGCGACCGAACTGTTCCTTCGCGTGCTGCGCGAGTCCGGCATCAAGGTGGCCGATGACGACGAGGCGGTCCACCGGGTGGTGGCTTTGTGCGGAGGGCTTCCGCTGGCGCTGCGGATCGCCGCTGCGATGCGGGTGCATGACCATCCGCGGCCGACGGCCGAACTGGCGGCCCGGCTCGCTACGTACGGGCCGGACGCGTTCGCGCATGGCCGGCTGAGCGTGTCCAGGACGATCGGGGCGGGATTCGACCGGCTGGGTGCCGCGGCTCGGCAGCTGTTCCTCGGGTTCGGGTTGCTGCCGCTCGGCGATTTCGGGTTGTGGACGGCGGCGGCGGTTCTCGACGAGCCTTCCGGCGGCATCAGCGAGCCCCCCGGGGCTAGCACTGCGGGGGGCTCCGGGGGGTCGTCCCCCGGGGCTAGCACTGCGGGGGGAGCCGGGGGGTCGTCCCCCCGGGCTGGCACTGCGGGGGGAGCCGGGGGGTCGTCCCCCCGGGCTGGCACTGCGGGGGGCTCCGGGGGGTCGTCCCCCCGGGCTAGCACTGCGGCGGCGCTGGCCGAGCTGGCGGCGAGCTTCATGATCGAGTCGGTCGAGTCGACGATGCGCTACCGGTTTCACGACCTGACCAGGGAATACGCCCGTCAGCGGGCGGTCGCCGAGTATCCGGGCGACCGGGACGCGGTGCCGGCCAGGGCGTACCGGGCGCTGCTGACGCTGGTCCGGCGGGCCCACTCGCGGCTGATCGGCGGCGACTTCGAGGTGGTGCACAGCGAGATCGAGGACTGGCCCGCACCGGCCGAGGCGCTGAAAGAGATCGACGCCTCACCGATCGCCTGGTTCGAGAAGGAACGGGCCAATGTCCGGGCGGCGGTCGAGCACTGCGCCGTGCTGGGCCTGACCGGCATCTGCTGGGATCTCGCGGTGTCGGCGCACGAGTTTTACGGCGTCGGGGAGTTCTACGACGACTGGTACACCACCCACGCGGTCGCCCTCGACGCCTGCGTCGAGGCCGGTGACCGGCTCGGCGTAGGGATCGTGCTCGCGTGCCGCAACCAGCCGGCTCTGGTCGCGAGTCGCTGGGCCAACGGCGCGGCCGCCATCGCCGAGCTGGAGCGGTCGGTCAGCCTCCTGACCGAGTGCGGCAGCCGCCACGGCCAGGCCATAGCGCTGCGCACGCTCGCCAACGCGCTGCGCCGCCAGGGTCATCTGAGCCGGCCGCTCACGATGTTCACCGAGGCGCTCGCGCACTACGAGGCCAGCGGCGACACGGTGGGCCGGTGCCAGGCCCTGCGATTCATCGGCCAGACCCACTTCGACGCGGGCCGGTACGCTCAGGCGCGCCGCGTACTCAGGGCGGCGGCGGCCGTCGCGAGCGAGCTCGGCAACGAGCGCGTGCTCGCTCAGACCAGGTACTGGATCGGCCAGACCTGCCTGGCCACCGGTGACCTCGCCGGCGCGCAGGCCGCGTTCGACGCCGTGTTCGTCACCTACTTCTCCGAATCGGGAGTCGGCCACGCCTACGCCATGCACGGTCTCGGCGACGTGGCGAGGTACACCGGCGGGTACCCGATGGCCTCGCGGCATCTGACCGGGGCGGCCGGGCTGGCCCGCGACGGCGGCGACTCGGTGCTGGAGGGCCGGGTCTGGCTGTCGGTTGCCGAGCTCGCCCGAGAACGGGGCCGGCTCGACGAGCAGGGTGCGGCGCTGCGGCAGGCGGTCGCGTTGTTCGCCGGTTGCGGCGCGGTCTACCTGGAGATCCGGGCCCTGTCCGAGCTGGCGCAGGCTCTTGCCGTCCGGGGCGAGGAGAGCGTGGCCAGCGAGGCCTGGGACCTAGTGGAAGACCGCTACCGGGTCGGCGGCGTGCCGCAGGAAGACCGACTTTACGGCCGCGACGAGCTCTAGCCCCAGTCCTGGCCTTGCCTAATTCAGCCCACCCCCGCGAACAGTACTTAGTGTCCCCTTGACGAAAAGCGTGGTGGTAGTTATGGTCAAGGTGACGGTAAGAAGGAAGCGCTGGAACGGGGTGCGCGACTGAGCCGCGCTGAACGTCTTTCGTCAATGCGCGCGCATGGCGCCGTGTAGGGGTCGGCCAGCCTCTTCTTCATCGTTCGGCCGACGGTGAAGGCCGCGGACGCCAACCGTCCATTCCCACTCAACCGATGCCCGGGCGAGGAATCAGTCACTCCCGCCAATCAAAGGCTTAGCCGCGGGGTTCAGCCAACCGCTGATGTCAAAGGTTCGAAAGGAATCACAGCCATGCACGCTTTCAGTATGCCCGCAATCAAGAGATACGTCCTGGCGCCGATGGTCGTGGCGGCCGCCGCCTTCGTCGCTGTGCCAGTGGCGCACGTCGCCGCGTCCTCTGCGGCGCATCCGCGGATCTCGCTTGCTGGCCCGATCTGCCCGCAGGGCACGAACTGGGACAACATTCTGCAGACCTGCCGTTAGCAAGACGTCGGGCCGGGACTCCGGAGGAGTCCCGGCCCGGCCCCCGTCTCGGAATCAGGTTTTGGGAACGGCCGAGTTGAACGGCGGCAGGGTGATCATGTTCCAGACGATGGTCGGCGGCAGGTTCAGGTAGACCTGCGCCGCGGCCTTGGTGCCGAGCACCGCGACGTCGACCGTGCAGGCATCGAGCAGTGCGGGAGCCTTGACACCGGCTCGTTCGCAGGTCGCCTTCGCGGCCTCGGCGAGCTTGGGATCGAGGTTGCCGGCGTACATGAGGTTGGCGGGGTTACCGCTGAGGACCTTTTCGCCGCAGTCGGACAGCAGCGAGCCCTTGATCGGGACGCGCCAGCTGTCGCCGTACTTGCCGTAGAAGGTGTTGAACGCGAACGGCGCGCGAATGACGGTTCCGCCGCGGGTGGCAAGGGCCGTGGGGTCGCTGCCAGCATTGGCCAGCAATCCGTGCACGGTCTCCGGCCAGCGAGCGAGGCCCACGGAGACATCGATGTAGTCCGGGCTCGCGACATTGACCTGCGCGCGCACCGAGTTTCCGGTCGCGCCCCTGATCAGGTACACGCTCCCGCTGCGATCCAGCGACACGTCGCCGCCGTCGGCCAGGTTCTTCCGCGCTCCTGGCGGAAGGCTGACGATCTTGTGATTGATGAACAGGCGGGCCAGCGGTCCTCCGGCCGAATTGGGCGGCGCGAGGCAGACGGCCACATTGGATTTGCCGATGTGCGTCGCGATCCCGCTGTTGACGGCGGCATTGGGCCAGCTCGGAGCGCCTGACACCTGCCTGGCCTCCACGATGAAGTTCGGCCCGGTCGTGGCGTCCACGAAGTCGCCGTAGCCCTGGAAGTCGTACGTCGACAGATCGTGCTCGGTGTCCACGTGGGTATCGCCATGGGCATCACCGGAGGCGCAGGACGGCGTGCCCGCGCTCGAAGTCTGCTCCGAGACGATGGCCGGAGCAACGCCGGTCCCGATCGCGGGGGTGCTCACCAGGTTGAGGTTGTTGGTTTCCCCGGTGAAGCCCTCGATCACGCAGGTGGGCGCGTTCGTGGTGCCGTTGTGGACGGTCGTCCTGACCTTCAGCGTGGTACCCCCGCCGAAGTTCGCCTGGGTTCCGCAGCAGTCACCGACGACCGTGAACTCCACGCCGGTCCAGCCACTCGCCAGGTGCAGCACGCTGTCGGCCGCCGTCGCGGTGGCATGCCCGGTAGCCGTGGTCATGACGACCGAGTCATTGCCGCCCGAGTTGGCGTTGCCGGTGAACGTGATCCCGCCCAGGCTCGATACCGGGGGAATGCCACCGGTCAGGGCGGCCGACGTCGAGTTCCTGTAACAGTAGATGTCGGTCGACATCGGGAACATGAAGGTGTTCCACCCGCCTGGACAGGTCGTGTTGAACCTGAGCAGCCAGTACTGAATGAACACCTCGTCGTAGGTCGATGAGTAGACAAACTGCTGCCAGTCGCGGCAGCCCGGGTTCGGTGATCCCGAGCACAGCGAGCCCGTGAATGGCTTGGCGTTGATCTGCAGCGAATAGGTGTTCGCGACCTGCGGGCCCGATCCGTTCCGCTGCCCGGTCTCGGTCAGGCCCGGGCTGACGGAATCGAACGTGCCGGTGACGCTGGTGAGATGGCCGGTCACCTCGGCGGAGTAGTCGGTGCCGTTCCCGACGACCTGCGGCCGGTGCCCGTTCACTGGCGGGTAGGGATGCTTGGGCGCGGGCCGGCAGGGGGTCTTCTTCCACGCGACGTTGGGGTAGGTGGCGGTGAAGCAGCCCTTGCTCGGCAGCCGGAGCTTGGCGATGGCGTGCTGCCACTCGCTCGTCTTGCCCGGCTGGCCGCTCGCGATGGCACCGGCGGTCGATCCGAGCGTGGTCAGCAATCCAACGACGCCCAAGACCCCCGCAATTTTTATGCCTAGAAATTTTTTAGTCTTTACGACCAGAACCCGTGGTCGATGCATGTGGCTCTCCTTAGCCCTAACGGCGCTAACGGCACCAATGTCCGTCGTCGGCTAAGGCGCGGACCATACGTCGGCACCCACAGGAAGGTCACATTTGCAGCTGTGCGCAGCTGGCTGAAAGTCCAGCTCAGCGGCTGGTTAGCGGTTTGGTCAGCAGGCGGGGCAGGGGCGTACGAACGGCTCGTAGAAGACATCGCCAGGGTCTTCGGCCGCAAGGACGCCCGGGCTGATCGCGGTCCCGTTGGAGCTGCGGATGTGCGGGACCGGCACGGGCTTGGTGACCTTACCTTTGGCGGACAGCGTCACGTAGGACAGCGCGGCGCCGTGCTGGGCGCGGAACACGACCAGCAGCGGGTAAGTCAGTCCCTTGCCGATCGCTTGCGCCGACGGCGGTGCCCCGGTCCGCACGGACGGGGGCAGGGCGTGCGGGAAGCTCCACTTGGCCTGACCCCGCACCGGCTCCGGGGCGGTCGCGTAATCGACCTGGCCAGAGCTGCCTGGCACTTGCCAGAGCACGTAGAGCAGGCCTTTCTGGCTGCCGGTGCTCACCTCGGCGATCGCCGGAGTGCCGGTCGCAGCGGATCTCGGAATCGAGCCGCCTTGCTCCCACTTCACCGGTCCGGCCGGGCTGGGAATGCCGACGATGTAGTCCACCGCGCGGCCCGACGCCGCCTGCCAGGTGACCACGATGAGGTTGGAGTGCAACGGCCGGAACACCGACGGTGCGCTCGCGGCGGCCGCCTGCGGGATGGGCGCGACGGCGCTCCACGAACCGATGCCGCCCTTGCCCTCGTGGCCGATCGCGTACAAGATCCGCGAGTCGGCGGGGTCCTTCCAGGCCACGATGACCTGGCCGGATGACTGCGGGCCAATCGGCGAGGCCGCGGGGCGGCTGCGGGTCAGCGCCTTTCCGAAGGCCACCAGGTTGGGGCGTGACCAGGTGTTCTTCCGCAGGCTGAGCGAGGTCTGGTAGGAGATGTGGAATCCGGCGCTGCCGTCGGCCGGCCCGGTCCAGAACAGCAGAAGACTGGAACTCTTCTTGCCCGTGCTGACATTGGCGAGGGCGGGGGCCGTGTGCGTCAGGGCTCCCGGAACCGGTCCGAGTTCTGGTGACCATTTGACCGGCGCTGCCTGCGGCGCGGCTGCTGCCAGTCCTGGCCAGATGAGGCAGATGGCGGCCAACGTGGTGACGATGGCGGGACGGACGGCTCGAAATGGCCTGCTGGCTCTATGCATCGTGAGTCCCTTCCGGCACGGGCAAACCAGCCGCTGAAGACCGGGTGAGATTAACCTAGTGTAAAGACAGCCGCAGGTTAAAGGTGAGGCGACGATGGGGGCTGGGCCGGAGCCTCCGCAGCCGGCCGACACGTTCGGCGGGCTGCTGAGGCGGCTGCGGATCGCGGCTGGCCTGACCCAGGAACAGCTGGCGAAGGCGGCCGGCCTCAGCCCGCGCTCGATCAGCGATCTGGAACGTGGCATCAACCTGACGGCTCGCCGGGAGACCGTGCGCCTGCTGGCCGACGTGCTGAACCTGACCGGCCCTGAGCGAACCGGGTTCCAGGCGACGGCGCGAGGACTGACTCCGAGCCAGGCGCTGTCGGCCAGCGCTGGTGCGGTGGCCACCGCGACTCGCACTCTGCCTCGGGACATCGGAGCGTTCACCGGCCGTGAGCCTGAACTGCGCGCGGTGATGCGCCTTGCTTCCAGCGCCCGGAAATCAGGAGGCGTTGTCGGCATTTGCGCCATCGGGGGCATGGCCGGGATCGGGAAGACCGCGTTCGCCGTTCATGCCGCTCATCAGCTTGCGCCCAGATTTCCCGATGGCCAGATTTTCATGAGCCTGCACGCACACACTCCTGGCCAGCAACCCGTCGATCCGGCCAGTGCGCTGGCCAGTTTGCTGATGACGGTAGGGGTCGACGCGGGTCAGATCCCGGCCGGCGTGGAGGGGCGGAGCCGACTGTGGCGCGATCGCATCGCGGGACGGCAAGTGTTGCTGCTGCTCGACGACGCCGGTGGCTACGACCAGGTCAAGCCGTTGCTGCCGGGGGCGGCGGGCAGTCTGGTGCTGATCACCAGCCGTCGGCACCTCACCGCGCTTGAAGATGCCAGCTCGATCAGCCTCGACACCATGCCGCCGCAGGAGGCGGCGGAACTGCTGGTCCGGCTGTCCGGTCGGCCGGGTCTGGACGTCGGGGTTCCCGCGGTCGGCAAGGTCGTCAGGCTGTGCGGCTACCTGCCGCTCGCCATCGGGATGATGGCGGGACGGCTCCGGCATCACCCGGCCTGGTCGGTGACCGACCTGGCCGCGGACCTGACGTCGGCACGGGACCGGCTCGACGTACTGCGCACCGAAGATCTGTCGGTCGCGGCTGCGTTCGACCTGTCGTATGAGCCGCTCGCGGGGGAACAGCGGCGACTGTTCCGCCGCCTGGCCCTGCACGACGGTGCTGACATCGACGGCTACGCGGCAGCTGCGCTTGACGGCACCGACCTCGGCTCGACGCGCCGTCGGCTTGAGGCGCTCTATGACCGGCACCTCATCGCGGAGCACGCTCCCGGCCGCTACCGGCTTCATGACCTGATGCGCGAGCACGCGCGCGGGCTAGTGGCCGCCGACCCGGCGCAAGAGCGGAGCGCGGCCGCTGACCGGCTGCTGGCCTATTACCTGCGCGCGGCTCGCGCTGCTGACGTGCACCTGGTCAGGCGGGGTCGGCAGGAGCCGGTGGCTGCTTAGCTGCTGCCGCTGCTGGCGCCGTTGGCGGCGGGCGGGGCGGGGACTGGCGGGGCGGGGACTGGCGGGGCGGGGGGGTTCGTGCCCGCGGGTCCTGAATTCGGCACCAGGGGCGTGGCGCTTGAGTGGGT
>Ga0134128_10004438_pt1 | contig 17168 bp, 12 predicted proteins | sample KB31754_FD_96462 | JGI IMG/M metagenome (GOLD analysis project Ga0134128, IMG submission 96462) | Terrestrial soil microbial communities with excess Nitrogen fertilizer from Kellogg Biological Station, Michigan, USA - KB3-175-4 | ecosystem: Environmental > Terrestrial > Soil > Unclassified ... | reverse complement strand
GAGATCCTGGTGATGCCCGCGGTGGTCTACCTGATCTTCAGCGTCGAGGGCGGCTGGCGGCGGATCCTGCGCCAGTCGGCGGTCCTGGTGGCGGCGTTCGCGGTGCCGATCCTCGTCTACTGCAGCGGCTCGCTGTACGTGACCGGGCACTTCTGGCTGGCCTCGAGCGCGGACCAGAACCTGGGCCGGCTGGCCGTGTCGGCCGACTGCGCGACGCTCAAGCTGCCTTCTTACCTGAAGCAGATGTGCCCGAGCCCGAGCGTGCAAGCCAACGGCGCGGACTGGCTCGAGCATTCCAAGAACTCCCCGCTGCACGCCCCGGTGGTGCCGGCCGGCATGACCAAGGGCGAGATGCTGGCCCAGTTCGAATCGGCCGTCGAGCACCAGCAGCCGCTGCGCGTGCTGGGCGGCTTCCTGCGCGACTCGGCGCGGCTGTTCGCTGGCTCCCGCACGGCCATCCAGGGCATCACGCCGATCTCGCGCTGGCAGTTCCAGACGACCTACCCGACGTACCCGCCGGAGGTCAGCCTCGGTGCCGGGAACAAGATCATCGTCGGCATCCAGCGGGCCCCGTATGAGCCGTTCCACGAGCGCCTGCTCCGCCCGTCCTACGGCGGCTCGGCGCAGGTGAATGAGTCGGTCGCGTCGTTCCTGCGCTCCTACCAGCTCAAGGGCGGCTACACGCCCGGCCCGCTGCTGGCCCTGGCCACGCTGCTGGGCGCGATCGGCACGCTGCTGGTGCTGCGCCGCCGCCAGCGCGGGAGCAGGCAGCGCGACCTGGCCACGGCCTGCCTGCTGTTCTTCGCCACCGCCGCGCTGATCCTGCTGATCTCGGACTTCACTGAGTTCTCCTGGCGCTACCAGCTCCCGGCCCTGGTCACCCTGCCGCCGGCGGGCGTGCTGGGGGCAAGCGCACTGCTGGCCCAGTTCCGGCGCCGACGCCAGGGGCGGTCAGGCAGTGGCCGCCACTCGGTGAACGGCGCCGCCCCGCTGAGCGCGCCGAAGCAGTCCGGCGCGGTCGGCTAACCGCCACGGCTCGCTGAGCACGCCAGAGCTGTCCCGCGCGGTGGGCTAGCCGCCACGCCGGACCACCCCGGCCGGCCCGCCTGGCCGTCCCCCGGCCCGCGCGGCCGCTTCTGGGGCCGCGGCCGCTTCCCCGTCATGATCGCGGGGTACCGAACAACCACGTCGTAGTCTGCTTTCCGGCCAGGCCATGACCACGAATAGGGTCGGCCGCCTTAAGGGGCCGCCGGAGCGGCAAGGGCTGCCGGGCGGCATATTACGGCAGATGTGGTGGCACGGCGGCCACGGCGAACGGCCCGGGCGTTGAGGCGGAATGGACACGATCACCCGCCCGATCGAGCCCAGCAGGCTCTGGTCCGCGTCAGCCAAGGCGCCTTACAGCCGGCTAAGCCGGCAATTGCCGATTAGGCCAGAAGCTGCTGGCCGATGTACCCGCCGGACTTAACCCCTGGCGGGCAGGCGAAGATCGAGCTGCCGATGTGGGTGACGAATGAGCTGAGCCCGTCCCGGCCCGCCAGCCGGCGCTGGATGGGGATGAACTGGCGGCGCGGGTCGGCCTGGTAAACCAGGAACATCACCCCGGCGGCCGCGTCCCCGGTGACCGAGTCGACCCCGTCGACGTAGGAGTAGCCGCGGCGCATGATCTGCTGGCCGTGGTTGCGCTGGGGCGAGGCCAGCAGGATGTGCGCCGTAGCCGGCATGTTGAACAGCTCGTCCCCGCCGAGCTTGGTCCGGCCGATCGCCTTCTCCTGGCCGTTCAGGCTGGTGCCGTCCCACAGCCCGAGCGCGAGCTTGATGCGCCGCGCGACCAGATACGAGCCGCCGCGCATCCACGGCGGGGACGCGGGCTCGGCGGCCCAGACGAAGTCGTCCATGGCCGCGTCGTCCTCGCCCATGATGTTGGCCGTGCCGTCCTGGAAGCCCATCAGGTTCCTGGGCAGGGCCTGCTCGAAGCTGTTCGCGGTTCGGCCGAACCCGGCCAGCAGCCACTTGGGCTGGGCGATCGAGATCCCCTGCTTGATCAGGTCATGCACGGCGTGGAAGGCGACCTGGGGATCATTGGCGCAGACCTGGATACCGAGATCGCCGCCGCTGATCGAGGCCTGGATCTCGTCGCCGGTGAACCTGGGCAGGTCCACCAGCGGGGCCGGGCGGTGCTTAGCCAGCCCGAACCGGTCCTTCTCCTTGGTGCCGAAAAGGGTCGGGCCGAACCCGAAGGTCACGGTCAGCTGATTGGGCCCGTGGCCGACGGCCTCGCCGGTGTCGACGGGCGGCCGGGAGCCGGTCCGCATCGCGCCGATGGCCTCGCCCCGCGTCATCCGGGCCGCCGCCTCGGTCCAGATCTTGAGCAGCGCGCGCAGGTCGGCCACGGAGTTGCCGATCACATCCAGGGCGGCGAACTGCAGGTAGTTCTGACTCGGCGTGGCGATGCCCGCCTGGTGGGTGCCGTAGAACGGAACCAAGCCGCTGGCGGCCGTCGTCGCGGCCGCGGCCGGCCTGGCGCCAGCGGCCAGCGAGCCTGCCGCGAGGGCGCTCGCACCCAGCCCACTCGCACCTAGGCCGGTCAGTCCGGCGGACTGCAGGAACCCGCGACGTGTCGATTTCACCGGCCCAGTATGGCATTGCCCCAAATGCGACACAATAGCCACCTCGCCGCACCGGCGGTGAATGCGTTACGCGGCTATGGCGATTAACGACGGTGAAAAAGCCGGAGCAGGGCCGGGAAAGCCGATTATGGCATGAGGCGTGACAACCAATTTAATCAAAAATCTTGGGCAGGCCTAACCGCCGAGCCGGGTCAGGGTGCCGGTGGCGACATTGGTCGGGTCCGCGGAATCCTGCCAGTCCATGCGCATGCCGTCGGGCCCGGATTTTGTCAGTGTCATTGTCGCGCCGGCCGCGCACCATCCCTTGGAGTTCTTGAGCACGACCTCGCGCACCGTTACCCGCCCCGGCGCGGTGCTGCTGATCAGGAGCAGCCCGGAGCAGTGCAGGGTGGGGAGCACGAACGCGCCGGCCTTCCCGGTGGCGGGGAAGGTCAGGTCGACGTTCCAGACGGTGATCGAGCCCGACGGCTGATCGGCGGTGCCGAGCCAGACGCCGCTGAACCACCGCTGCCCGGCGGTCGGGGAGGAGGTCGGCGAAGAGGTCGGGGCGCTCGTTGACGGCTGGGGCGGCCGGGGGTGGCCGGTGGTCCGGCCCTGGTGCGAATGGCCAGAGGTGTTAGCAGTCGGCCCGGCATCGCCGTTGGGCTTGCCGCGCAGCTGGGTGGCCAGCAGGATCACGGCCGCGACGGCCAGCGCGGTGACGACGGCGATGATCGCGACGATGGTCCCGGTGCGCGGGCCCCGCGGACGGATGGGGCCGGGGCCGGCCGGAGCGGGCGGCGTGAGTCTCATGGTGCCGCCGGGCGGTCCGCCGCCGGACTGGGGGCCGGGCTGCTGGCCGGGGTAGGGCTGGGCGGCGTACGGCTGTCCGCCGGCGTAGGGCTGGCCGCCGTAGGGCGAGCCGGCGTAGGGGGAACCCGGGTAGGGCGCGGCCGGGCGGGCCGGGTCATAGGCCGACGCCGGGGCCGCGCCGTAGGCGGCCGCGGCCTGGGCGGCGGCCCAGCCAGGATCTTGCGCCACATGATTTTGCGCTGCGGGCTGATGAGCCACGGGCTGATGAGCTGCGGGCTGCTGCACCGCGGGCTGCTGCACCGCGGGCTGGGGCGGCGCGGGCTGGGGCGGCGGCGCGGTCGAGGTCGGGGCGATGAGGGTGCCGCCCGGGGCCCTGGGCGGGGCGTGCTGGGCCAGGGCGGCGGCCACGCCGGCCGGCAGCCAGGACTGGGACACGTCGACTCCCTGGCCAGCGGCCAGGCGGCGGCTCTCGGTCACGATGCCGACCACGTCGGGCCGGTCGGCGGGCTTCTTGGCCAGGCAGCGCTCGACCAGGTCGCGCAGGGGCGGCGGGCAGCCCCGCAGGTCCGCGGGCTCGTGCATGACCCGGTACAGCACGGCGTCCATGCTGCCCTCGCCGAACGGGGGCCGGCCGGTGGACGCGAAGGCGGCCAGCGAGCCGAGCGAGAACACGTCGATGGCCGGGGCCACGGCCGCCAGCCCGGAGATCTGCTCGGGCGCCATGAACTGCGGCGAGCCGACCCGGATGCCGGTCCGGGTCACCGCCGTGGCCTCGGCCGCCCAGGCGATGCCGAAGTCGATCACCCGTGGCCCGTCCGGGGCCAGCAGCACGTTAGACGGCTTGAGGTCCCGGTGCACGACGCCGGCGGTGTGGATGGCCCGCAGCGCCTCGGCCACCCCGGCCATGAGCAGCAGCACCGTGCCCGCCGGCATCGGGCCGTGCCTGGTCACCGTCTCCTGCAGCGAAGGACCCGGCACGTAGGTGGTCACCAGCCAGGGCGGCGTAGCGTCCGGGTCAGCGTCCAGCACCTGCGCCGTATAAAGGCCGTGCACGCGCCGGGCGGCCGCTACCTCCTGCCGGAATCGGTGCCGGAACTCCGGGTCGTCGCCCAGTTCGGGCCGGATGACCTTGAGCGCGACCGGCCGCCCGCCCTCGGTGAAGGCCAGGTACACCCGGCCCATGCCGCCGGTGCCCAGTCGGCCGCCAATGCGGTAGCCCGCGATTTCCCCCGGGTCCTCGCCCGTCAGTGGCTGCACTGCCCAGCCCGCCCGTTCTTCCCTCTGTCATGACCCAGGCCCGTATGACACAGAATGTCATGTCCGCGGGAGTCCGTGTCACGCCTTGGGCCGGCCGGCGCGGCCGACGGGGAGAACCTCCTGCCGTACGTCGCCGCCCGGTCGGCACCGGGCGGCGACGCACGTCCCCCTCAGCAGGAGTCAGCGGGAGGCGGTGGCTAGCCGAGCATGCCCATCCCGCAACCCCCTGGTCAGTACGGAACGCCCGATATTTTCGGGCGTCCAGTCCCCTAGATTGCGATATGGCCTCTTGGGCCGCAATGTCACCTGAGTCTCGCTTTGGTACCCTCGCCGTGTCACGCTGGAGGCAGCAGCCAGGGACCCGAAGCCGCAGGCAGGATATTCACGGGACGGGGAAGATGGGGGACGGCCCACCGCGCCGGACGCTGGCCGCCCGGCTGGAGGACCGGGATCGCTCCCGCTTCACCGGGCGGGCCGTTGAGCTGGCCTTTCTCGAGCGGTGCCTGGACGACGCCGACCCGCCCGCCAGCGTGGTCCTGGTCACGGGACCCGGCGGCATCGGCAAAAGCACGCTGCTGCGCGAGGCCGCCCGCCGGGCTCAGGACCGCGGCATCAGCGTGGTCGCCATCGACGGCCGCGAGCTGGGCCCGGCGCCGGAGATGCTGGAGGCCGCGCTGCGCGACGCCGCGCGGCACACCAGGCCGCTGGTGCTACTCGACTCCTACGAGCGGATGACCGCGCTCGGCCCCTACCTGCGCCGTGAGCTGCTGCCCGGCCTGCCCGACCAGGCCCTGGTCGTCATCGCCGGGCGGGGCGAGCCCGACCCGGGCTGGTTCACCGGCGGCTGGGAGTCGCTGACCGCCCGCCTGGACCTCGGCATCCTGGGCCCCGGCGACGCGCGGCGGCTGCTGGCCGCGCATGGGCTGCGCGACGGGCGCGTCGCCGACATCGTGGACTGGGCCGAGGGCTCTCCCCTGGCCCTGGCGCTGGCCGCCGACGCCGCCATGGCCGACGCCGACTGGAACGCCGCCACCGGACCCGACCGGCCGGACATCATCAAGTCGCTGCTGCACCGGCTGGTCGAGACCGAGCTGCACGACATCCGGCCCTCCGCGCTGGGCATCGCGGTGGTGGCCCGGACCACCACCCGCGAGCTGCTGCGCGGCGTGCTGCCCGACGAGGAAGCCGAGACCGGCTACCGCCAGCTGTCCGAGCTGACCGTCACCGACCCGCTCGGCGACGGCTTCACCATGCACGAGCTGGTCCGCAAGGCCCTGCTGGCCGACCTCCGCCAGCGCAACCCCGAGCTGGAGCGGGACCTGCGCCGGCGCATCGTGGACTACCTGTACGCGCGGGCCAAAGCCGGCGAGCCGCTGCTGATGATCGACCTGGTCCACCTGGTCGAGGATCCGCTCAAACGCTGGGGCTTCGGCTGGGACGGCAACATCAGCTTCCGGATCGACAACATGCGGGCCGACGACGCCGACCGGATCGAGGCCGAGCACGGCGACCGCCAGCCCCGCCTGTGGTGGCAGCTGACCCGCCGGTTCTTCGCCGAGTCGCCCGAGCACGTCGCGGTGGCCAGGGACCGCAGCGACCAGATCTGCGGCTACATGACCTGCATGACCCCGGCCACCGCGCCGTCGTTCGCCGACACCGACCCGCTCATCGGGCCATGGCTGGCCCACGCCCGGCGGGAGGCCCCGCAGGGCGACTCGGTGCTGTGGCACGCGGCCGTGGACTTCACCGGGCTGGCGAAGGTCCAGGCCATGCTGGGCATGGCGGGCGTGCTGCGCACCGGGATCACCAACATGCGGTTCGCCTACCTGCCCATCGACCCCGCCTACCCCGGCGCGGCCGAGTTCGCCCAGGCCATCGGCGCGGCCCACCTGACCGAGCTGGACGCCGAGATCGGCGGCCAGCAGGTGCACTGCTACCGGCTGGACTACGGCCCGGCCGGGCTCATCGACCATCTGCGCGACGCGGTCTACAGCGAGCTCGGCCTGCTGCCCCCGGCACCGCCGCCGCCCGTCCCGGCCGTGGACCTGGACGCCGTCCGCGAGGTGCTCAAGAACTTCCGGGTGCCGCGCGAGCTGGCCCGCAGCCCGCTGGCCAGGGGCAGCACGGTCCAGGAGCGGGCCGAGTCGGTGCGGCGCCTGGTCCGGGACGCGGCCCGCCAGGCGTTCGGGGACAGCGAGACCGAGAAGCTGATGCACAGCGTGCTGGTCTACGGGTACCTGGACCCGCTGCGCAGCCACGAGGAGGCCGCGTCGCGGCTGTGCCTGAGCCGGGCCGCCTACTTCCGCCGGCTGCGCACCGCGGTCGAGCGGCTGGCCGAGCACCTGGCCGCGGCCCCGCTACCGTAACCGCATGACCAGCGACCCGCAGGGCCAGGCCGGGATGCCGATGGTGCCGCTCGGGCCGGGCGGGCCTGAGGTCTCGCGGATGGGGCTCGGGCTGGCCGCGCTGGCCCGCCCGGCCTACATCACCGGCGGCCGGGCCGGTGACCTGCCCGACCGCAGCGTGGAAGGGCTGCGCCAGCAGACCTCCACCATGCTGGACGCCGCCTACACGGCTGGGATCAGGTACGTGGACGCGGCCCGCTCCTACGGCCGGGCCGAGGAGTTCCTGGCCGGGTGGCTGGCCGAGCGCGGTCACGCCGACGTCGTGACCGGCTCCAAGTGGGGCTACCGGTATGTCGGCGGCTGGCGGCTGGACGCCATCCAGCACGAGGTCAAGGAGCACTCGCTGGTCGTGTTCACGGCCCAGCTAGCCGAGAGCCGGGCCCTGCTCGGCCGGCACCTGGCCCTGTACCAGGTGCACTCGCTCACGCCGGAATCCGGGTTCTTCGCCGACGCCGGGCTGCTGCGGGCGCTGGCCGGCCTGCGGGCCGATGGCGTGCTGGTCGGCCTGACCACCAGCGGGCCCGGCCAGGGCGACACCATCCGCCGGGCCCTGGAGCTGACCGTCGACGGCCGGCCGCTGTTCAGCACGGCCCAGGTGACCTGGAACCTGCTCGAGCCGTCCGTGGACGAGGCCGCCGCCGAGGCGGCGTCGGCGGGCTGGGCGGTGCTGGTCAAGGAGGGCGTGGCCAACGGGCGGCTGACCCCCGGCGCGGCGCCGGCCCCGGTGACCGAGCTGGCCGACGCCCGCGGCGTCACCGCGGACGCGATCGCCCTGGCCGCCGCGCTGGCCCGGCCGTGGGCGTCGGTGGTGCTGTCCGGCGCGGTGACCCCGCCCCAGCTGGCCGCCAACCTGGCCGCGCTGACGGTCGGCCCGCTGCCCGAGCTCGGACTGGCCGAGGAGCCGGCTGCCTACTGGGCCACCCGCGCGGCTCGTCCCTGGCAGTAGCAGCGACGCCCCGCCCCCGTTGGACCGGGGGCGGGCGTCGCGGTGATCGAGCGGGTTACAGCTGGGGCGCGGGCTCGCCGAACGGCACCACGCCGGTCACGCCGGAGTGGAACAGCCAGGTCTCGTGGTGGGAGTCGCCGCATCTCCCGGTTATCGAGATGCATTCGGCTCCTAAGACGCCGGTTTCCTGGCCGGGTTATGACGATCTACGAGGTGTATCCGTTCTGTTATTGTCCGTGGCCGTTTCGGACACCGGGATTTCGGACGGCGGGGCCGCCGGCCGCATCGCGGCCGGCCGGGCCGGTGCCACGGGCCGCGGTGCCTCCGTGCCGGGGTGCACGTACCGCCCGCCACGCAGCAGCGACGCCACCGCGGCCAGCCCGGCCAGCCCGGCCGCCACCCCGAACACCACCCCCAGGCCATGGTGGAACGGCGCGGCGATCAGGTCGGGAAAGAACTCCCTTCCGGTCAGGATGCGCTGGCTGGCCAGCGGCAGCCGGGCCAGCTCGCCGGCGGCGCTCAGCAGGTGCCGCAGCGGGTTCACCCCCAGCACCGACGCGAACAGCGACGACACCGGCGGCAGCGAGCCGATGTGCTGGGCCACGCTGGCCGTCACGCCGTGCTGGCGCAGGCCGCCGGCCAGCGTCGTCGGCAGCGTGCTGGCCAGCCCGGCGATCATCAGCGAGAAGAACACCCCGATGGACAGGGCCGTGCCCGAGTTCTGGAACGTGGAGCGCATGCCCGAGGCCGCGCCCCGCTGCCGGGCCGGCACGCTGCTCATGATGGACGAGGTGTTGGGTGCCGCGAACATCCCGCTGCCGATCCCGTTGGCCGCGATGAGCAGGGCGAACGCCCAGTAAGGGAAGACGGTCGGGAGCAGCAGCAGGCCGATGAAGCTGCCGCCGAACACCACCATCCCGGCGGTCGCGAAGCCGCGCGCCCCGAACCGGTCCGACAACGTTCCCGACACCGGCCCGGCCAGCAGGAAGCCCGCCGTCAGCGGCAGCAGGAAGATGCCCGCCCACAGCGGCGTGTCGGCGTAGCTGTAGCCGTGCAGCGGCAGCCAGATGCCCTGCAGCCAGATGATCAGCATGAACTGCATGCCGCCGCGGGCGATGGACACGACCAGGCCGGCCAGGTTGCCGGCCGTGAAGGCCCGGATCTTGAACAGGCTCAGCTGGAACATCGGCGCGGCCACCCTGGTCTCGATGACCACGAACGCGGCCAGCAGGGCCGAGCCGCCGATGAGCAGGCCGAGCACCTCCGGGTTGGTCCAGCCCATGGTGTGGCCGCCGTAAGGCTGGATGCCGTCCGTCAGCGCGATCAGCACCGAGCCCAGGCCCACGGCGAACGTGACGTTGCCCCACCAGTCGATGCGCTCGCGGTGCCGCTCGCCGTTGTCCCGCAGCCGCAGGTAGGCCCACAGCGTGCCGAACACCCCGACCGGCAGGTTGACCCAGAACACCGCCCGCCAGTCCCAGGCCGCCAGCAGTCCGCCCGCGACCAGGCCGATGAACTGCCCGGCCAGCCCGGCGACCTGATTGATGCCCAGCGCGAAGCCGCGCCGGTCGGCCGGGAACGCGTCGGTCAGGATGGCCGCCGAGTTGGCCATGAGCATGGACCCGCCCACCGCCTGGAGCACCCGCCAGCCGATCAGCCACATCGCCCCGTGCCCGCCCTCGAACGGGTCGAACGACAGCAGGATCGAGGCGATCGTGAACACCACGAAGCCCGCGTTGTAGATCCGCACCCGGCCGAACATGTCGCCCAGGCGGCCCAGCGTGACCACCAGCACCGCCTGCACGAGCCGGTAGCCCATGATCATCCACAGCAGGTAGGCGATGTTGCCCGGCGCCAGCGGGTCCAGGTGGATGCCGCGGAAGATGGCCGGCAGCGCGATGATCACGATCGAGCCGTCCAGCGCGGCCATGAACATGGCGGCGGTCGTGTTGGCCAGCGCTACCCAGCGATACCGGTCGGTGGCCCCTGTCATCAGATGCTCTGCGCCATCAGATGCTCTGCGCCAGCCGCTCGATCAGCGGCGCCGCGGTCAGCAACTGGGCCAGCTCATCCGGGGTGAACTTGGTCGCCAGCGCGTGGGAGAGCCGCTCGGTCCTGGCGTTGCGCCGGTCCTGCAGCGCCTGCTGCCCGGCCGGCGTCAGCGACATCACCGTGCACCGGCCGTCGCGCGGGTCGGGCCGCCGCTCGACCAGGCCGCGGGCCTCCAGCCCGGACAGCGTTGCCCCCATGCCCTGCGGGGTGATCTGCTCCTGCCGGGCCAGCGCGCTCGGCGTGGCCGGCCCGCCCCGGTCCAGGCGGGCCATCGCCGACCGCTCCGGCAGCGACAGTTCGCCGGGGACCTGGACCTGGCGCAGCCGCCAGCGCAGCAGCCCGATGCTCACGTGCAGCGCGGCCGCGACCTCGTCGGTGTCCGGGATGTCGCCCACATTGCTAAAGCTAGCTTTCTAAACCCAGCTTTGCAAATGACCCTCGATTAGTCTCGCTGTCGTCTTCGGGCGAGTTGCTGTAGTTGCCCTTCGTGGACGTGGGCCACCCAGTCCCAGCCGTCTTTGGCCGATGGGCCGACCCGAGGGTCGCCGTCAACACCGGCGTCACGCAGGCCATGCACGTACGCGCGGTCCTGTTCGATCCGTGCGCGAACCTGATCAGCTCCGCCGATGGACCCGTGACCGGGGACGAGGACATCAACGTCGTCCGCCGCGCCCTCGAGCAGTCGCAGGCCGGCGAGGTAGTCCTCAATCGGGTCCGCGGTGTCTCCCAGATCGAGCATCGGAATCAGGACATCAGACAGCATGTCGCCAGCGACGAGAACCCCGCGCTCCTCGATCAGCAGCGCCGCATGCCCCGGGGCATGCGCCTGATGCTCGATAATCCGGACTTGCGGCCCATCCCAGGGAATCCGCGCGGTTTGGACGGGCAGGCCGGTAATGAGGCCAAACAGATCCCACGGGATCTGCTCGGCGATGTCCGGCGGTATCCACTCGGCGATGCGAGCCTTCCAGCCCGCGTGCGACAACTCATCGCGGACAGTGGCCGCGCAGCGGGCCGTGCCGTAACGGGGCGCCGCGCCGAAACTGGCGTGCCAGAGCACGTGATCCCAATGATCATGCGTCGAGAAGCCCGCCACAACGGCCTGGCCCGATTCGGACAAGTCGTTTGAGAGGCATGCCATTTCGGAGCCGTATATCCCGGGGTCGATGAGCAATACGCCAGCCCGGCCGTGCACGACAACAGCGTTGCTCTGGCAGAACTCGCTCTGATGGATCAGCACGCCCTCCGCGACCTGCCTCAGCACGGGACTCCTTCCGCTTGTGGGCTGCAACCGCTGGCCGAGACCTTAGCGTCTACCGCCGCCCGGTAGCGCTCCACCAGTTCCTCAGCCGGCGCGCTGTTGCTCGTCTGAGATGTAGACGCCCGCATCGACCACGAATCATCGGTGGATGGACAGATGCCGAAGGTGGCCAGGCTGGGGTAACCCACCGCGATCGGGATACCTCATGAGCCCGGCATACCGCCACGGAGCGCCCGCCGTCAGCAGGCAGACCGTAACCCCGCCATTGAAGATCGTTAGCCGCGCGGCAGCGTCCAGCGCTGCTCGGCCGAGCCGGTGCAGTCTCGATGTCCAGGCGGGCGCCCCGGCGGCCCTGGGTGCGGTGCCCGCCTGGGCCGCCGTGGCCGCGCTGGCCAGGCCGCCCGCCGCCAGTACCGCCGTCAGTGCCGCCGCGGTCAGGGTCCTGCAAAAGGTCCTCATAGATAAAGGGGACCGGAGGGGCGGGGCCGCGATAACAGAAAGCTGTCCGCGGTCGGCCAGAACCCGGCCGCGGACCTGGTGTCAGGAGCGAGCGACCCGGTACCGCCGGGCCGGGTTAGGATCGCGGCTGTGAAGCGGGCTCTGGTTCTGGCTGGCGGCGGCGTGGCGGGTATCGCGTGGGAGCTGGGGGTGCTGCGCGGACTCCACGAGGCCGACGCCGGCCTGGCCCGGCGGGTCATCGACGCCGACGTCATCATCGGTACTTCGGCCGGATCGGCCGTGGCCGCCCAGATCACCAGCGGCGTTCCGCTAGATGACCTGTACGCGGCCCAGCTCAGCCAGGAGTCAGCCGAGATCCAAGTCGAGATGGACATGGACGAGCTGCTGGCCCGGTTCACCGCGACCGTGGCCGGCCTGACCGACCAGCAGCAGATTCTGCGCGCCATCGGCGAGCTGGCGCTGGACACGAAGACCGTGACCGAGCCCGAGCGGCTGGCCGCGGTGGCGGCCCGGCTGCCGGTGCCCGCCTGGCCGGATCGGGCCGTCATGCTGCCTGCCGTGGACGCCGCGACCGGCGAGCCGGTCATCTTCACCGCGGACTCCGGCGTGGCGCTGGTGGACGCGGTCGCGGCCAGCTGCGCGGTGCCCGGCATCTGGCCGCCGGTCACCATCGGCGGCCGTCGCTACATGGACGGCGGCATGCGGTCGATCACCAACGCCGACCTGGCCGCCGGGTCCGACCGCATCCTGGTCATCACCCCGGCTATGGAGGGCGCCCAGCCGGCCCAGTTCGGCCGCCTGGAGGACGAGATCGAGGGCCTTAGGCCGGGCCAGACCATGGTCATCTATGCCAACCAGGCCTCGGCGGACGCGTTCGGGACCAACCCGCTGTCCCCGCTGACGCGCCCCCCGTCCACTAGGGCGGGCCGCGAGATCGGCCTGGCCAAGGCCCCCGAGGTCGCCGCCTTCTGGAGCTAGCCAAGCTAGCCGACCGTCCCGACCGTCAGCGTGGGGCGTGGGTGCCGGTCATGAACGCGGCCAGGTCCTCCGGGGCCAGGAACGACGGCGGCGGGGGCGGCCCCCAGCTGTAGAGCCCGCGGGCGCCCTCCCAGGTGCGCGGCGTCCACAGCGCGTCGTCGACGATGCAGTCCAGGTCGGAGTAGTACTCGGAGAAGTTGCCCGCCGGGTCGCGCAGGTACCAGAAGAAGTTGGACCCGACGTGGTGCCGGCCCAGACCCCAGACGTGCCGGGCCGGGTCCTTGGCCAGCATCGCGCTGGCTCCGCGGCCGACCTCGTCCACGTCGTTGACCTGCCACGAGGTGTGGTGCAGGAAGGCCAGCGGAGCCTGCTGGACCAGGACGTTGTGGTGATCGGTCGAGCAGCGCAGGAACGCCGCCAGCCCCGGCACGGTGTCGCTGACCTTGAACCCGAGACCTGCGGTGAAGAACCGCTGCGACCGCTCCTGGTCGGTGGAGCCGAGCACGACGTGCCCGAGCTTGCGCGGCCGGACCTGGTCCTCGCGCAGGATGCCGGGGGCGCGGGCGTTGGCCCGGCCGACATGCCCCGGCGCGTTGTACGGCGGGGGCGGCGTCTCGGGCTGGTCCAGCCGGTCCGCGATCTCGACCATCACGGTGACCTCGGTGCCGGGATCGACGGCGGTCAGCGTGGTGGCGTCGCGCTGGGCCGGGATCTCCAGCCCGCCCAGCGCGGTCTCGATGCGGTCCAGATCGTCAGGATCGTCGGCGCCGATGCGCAGCTCGGCCAGGCGGCGCCGCGCGGCGGGCACCAGGCGCAGCTGCTCGCCGCCGTCGGCGGTGCCGAAGGCGGCCTGGCCGGGGGCGGCCTCCCCGGCCGGGTCGAGTCCGAAGTCGGCGTAGTACTCCGCGGTGGCGGCCACGTCGGGCACGCCGATGGTGACGCGGGTGAGCCGGTGCAGGGCCATACGGCCATCGTCCGAGGCCGGGCACTGGGCTGTCAACGCGAACGCCCGCCGGGCGGGAGGCCCGGCGGGCACGGTCCTGGTCAGATGCGAACGCCCGCCGGGCCAGAGGCCCGGCGGGCGTTCGGTCCAGGTCAGTGGCCTGGCGGTGGGGATCAGTGAGTTTCGGCGGCGGCCGGGCTCATGGCCGGGGTGTCTTCAGCCTGGGACGAAACCGTGCTGGGTACGGGGAGCTCGGCGGGCGACTGAGCCGCGTTGCGTAGCTCCTCAAGCCGCCGCCGCGAGGGCAGCAGCACCAGGGCCACGATCGCACCGAGCGCGAACAGTGACGCCGAGACCGAGAAGGCCACCGTGTACCCGTGGACCGAGGCGATGACCGGCGCCAGCCGGGTCGCGTGGTGCACGGCCAGGTAGGTGGTCGTGGCCGTCAGCGCGATGGTGCTCAGCGCCGCGGTGCCGATCGAGCCGCCCACCTGCTGCATGGTGTTGACCAGCGCCGAGGCCACGCCCGAGTCCTCGCGGGAGACCCCCGCGGTGGCCGTGTTGATGGCCGGGGCGAAGATCATGCCGAAGCCCAGGCCCATCAGGAGCAGGGCCGGCAGGATGCTGCCCGCGTAGCCGGACGTCGTGGTGAGCTGGGTCAGGTACAGCAGGCCCCCGCCGCCGAACAGCATGCCGGTGACGATCAGGGCCCGCGGGCCCAGCTTCGGCAGCAGCACGATGCTGGAGGTGTTCGAGGCCAGCAGGATGCCGGCGATCATCGGCAGGAAGGCCAGCCCGCTGGTGACCGGGCTGTAGCCCTTGACCAGCTGGAGGTAGTAGGTGAGGAACAGGAACACGCCGAAGATGGCGATTCCGGTGATGCCCACCGAGAGGTAGGCCCCGCCGCGGGTGCGGTCGGTGACCACGCGAATGGGCAGCAGCGGGTGGCTGACCCGCAGCTCGGCGAACACGAAGGCGGCCACCAGCGCGGCCCCGGCCACCAGAGAGCCGAGGGTCAGCGCGGCGGTCCAGCCCGCCTGCTCGGCGTGTGAGAAGCCGAACACGATCAGGAACAGGCCGGCCGAAGCCAGGACCGTTCCGGCCCAGTCCATCTTGGGACGGCTGGCCGGGCGGGTGCTGCGCATGTAGGTCAGCGCGCCGACGATGGCGATGGCGGCGAAGACCAGGTTGACGTACAGGGTCCAGCGCCAGGAGAAGTACTGGGTCAGGACGCCGCCGAGGATCAGGCCGACGGCGCCGCCGCCTCCTGCGACCGAGCCGAAGACGCCGAACGCCCGGCCCCGCTCACGCGGGTCGCGGAATGTGCTGACCAGGGTGCCTAGGGCCGCCGGGGCCAGGATGGCGCCGAACGCGCCCTGCAGGGTGCGGGCGGTGACCAGCATGGCGAACGACTGGGCCGCACCGCCGAGGGCCGACGACAGGGCGAACCCGGCCAGGCCGGTGATGAAGATCCACTTGCGGCTGAACATGTCGCCGAGCCGGCCGCCGAGCAGCAGCAGGCTGCCGAAGGCCAGGGAGTAGGCGGTGACCACCCACTGGCGGTCAACGTTGGGGAAGTGCAGGGCGGTCTGGGCCGACGGGAGCGCGATGTTCACGACGGTGGCGTCCAGGACGACCATCAGCTGGGCGATGGCCACGATGACCAGGACGAGCCACCGGTGATCGTTCGGCTCGACGGCCCGGCGGCCGGCGGTGACCGAGGATACGGATGACATAACGGGCGACACCTTCCGGTGAGAAGACTGACTAGTGGCGGTGGCGGTGGCGGTGGCGGTGGCGGCGCGGGGTGCTCATGCCCTCGCGCCCGCGGGATTAGGTTCGGCTGGGGCGGCATCGGCCGCGGTCGTGCCGATCTGGGTGGCGGTCTGGTCGGCGACCGGGCCGAGCAACGGCTTGGTCGCCGTGTCCAGCGCGTCGAGCAGGCGGACGAACGTGGCCCGGTCCTCCTCGCTCAGCGCGCCGAAGATCTGCTTGAGCAGGCGCTCGCGGGTCGCGCCGGCCACGCCCAGGCAGACCTCGCCGGCCGTGGTGATGGCAACCAGCTTGGCTCGCCGGTCGGTAGCGTCCGGCCGGCGCTCGACCAGTTCCGAGCGCTCCAGGGCGTCGACCATGTCGGTGATGGAATGCGGGGACAGCCCGAAGGTGTTGGCCAGCACGCTCTGCCGCGTCGGGCCGTGCTCGCGCAGGTGCTTGAGCACCTTCGTGCGGGCCATCGACAAGCCACACATGCTCATCTCGTCGTTGACGGCCCGGAACATCCGGTGATGGACCGCGAGGTACCGCTCACCCAGCTGCTCTGGAGTGATCATGGCTGCCCCTCTGACTGCTCATTCTGACCCGCCTCATCATGACGGGTGTCAAGTTGATGACTGTCATAATGAGGAACCTCACGGGTTTATTCCGAGAGTCGGGCAGCTTTCTTCGGGGAGTTCGAGGCCTAGGGGATGTAGCGGAGGATGTCGGTCTTGAAGCCGCCCGACTTGAGCGGGGTCAGCATGCCCGTGGCCCAGTACGAGCCCGTGCCGGGAACCCTGACGATGCCGCTGGCCGAGCCCGCGTAGCCCGCCTGGGCCGGGGCTCGCTGGGTGGTGAACCGGCCGTTCCGGAAGTCGATGATGACGCTCCCGTTCGAGTGCGCCAGCGCCGGGTCGGTGGTCGTCATCCAGAAGGTGGGCAGCCGGGGCGATGACCACGACCGGCCGTCCCAGTGCATCGCGATGGTGTTCTGGTGGAGCGAGTCGACCGTCGCCTTCGACACGCCCAGGGTCCAGATGTCATCCGGCGAGACGCCGTCCACCGTGACCGGCGTGCCCACCGGCACCGAGACCTTCTGCCAGGTGCGGCCGTTCCAGTGCCGCACCACCGCGGGCCCGTAGTCGGGCAACGAGACCACGGCCGTGCCGAACGTCCACACGTTCTTGCTGCCGAAGACCGCCGCGTCCAGGACGGTGTCCGGGCTGGAGGTGACCTTGGAGATCGTCCAGGCCGCGCCATTCCAGTGCACCGCGTACTGGTTCGCCACCAGCTCTTTCTTCGGCAGCACCGGGAAGAACCAGGTGTTCTTTGGCGACGTGGTGTAGACGTTGGAGTCCAGCTCCCACGGCCCGATCACGTTGGTGAGCCGGACGGGCAGGGCCACGGATGCCCAGCGACGGCCGTTCCAGCGCTCGGTCACGAACGTCGGCTCCGGGTTCGGCACCAGCCCCAGCAGCCATGCGTTGTCCGCGCCGCTGGCGGCAACCGCCTGCAGGTCGAGCCGGTGCGCCTGGCCGAATACCGTGTTGATCCGCCACCCCGGCACCGTCTTGGCCAGTGCCGCGCTCGGCACGGCAGTCGCCGCGATGACCGCCCCAGCGGCGAGAACGGTCGCGGCCCAGTTGACTTTCCGTCTCATGACAATGCTTCTACCGGATTGTGGTCCCTT
>Ga0134128_10004437_pt1 | contig 17169 bp, 13 predicted proteins | sample KB31754_FD_96462 | JGI IMG/M metagenome (GOLD analysis project Ga0134128, IMG submission 96462) | Terrestrial soil microbial communities with excess Nitrogen fertilizer from Kellogg Biological Station, Michigan, USA - KB3-175-4 | ecosystem: Environmental > Terrestrial > Soil > Unclassified ... | reverse complement strand
GATCACCAGGACGCCGATCATCCACGGGTAGGCCCACAGCTTGTCCATCAGCAGCGCCGTCACCAGGACCACCTTGACGATGCCGTGCGCCAGCAGGTAGGCGGCGGTGAAGAGCACCACGTGGGTGGTCAGCCCGGACACGCCCTGCAGGATGTGGTTGGCGATGAAGTCGTTGGGGTCGTCCGTCAGCTCCGGCTGGGTGAGCAGGATGGCCAGGTGGTTGATTTGGGCCGGGGCCACAAAGAGCAGGAGCGCGCCGCCCACCAGCTCCAGGACGCCGTCGAGCCCCTTGAAGATGATGCCGACCGCGAAGAACCTGTCCCACCAGTCCGTGAACTTCAGCACGGGCATGACGCCTCCCAACCAAAATGCTGTTTGGAGCGTAACACCGTCAACTGCGCGGCGGGCGGGCTGCGGCGGTCAGGTCCGCACAACGACGTTCAGCGGCTCCTCGCCGCGGAGCATGCGCTCGGCCTGGCGGCGCAGCAGGCGCGCCATCCTGGGCATCATGGCGCTTGAGGCGCCGCCAACATGCGGGGTGATCAGCACGTTGGGCAAATCAAACAAGGGATGCCCGTCGGGAAGCGGCTCGGGATCCGTCACGTCCAGGGCCAGCCGGAGCCGGCCACGGCGGGCATGGTCAAGGAGGGCCGGGGTGTCAGCGACGGCGCCACGGGAGATGTTCACCACCAATGCGTCGTCGCGCAGCAGTGAGAGGAAGCCGTCGTCGATCAGGTGCGTGGTGGCGTCGCTCAACGGAACCCCGACCACGACGATGTCAGCCTGCGGCAGCAGGGACGGGAGCTCGTCGATCCCGTGCACGTGCCCGGCGGGTTCCTCGCGGGCGCGTGTGGCAACGCGCACCACGGTGGTCTCGAACCCGCGCAGCCGGTCCTCAATGGCCTTGCCAACGCCGCCGTAGCCGACAAGCAGCACGGTGCGGTCGGCGAGGGACGGGCGTCGCAGCGGGGTCCAGGTGCCGCGTCCGGCGGCCCTGACAAATTCCGGCAGGCCGCGCTGGGACGCCAGGATGAGCGCCACAGCCAGCTCCGCCGTCGAGGTCTCGTGCACGGAGACAGCATTGGCGAACACATTTCCCGGCGGAAGCGCGGCCGCAACGCCGTCGAACCCAATGGACTGGCTCTGCACGAGCCTGGCGGTGACGCCCTCCAGGGCCGCCAGCAACCCCGTTCCGCCCATGTAGGGCGGCACCACGATGTCGATCACGGCAGCGGGCGGGGGCCCGGCCATGTCCCATTCGACGATCTCCACGCCCTCGGGCGCGGCTCCGAACGCTTCGCGCAGGGCCGCATCGGGAACACTGACAAGTACGTGATCTTCACCCATCCCTTGAGGATAGCGCAGGGCGGTCGTACGATCAGGACTAGTCCCCACGCCCTCCCCGGCTACGTTTCTCAGCCGGGCCCCGCTGACGCGTGGGCCCAGCGAACAGAAAGAGGTGCCACGTGGAGCTTGCGCAACGATTGGACCGGCTCGGCACCGAGACCGCATTTTCGGTCTCCCAGGCCGCAGCCGACTGGGCGGCACAGGGAAACCGGGTTTATCCTTTCCACCTCGGTGACATTGACCTGCCAACACCGCCGAACATTGTCGAGGCCCTGGACAAGGCCATTGCCGACGGCTTGACGGGGTACTGCCCGGCGGCCGGGATACCGCTGTTGCGTGAAGCACTCGCCGAAGACATTGGCGCCAAGCGCGGAATGGCAGTGGGCCCGGAACAGGTGACGGTGCATCCGGGGGGCAAGCCGGTGATCGGCCGGTTCATCCAGACGCTCATGGATCCGGGGGACGAGGTCCTCTACCCGAATCCGGGCTACCCCATCTATGAGAGCCAGATCGAATACTACGGCGGCATCGCCCGCCCGTACCGCTACATTCCCACGGACGCCGGCTTCGCGATCGACTTGGAGCAGCTCAAGTCGATGGTGGGCCCGGCGACCAAGGCCATCATCTACAACGACCTGCAAAACCCCATCGGGGCCGAATCCACCGAGGCCGAGCGCCGTGCAGTTGCCGACCTGGCCCGGCGGCACAACCTGTGGGTGCTTTCCGACGAGGCCTACTTTGAGATGCGCTATTCCGGTTCCTCACACTCGATTGCGGCGCTGCCCGGCATGGCGGAGCGAACCGTCATCCTCTACACCTTCAGCAAGAAGTTCGCGATGACCGGCTGGCGGCTCGGGTGCGCCGTTGCCCCGCGGAAAGTCTCCGAGGCATTCGCCAAGCTCAACACCAACGACGAGTCCTGCACCACCCACTTTGTCCAACGCGCCGGCGTGGAGGCCATCCGCGGCGACCAGTCCGGACCCCGTGCCATCCTCGCCGAGCTGCAGGCCCGCCGCGACGCCACCGCCGAACTGCTCAACTCCATGCCGGGAGTCAGCGTTGCCAAGCCAAACGCCACGTTTTACCTGTTCCCCGATGTCACCGGGGCCATGGCGTCGAAGGGCATCACGGAGCTGCCGGACTTCGCCACCGAGGCGCTGCACGCGACGGGCGTCTCATTTTGCACGCGCCTCCATTTTGGCCGGCCCCAGCCGGGAGAGGACCGCTCCTACGCCCGCTTTGCCTATTCCGGCCTGCCCGTCGATGACATCCGGGAGGGATTGGGCCGGTTGAAGGCATGGCTTGAACTGTGAGCGGCGTGCCAGCCGGTGCGCGGCCCGGGAGCCGGGCACCGGCTTGAGGCGGCGCTATTTTCCTTCGGGCGCCACGTTGGCGGCCAGGCGCACCAGTTCGTCGTCGAGGTCCTCCACGTGCAGGTTGTTCCCGCGCGTCTCCCCCACCCACAGCACGGCGGCGACCGACACCACGGTCAGCGCCATGATGTACAGCGCGATCGAACCGGACCAGCCGGTCTTCTGCAGGAGCACCTCCGCCACGGTGGCAGCAAACGCCCCGCCCAGGATGGCCCCGATCGCATAGCCGATGGAGATGCCCGAGTAGCGGATGTGCGCCGGGAACATCTCCGCGTACATGGCCGACTGCGGGCCGTAGGACAGGCCCAGGCCGATTGTCAGCACAAACACCGCGAAGCCGTACACCACCACGTTGCCGGAGTCGATGAGCAGGAACATGGGGATCATCCAGACGAAGACCAGGGCATAGCCGGCCAGGAACGTCGCCCGGCGCCCGATCCTGTCCGAGAGCCAACCGCCCACCAACGTGAAGATCAGCCAGCCGAAGGAGCCCACGGTGGTGGCCAGCAGCACGGGCGCCACGGGCATGTGCAGGACCTTGGTGGTGTAGGCGATCAAGAACGCGATGACGAGGTAGCCCGCGGCGTTGTTGGAGACAAAGATCAGGGCGGCCTGGATGACCTGCTTGGTGTTGGTCTGGAACAGCTGCTTGAGCGGGGTGTGCTCGGAGGCCTTGCGCAGGGCCAGCTGCTTGAACACCGGCGACTCCTCCACGGCACGCCGGATCAGGTAGCCCACAACGACCAGGACCACGGAGAGCAGGAACGGGATGCGCCAGCCCCAGGCGGTGAACTGCTCGGACGTGGTGGCGGTGCGCAGAATGTAGAGCAAGCCGGTGGCCAGAATCATGCCGAGGGGCACGCCGATCTGCGGGTAGGCGCCGAAGTAGCCCCGCCTGCCGGCGGGCGCGTGCTCCACGGCCATCAGGGCGGCGCCGCCCCATTCGCCGCCGGCGGAGAAGCCCTGGACGACGCGCAGCAGCACCAGCAGCAGCGGAGCCCACAGCCCGATCTGCGCGTAGGTGGGCAGCAGCCCGATCAGGGCCGTAGCGGCGCCCATGAGGATGAGCGTGAGCACCAGGATCCGCTTGCGGCCGAACTTGTCGCCCAGGTGCCCGGCGACGATTGCGCCCAGCGGCCGGAAGAGGAAGGAGATGCCGATCATGGCGAAGGCCAGGATCTGCCCCAGGCCCGGATTGTTCTCGCTCAGCGGCTTGAGGAAGAGCGGGGTCAGCAGGGTTGCCGTGAGCTGGGCAAAGATGAAGAAGTCGTACCACTCGATGGTGGTTCCGACCAGGGTGCCGGCAAGGACGCGGCGGGCCTCGGAGCGGGTGCCTGGTGCTGTTTGTGGTGCGAGGGACATGCGAACTCCATTGTTCAGCGCGCGGACGCGGTTGTTTGGAAGCCGGAAGTTACCGACCGTTCGGACGGTAATGAATTTCGGACAGCTTATCACGAGGTGTGGGGGAGGTCACACGTGTCCACAAGGTGAGACGGCCGCCTAAGGCACCCAGCCGGCGTCGTCCGCGGGACCGTGGAAATGGGCACGCAGGTACTCGCCGACGACGGCGGCACCGAGCTCGCCGGCGTCGGGCGCCACCACGCGGCCGCCGGTCCGGCGGGCCATGGCCGCCACGAACCGCTCCAGGCCGGGGTCGTCGCCCAGGCGGAAGAACGTCACCTGCGTTCCGGCGCGCGCCAGGCGGTCAAGTTCGGCGACGGTGGCGGCGATGGTCTCCGTATCCGGCGGCCAGGAGAACCACGGCTCCCCGTCCGGCAGCAGGTGGGCGGTGGGTTCGCCGTCGGTCACCACGAGCAGGACGGGCTGGAGGGAGCGGTGCTGGCGGAAGAAGCGGCCGGCCAGCAGCAGTCCGTGGTGCAGGTTGGTTCCCTGTTCCCGGTCGGCGGGCAGTGCCGTGAGCCCCTCGATGTCCATCGACTGGGCGCGGAGGCCGAAGGTGACCAGTTCCAGGCGGTCGCCGCGGAAGCGGGTGGAGACCAGGTGGTGCAGGGCGAGGGCCGTGCGCTTCATGGGCACCCACCGGCCCTCGGCGGCCATGGAGAAGGAGATGTCGGCCAGCAGGACGACGGCGGCCCGGGTGCGTGCCTCGGTCTCGGCAACCTCGATGTCGCCCACCTCGAGGCGCAGGCCGGAGGCCGGGTTGCCGCCGTCGGCCGCGGTGCGGGTGATGGCGTTGGTGATGGTGCGCGTGACGTCCCACGGTTCGGCGTCGCCAAACTGCCACTCGCGGCTGGACCCCGCGGGCTCTCCGGCGGCCCCGGACGACCGGGTGTCCCGGAACCCCGTCCGCCCGGACAGCTGCCGGGCGGCGTCCCGCAGCAGGGACTTCCCCAGGCGCCGCATGGCCTGGGGCGAGAGCCGGAGGTCCCCGTCCGCGCCCCGCCGCAGGTAGCCGCCGTCCTGCATGGCACGCTCAATCTCCGCAAGCGTGCGGGCCGAGACGGCGGCGTCCGCGCCAAGCTGGCGGGCCAGGGCGGCCAGGTCGAGGTCGTCAAGGCTGGAGCCGGCATAGGACTGGGACAGCTGTTCGGCCAGCCCGTCGAGTTCGGCGAGGTCCTGGAGCACGCCCGTGCCGTCGCCGAGCCCGAGACCCTCCCGGCCCTGGAAGCGTTCGGAGCCGGACCAGTCCTCGCCCGGGCGCAGGGCCTGGAGGTTGGCGTCCAGCGCATCCAGCTGGGACATCAGCCCGGGGGAACCGAAGGCCTGGGCCGAGAGGCGCATCAGTTCCCCGCGCTGCTCCGGTGACATGGATTGCATGAGCCGCTGGGCCGCCGCCGCGCGCCGGGCCAGGGCGTCCACCAGCTCGTCCACGGACTGCGGGTTTTCCGGGAAGAATCCGCCGTGGCGTGCCATGAACGCGCGGAAGTCCTCCTCGGTGTCCTCCCCGCGGCGGTGCGCCTCCAGCAGGTCGTTGAGGTCGCGCAGCATGGCCTCGACAGCCTCGCGGTCCCCCTCCGTGGCCCCTTCCAGGGCCTGCTTCATTCCGGCGAAGCGCTGGTCCAGGAGCTCCCGGCCCAGCAGGTCCTTGATGCGTTCGTACGCCTTCCCCGCCTCGCCGGACTGCCAGTCGTAGGAGGCGAGCTCGTTGACCGCGGCCGCGGTGGACTGGGGCAGGTTCTCCAGCTGCAGTTCCCGAAAGGCGCGGTCGGTGTCGTCCATGGCGGCGTCGCGTGCCAGCTGCTTGCGTTCAGCGAGCACGGCGTCCTCGAGCAGCTTGCGGACCTCCTCGAGGGTGCCGTCAAGCCGGTGCCGGTTCAGGAGGTCGTGGCGGCGCTGCTGGACGCGGCCGGCGAGCTCGTCCAGGCCCGGCCGGCGCGGCCCGCCGCGGCGCAGGTACTCCCGCAGCGCGCGGCGGGGGGAATAGCCGGCCATGACGTCCTCCGCGACGGCGTCGAGGGCCTCGGCGAGGTCCACCGGCGGCGCCAGCGGGTCGGGGCCGCCGGCGTACCGGCCGTACCGGGACATGTGTTGGTGGGCGCCCATGATGCTTCCTTATCCGTAAACCGTCTCCCCGCCGCCGGACTCCTTGGAGATCCGCCGGGCCAGGAAGAGCCCTTCCAGGGCCAGCTCAATGGCGGCGGCGCGCTGCCCGTCGTTGCCCGCCTTGAGGTGGCTGCCGATCGCGTCATAGAGGCCGGAGCCGTCCAGGGCGGGGAGGTTGTCCAGGAACTCCCGCGCCGTGACGGCGTCGCCCGTGGTCACGGTGGTCCGGCCGTCGAACGCGGCCACCAGCGGGCTGAAGTCCAGGCCCCGGTAATGTTCGCGCACGGCCTCCGCGGTGGCCGTGCGCAGCAGGTGGCCCAGGATGTCCCGCTCCCGCCCCTCCTCGCCGGATTCAAATTCCAGCTTGCCGGAGAGCACGTCCACGGCGCTCTCCAGGTCCACGATCCGCGCCACGGCCGTGGCCTCGCCCCGGACGGCCGCCCGGCGCAGCGCCGCCGCGGCAACGGTCTCGGCGCCCGCGATGCCGAATCTGGCCGAGACCCCGGAGCTCTGGTTGATGGCCGGCGACTGCCGCAGCGCACGGGTGTAGCGGGCCAGGATTTCCAGGATGACGGACGGGACGTCCGCCACGAGCTTCCCCTCCTGCCGGATGACGGCGACCTCGTCGTCGAGCTCCAGCGGGTAGTGGGTGCGGATTTCGGCGCCGAAGCGGTCCTTCAGGGGCGTGATGATCCGTCCGCGGTTGGTGTAGTCCTCCGGGTTGGCGGAGGCCACCACCAGCACGTCCAGGGGCAGCCGCAGCACATAGCCGCGGATCTGGATGTCGCGTTCCTCCATCACGTTCAGCAGCGAGACCTGGATCCGCTCGGCGAGGTCGGGCAGTTCGTTGATGGCGACGATGCCGCGGTTGGCGCGCGGGACCAGGCCGTAGTGGATGGTTTCCGGATCCCCCAGCCGGCGCCCCTCCGCCACCCGCATGGGGTCCACGTCCCCAATGAGGTCCGCCACAGACGTGTCCGGGGTGGCCAGCTTCTCGACGTACCGCTCGCTGCGGTGCCGCCACCCCACCGGCAACGCATCGCCTTCCTCGCGGACACGGGCCCAGGACCGCCCCGTGACCGGCTCAAAGGGGTGCTCGTTCAGTTCGGAGCCCTCGATCACGGGCGACCACTCGTCCAACAGCCCGGCCAGGGTCCGCAGCAGGCGCGTCTTGCCTTGCCCGCGCTCGCCGAGCAGCACCACGTCATGGCCCGCAAGCAGCGCCCGTTCCAGCTGGGGCAGGACGGTCTCGTCCAGGCCGTGGATCCCCGGCCACGGGTCGCGCCCGGCCGCGAGCGCGGCGAGCAGGTTGTCGCGGAGCTCTTGGCGCAGGTCCTTGTGCACATGCCCTGCGGCGCGCAGTTCACCAACGGTGGAGATGTCTGGATGCTCACTCACACCTCCACGGTAGTCCCCCACGGGGCCAGGAATCGAGACCCGGGGTCAGGCGGAAAATGGGCCGGTGCCCGGGCAAGAACCGGCGGGGAGGTCGATTCGGATATTTGAGGCTGATTTATCGGCCTCAAATATCCGAATCGACCTCCGCGACTCCCCCACCCCTGCCGCTACGCTTGGTACTGATGAGTGCTGCAACGGAGCCGGCACCGGCGGGAACGCTGCTCCTCCTGGTGCGCCACGGCGAGACCCCGACCACGGGGACAGTGCTGCCCGGCCGCGCGCCGGGCCTGCACCTGTCAGGCCTGGGGCACGTCCAGGCGGAACGGCTGGCGGACCGACTTGGGGGCCTGACGCTCGACGCCGTCCACTCCTCCCCCATGGAGCGCGCCCGGGAAACGGCGGCGCCCACTGCCGCCCGCTGGGGGCTCCAGGTGCTGGAGGACGCCGGCCTGACCGAATGCGACTTCGGCGCCTGGACCGGCGCCGCGCTGTCCGACCTGGCCCGGCTGCCCGAGTGGCACGCGGTCCAGCACACGCCGTCCGCCTTCCGCTTCCCGGGCGGGGAGGGCTTTGCCGAGATGCAGGCACGGATGGTGGGCACGCTGGAACGGCTGTGCAGCTCCCACCCGGGTGGCGCCGTCGTCTGCGTCTCGCATGCCGACCCCATCAAGGCGGCAGTGGCCCACTACCTGGCGACGCCGCTGGACCTCTTCCAGCGGATCACCATCAGCCCCGGCTCGGTTTCGGCCGTCTCGCTGGCGGAGGGCCGGGCACCGGCCGTGCTCATGGTCAACTCGACGCTGGAGCCCCTGGGCGGGCTGCGGCAGGCATGAACCGGGAGTCGGCGTGTCCGCGCGGGAGCTGAGGCTGCTGGAAGAGGGCGCGGTGGAACTGGTGGGCCGCATTGCCAACAGCAGCAACGCGACCTTCCTGGCCCGGCTGTCCGCCGAGGGCGACTGCGCCTACGCGATCTACAAGCCGGAGGCCGGGGAGCGGCCCTTGGCTGATTTTGAACCGGGGCTTTACCGGCGGGAGCGCGCGGCCTACCTGCTCAGCGAGGCGCTGCGCTGGGGCATCGTGCCGCCAACGGTGATCCGGGAAGACCCGCCGCTGGGGTCCGGTTCCCTCCAGTGGTTCATCGAAGCCGACCCGGGCGTGCACTACTTCACCCTGTACGCGGATGCGCCGCAGACCCATCCGGAGCTGGCACGGATCGCCCTGTTCGACGCCCTGGCCAACAACACCGACCGGAAGAGCGGGCACGTGCTGCGCGGCCCCGGCGGGCACATCTGGGGCATTGACAACGGCCTGTGCTTTGCCGCCAGCAATAAATTGCGGACCGTGATCTGGGACTTCGCGGGCGAGCCAATCCCGGCGGACCTGCTGGCGGACATTGCGCCGCTTGCCGAGGGGGCGCCGCCGGAGCTCGCCGGACTGCTCGACGGCGGCGAGCTCGCCGCCCTGGAGCGAAGGGCCCGGCGCCTGCTCCGCGAGGGCGTGCTGCCGGAAGACGCCACCGGCATGCGCTACCCGTGGCCGCTGGTGTGAGCCGCCCGGGGCATCCTGTTTTGCGCGACGGGCGCCCCCAGCCGTGCGCATGACAGTGTCCTGCGCACTGCCCGCGCCGGGCGGGACGCAGAACAGCTCAGGCGGGCTGCCCCCCGCAGGCCCGCGAGCGCCGCATGGCCCATGCCGCAAGCATCGCCACGGCCAGCTCCAGGGCGATGACGCCCAGCATCGGGGCCGGCTGCATCACGACGCCGGCCATGCTCCCGCCCATGGTTCCCATGGCGCCCATGGGGTCCATTCCTCCGTGGCCGCGCCCGGCCGTGGAGCCCGGCGCCAGGAGCAGGACGGCGTGCACGGCCACCATGGCCAGGGCCATCACGAAGAGCAGCTGAACGGACCGCTCGTGGCCGCGGCGCCACACGAAAACGGCGCACGGCAGGCAGGCAGCGGCCATCAGGAGCATGAGCGCGCCCTCCCACGGCATGGCGCGGTGCTCCCACGCCATCCAGGCGTGTGCGCCGACGGAGCCCAGGGCGACGGCGGCGCACAGGCGGGCCGGGAACCCCGCCCGCCGCACGGGACTGACGCGCTTCCGCGTGTCAGCAGTGGCAGTGATCGCCACCGTCGGCCCCGCCCTGGTCGCCGGCGTGATGATCCGCCTGGCCCGCGGCCCCGTGCCCGCCCTTGCGGCTGGCCGGCACATCAAGCACGGGGCTGCGGTCAAAGAAGCCCTCGGGGCGCAGCTTGAACCCCACGGAGTCGACGGGCATGATCGGCCAGTCCTCCACGCGCGGGAAGTGCGTCAGCCCGAACGTGTGCCAAAGGACGATGTCCTGGCCGTCCAGGTCACGGTCCGCCTCGATGTACGCCGGCAGGCCGGCCCCGCCACCGTGCTGGTTGACGAAGTCCCCGGTCGGGTAGCGCTCGTCGTCCGCGAAGCGGGTGACCCAGAGGTCCTTCGTCGCAAAGGCCGCGCGCCGGGCCACGGAGGAGGCCGGATCGGCCAGCAGCATGGGCTGGCCCTGGGGGTGCAGCTTGTAGCCCACGGGCTCGCCGAGGCGGTTCAGGGACGCCGGGTTGGTGACCACCCAGGTCCTCCCGGCGCGCATGTCCGCCTCGCGAACGGCGTCGGACTCCCGGGCCAGGACGGTCCGCTTGCGGGTGAACGCGTTGCCGCGCTCATTGCCCTCGCCCATGGGGACGCGCACCACGTCCTCCTCCTCGACACGGTTGGCGAAGCCGTCCAGGGCCATGTCCAGGCGCGCCCCGAACAGGTGCTGGTGGTACGGCGCGCCCAGGCCCGGGGCAAGTTCCGAGGCGTAGGGGTAGCCCTTGCCGGGGTAGGCGCTGGTGAAGACCACGCCGGTGGCCTTGGCCTCGAACTCGATGGTGCCGTCCAGGTAGAGGTACCAGTAGAAGCCGTAGTCGTAGTTGCCGATGGTGGTGAAGAAGGAGACCACCAGGCGCCGGTTGCGGCGCGTGTAGTCGATCCCGGTCCACAGGTCGGAGTGCTTGGAGAGGATGGACCAGTCCTCCTCGTGCATGCAGATGCCGTTGTGGATCTCGCGCGGGTTGCCGAAGGCGTCGCCGATGACCGGGCTCAGGTAGGTGATCTCGCCGAGGCAGTCGCAGCCCAGTTCCAGCGAGTTGGCGTACTGGCCCACCAGGTATTCGCCCGTGTCAAAGTAGTTCTGCCAGGACCGCACCGGGGAGGGATCGCCGTAGGGCACCACCATCTCGGCGATCGAGGCGCGCTTGATGATGGAGCGCCGGCGCCCGCCGTCATAGAACGCCAGGTTGTGCAGGATCACGCCTTCGCGCGCGTCGAAGCCTACGTCCAGGCTCCACTTCTCCCACTCAACGTGGTTGCCGCCGGTGACGGTGAAGCTGGGCCCCTCGGGCTGGGTGATGCTGATGGGCTTTTGCGTTTCCCGCATCGGCCCGGTCAGCTCCGGGTCGGTGTAGTTGCCGTGCTCGGCGGGGACGGGGACCACGCCGTAGTCCAGCACGGCGTCGACCGTTTTGCCGGTCACGTCCACGTACGCCACGAGGCCGTCCACCGGGTGCGCCCACGGGCTGTCCTCGGGGAAGTCCTGGACGAAGGCCAGCCCGCGCAGGATGCGGCGGCCCTTTTCCTCCGGGTACTCGAAGACGCCGGCGGAGAGCGGGGCCACGCGGACGTTGGCGACGTCGAGGTTGCGGGCCTCCAGTGCCCTGAGCCAGTCGGGATGGCTGGCCAGGATTTCCTCCACAACCTCGAACTCCTCCGCCAGCACGGGAAGCTCGCCCGTGACCGCGGTGTCAAGCTCGACGGCGGATTCCACGGTTCCGCGGGTCACGGAGACCACCGCGTCCCTGGGGGCGGCGCCGGCGACGTCGTGCAGGAACACCCGGAAACGGCGGTTCACCGGCGCGTCCTCCGGCTGTCCGCGGGGCGGGTCGAGCAGGCCGAGGTAGGCGATGCGCGCCGACTCCCCCAGCAGCCCTTCCCCGTGCAGGATGTCGCGCACTGCGGTGATTTCCGCGGCGCTGGCCAGTGAGTGGGGGGCAACGTCGGTGACGGTGGCGGCTGTCATGGCTTCTCTTTCCAGTGGCTTTCCGAAGTGGGATGGCCGGCGTGCGCCAGCCCACATTTTTTTATTCTATGAATGTAGAGAATACCCGCACGTAAGATGCATCACAAGGGGTCCGTCCCCATTTGTTTGCCGACACGGCCCACCAGGAGAACTTCAGTGCCCAAGATTGTCGACCACGACCAGCGCCGGATTGAACTGGTGGACGCCACCTGGCGGATCATTGCCCGACATGGGATCGAGGGCGCCACGATGCGCGAAATCGCCCTCGAGGCCGGCTTCGCCAACGGCGCGCTGAAGCCCTACTTCCCCACGAAGGATGATCTGATCACCTTTGCCTTTGGCCACGTCTTCAACCGGACCAACCAGCGCATTGCCGGCAGGTCCGCCGGCAAGGCGGGGCTGGAGGCGCTGCGCGCCTTCTGCCAGGAGGTGCTGCCGCTGGACGAGGACCGCATCAACGAGGCCAGGATCGTCATCCCCTTTTGGCAGAAGGCCCTGACCGACCCCGCCAAGGCCGAGCTGCACGAAACCTCCATGAACCAGTGGCGCGCCGCGCTGCAGGGACACCTCCGCGAGGCCCGGGACCGCGGGGAAGTCACCGCCGCCGTCGGCGAAGAAGACATTGTGAACCAATTGATGAGCATGCTGCTTGGGGCCCAAATCGTCGCGGCCATGTCCCCCGGGGAACACCTGCCGGCCCAGCTGGACGCCGCCCTGGACGCCTACCTCACCCTCCTCCGCCCCGCCCCCGCCCGCGGTGAGGTTGGAGAAAGCGACGCCTGAAAACCCTCAAGGGAGGTGGTCATCTCCAACAACAGCGGGCGGGTTATTCGCCAATTGTCGAAAATAAGTGACAGGGGTCGCACCAGCCGCTAAAGTGATGAAAAAGTGTTGTCCGCCACAGTTTCGCCCGGGTGCCGTCAGCGTCCCCGCGCGGCCCACGGCGGCCGGCAACCTCCCGCCTCACAGGCACTCGCACCCCCAGGGATTTTTGCCCATGACCGCCTTCCCCGCCACCAGATTCCCCACGACGGCCGCCCCCGCCATCCCGGCCGACGCCGGCACCGCCGGCACGGCGGACGCCGTCCAGACGGCCGTGGCCCATTCCTTCGCCGACTGGCACGACCTCATTTCGGAATCGTTCGTCCCGCTCCATGTCCGCTCCAGCGACCCCTCCAACTTCCACGGCAGGCTCCGTTCCCGGCTCCTGGACGAGTTGTCCATCGTGGAGGTCACGGCCACTGGGCACAGCGTGCACCGGACCCCGTCGCTGATCGCCCGCTCCGACAGGCTGTACTTCAAGCTCAACCTGCAGCTGGCCGGCACCGCGATCCTGGTCCAGGACAACCGCGAGGCCGTCCTGCGCCCCGGGGACCTGGCCGTGTATGACACGCACCGCCCCTACACGCTGGCCTTCGAGTCCGATTTCCGCACCCTGGTGCTCATGTTCCCGCACGACGCCCTGGACCTGCCGGCCGGCTCCGTGGGCGCACTTACCGCGACGCGCATGGCCGCCGACCAGGGCCTGGGCCGGATGATCAGCCCCTTCATGACCCAACTGGCCGAAAATCTCGAGGTCCTCTCCGGGCCCAGCGGGCACCGGCTGGCGCACAACACGGTGGACCTGCTCAGCACCATGTTTGCCTCCGAGCTTGACCGGCGCCCGGACAACACGGAACACCCGCACGCCGAACTGTTAGGCCGGATCCGCCGCTTCATTGAGGCCAACCTGGCCGATCCCGCCCTTTCCCCCGCCAGTGTTGCGGCCGCGCACTTCATTTCCACCCGCCACCTGCACAACGTCTTCCAGGAGGCGGGCACCACGGTGGCGCAGTGGATCCGCACGCGGCGGCTGGAGAATTGCCGGCGTGAACTGCGCGATCCGCTCCAGGCGCATCGCGCGGTCAGCGCCATTGCCGCCCGCTGGGGCTTTGTCGACGCCGCCCACTTCAGCCGCATTTTCCGGGCCGCCTTTGGCGAGCCGCCCAGCAGCTACCGCCGGCCGGCACCCCGAACGCAGTCGGCGTCATGAACGCCGCGCCCCCAACCGCCGCCTTTTCCCTTGGCCCGTAACGTCCTTTCAGAGGCAAAATGTGGCACCCACCCCCTCCACGGCGGCCCCGTTCGCCCGCGGCCAACTGGCATTCGCGGAATGACAAGACAGGCGGACGGCGGCCGGAGAGACTGGACACACCCACGGCAACAGCCGAACGCATTTCACCCACCGACTCGAAGCGGAGTTTTCATGGAAACGTACGCCAGCATCCTCACCGCCACATCACCGGCTTCCGGCACAACCCGGACGCTGCTGGATCCCGCCACGGGCGAGCCCGTCGGGGAAGCCCCCGTGCACACCGTCGAGGACCTGGAACGCGCCATCGCCGCCGCCGCCGCCGCCCAGCCCGCCTGGGCGGCCCTGGGCCACGAGGCCCGCAGCGCCGCCCTCCTGCGGGCGGCAGACGCCGTCGAACGTTCCTCCGAGGCACTGGCCGTGCTGCTTTCCCGCGAGCAGGGCAAGCCGCTCAACGGCCCCAACGCCCGGTTCGAGGTGGGCGCCTGCGCCGCGTGGCTGCGCGCCGCAGCAGCGACCGAACTGTCCACGGAGACTGTGGTGGACGACGGCGAAACGCACGCAGAACTCCACTACCGCCCCATCGGCGTCGTCGGCGCGATCGGCCCCTGGAACTGGCCCATGATGATCTCGGTCTGGCAGCTCGCCCCGGCCCTGCGCATGGGCAACGCCGTGGTCATCAAGCCCTCCGAATACACCCCCCTGAGCGTCCTGGCCCTGGTCAACGTCATCAACCAGGAACTGCCCGAGGGCATCCTCTCCGTCATCTGCGGCGGCCGGGAGGTCGGCGCCCGCCTGGCCGAACACCCCGCAATCGGCAAGGTCATGTTCACGGGCTCGACCGCCACGGGCAAGGCCATCATCCGATCGTCCGCGGACACCGTGAAGCGGCTCACCCTGGAACTGGGCGGCAACGACGCCGGGATCGTGCTCCCGGACGCCGATCCGGCGGCCATCGCGGAGGACCTGTTCTGGGGCGCGTTCATCAACACCGGCCAGACCTGCGCCGCCCTCAAGCGCCTCTACGTCCACGACGACATTTACGACGCAGTCTGCGAGGCCCTCACGAAAGTCGCCGCCGCCATGCCCATGGGCGTGGGCCTGGACGAGAACAACGTGCTCGGCCCGCTGCAAAACAAGGCACAGTTCGAGATCGTCTCCCGCCTGGTGCAGGCAGCCAAGGACTCCGGCGCGCGGGTGCTCCTGGGTGGAAACCCGGAGGCGGAACAGCCCGGCTACTTCTACCCCACCACCCTCATTGCGGACATTGACAACAGCAACCCGCTCGTCGCGGAGGAACAGTTCGGCCCCGCCCTGCCGATCATCCGCTACAGCACCGTCGACGAGGCGGTGGCCATGGCCAACGCGCTCGACGTCGGCCTCGGCGCCTCCGTCTGGTCCTCCGACCCCGCCCGGGCCCGCGCCGTCGCCGCGCGCATCGAGGCCGGGACCGTGTGGATCAACAAGCACGGCGCCGTGGACCCCCGCGTCCCCTTCGGCGGCGCCAAGCAGTCCGGCTACGGACTTGAGTTCGGCGTCGAGGGGCTCAAGGCCCTCGGCGTGCCGCAGGTCATCAACGGCTGATCGCCGTTCAGGGAGGCTGCCGGGCCGCTGCCGCATGCGCGGCGGCGGCCCGGCAGCCTCCTGCGTCATTCCCGGAATCGCGGGGCGGGAGAAATATCTGCACTGGTAGACAACGCCGGTGCCGTCAGCAACAAACCGACGGCTGTGATCCCTGACACGCTAGAGGTATCTTTATTCTCCCAATGGAGGTTTTAATGTCACACGAACAAACCCTTCCCGTCGGCCACAGCGTCGCCGGCACCGGGCCCAGCAAAGGACTGAGCAAGCGGACGCTCGGTGTGCCCGCGCTCGTCTTCATGATCATCGCCGCCTCCGCCCCCCTGACGGTGGTCGGTGGCGGCGTGCCGAGCAACTTCGCGGTCAGCGCCAATATGGGTGTCCCGCTTTCCTTCGTCGTGCTGGGGGTGTGCCTGGCCCTGTTCGCCGTCGGCTATGCGGCCATGAGTTCGCACATCCGCAACGCGGGGGCGTTCTACGCCTACATCGCCCAGGGCATCGGGCGGGCGGCGGGCGTCGGGGCGGCCTGGGTGGCGTTGATTTCCTACAACGCCATGCAGGTGGGCATCTACGGCCTGTTCGGGTTCGCACTGGCGTCATTCATCAACGGCAAGCTCGGCACCAACATCCCATGGTGGGCCGCGGCGCTCGTTGGCTTTGTGGTTGTCGGGTGGCTTGGCGTGAACAAGGTCGACCTCTCAGCCAAGGTGATCGGCGTGCTCGTGGTCGGCGAGTTCCTGGCGGTCATCGTTTACGACGTCATCTCCTTCGCCGTCCATCCGGAGGGTGTCAGCGGCGCCGGCCTCGCGCCGTCGGACCTTTTCACGGCCAGCGTGGGCGCCGCATTGTCATTCAGCATGGCTGCCTTCATGGGCTTCGAGTCCGCCGCGATCTACAGCGAGGAGGCGAAGGACCCGAAGCGCTCCATCGCACGGGCCACCTTCATCGCCGTCGGGATCATCTCGGTGTTCTACGCTGTCTCCTCATGGGCCATGATGATCGGCACCGGACCGGACAAAATCATCGCCGAGTCCCAGAAGCAGGGCCCGGACCTGCTCTTCAACTTCCTCACGGCCCACGGTGCCACCGTTGTTTCGGACATCGCCCAGGTGCTGTTCGTGACCAGCCTGCTGGCCGCACTCATTGCCTTCCACAACGCCGTGGCCCGTTATGCGTTCTCACTCGGCCGCGAGGGCGTCCTTCCCCGGTCCCTGGCCCGCGTCAACCGGCGCCATGCCCCGGTGGCCGGATCCCTCGTCCAGTCCGGGGTGGCCCTTGCCATGCTGGTTATTTTCGCGATCGCCGGCACCGGATCCAATCTCGGGACGCTGTACCCGGTGCTGACGTTCTTTACGTGGCTGACGAACACCGGCGCGTTCGGCCTGGTGCTGCTGCTCGTGATGATTTCGGTGGCGGTGATCGGCTACTTCCGCAAGCACACGGGCGAATATTCGGCCTGGACCCGGCTGATCGCCCCGGCACTTTCGGCCATCACGCTGGGTATCGTGTTCGTGCTGATTGTGCTCAATTTCAACCTGCTGATCGGTTCAGCGGGCTTCTCCCCGCTTTCGGTCATCCTGCCGGCGATCGTGGTTGTCCCGGGCATCGCGGGCCTGCTGTGGGGCCTTCGGCTGAAGAACACCCGCCCTGACGTGTACGCGGGCATCGGCTTCGGAGGGGCGCCGGACGCATCCGAGTGAGGGTTGCCGCATCGCAGTCGCCGCCATCCCGGGCGGCCCGGCAGCTGCCGGGCGGCCCGGCAGCTGTCGGGCCGCCCGGCAGCTGTCGGGTGGCCCGGCAGCTGTCGGGT
>Ga0134128_10004436_pt1 | contig 17172 bp, 14 predicted proteins | sample KB31754_FD_96462 | JGI IMG/M metagenome (GOLD analysis project Ga0134128, IMG submission 96462) | Terrestrial soil microbial communities with excess Nitrogen fertilizer from Kellogg Biological Station, Michigan, USA - KB3-175-4 | ecosystem: Environmental > Terrestrial > Soil > Unclassified ... | reverse complement strand
GATGAGCCAAGTGAAGATGACACGCGACCAGATGCTCTTCTACACCTCAGACTGGAAGGGGGACCGTTTTCCGGACGGGCGGCCCAAGTTGCCGGACACATTGCTCAAGCGCGCCGTCGACATGTCCATCGAGGACATATGGGACTTTCTGCGCGCCAGGGGCTATGAGAACCAGTTTGAAGGAGGCTGGCAGGCTCTCCATATCGAAAAGCCTTTCGCCGGCCGCGCGCTCACGGCGCAATATATGCCGATGCGGCCCGACATGGCCAAGGCCATAGCTGCCGAGGGCAAGGCGGAGGGCCGGGTGGGTGGAACCAATATGTGGCCGATCAGTGAACTGCAGATTGGGGACGTCTACGTGGCCGATGGCTTCGGCAAGATCATTGAAGGCACGTTGATCGGTTCCAATCTCGGCAACGGAATCGCCGCGCACACGCATACCGGATTCGTGTTCGACGCAGGCATACGCGATCAGGAAGAGAATCGGGAGATTCCCGATTTCAATGGCTTCTATCGCGGATATGATCCCTCCGCCTGGGCTCAGATGGAACTGACGTCGATCAACGCTCCGATTCGTATAGGAAGGGCTGTTGTGTTGCCGGGGGATCTTGTTTTGGCCAAGGCAGAGGGAGTTCTGTTCATTCCCGCAATCCTGGCCGAAGAGGCGATCAGCACCGCGGAATTTACGGAGCTGAAGGATGACTACAATTTCGAATTGAATCGAGAAGGCAAAAACGGCGCCGAGTTCGAGGGGGGATGGAACGCAAAGAAGTATGACGGTTTTGCGAAGTGGATCGATGCGCACCCAGACAAGTTGAAGATGCCGCGGAGCGAATTCGACGCTTTATTGGCAAAGGCTCGAGCGCATGGGGAGGATTGAGGTCTGGCTACAAGTCTTGCTGGCCGACAGGCACTGACCATCGTCCCAAGCGGGCAAGGTTCAACGTACGCCTGCGACCAAAAACTCGACGGCAAGCACGATGGGTTCTTCCTCATCTTGATCAGAGCTTGCTTAAAGGTATGTTCTGAAAATGGATAAGAGTTCAGCCAGAAAGCACGCGAACGGCCCGCCACTACGCTATTTTCTCGTGCTGTGGCTTCTGGTGTTGAGCGCCGTAGCGTTTCTAGATCGCACCAACATTTCGATCGCCGGTGTTCAAATCGGTGCGGAATTCAAGATCGACAATACTCGTCTGGGTTGGGTATTCAGCGCATTTCTGATCGGCTATGCCTCGTTTCAAATCCCTGGAGGGCTTCTCGCCCGCCGTTTTGGCCCGCGGCGGTTGCTTGCCTTCAGCGTGATCTGGTGGGGAGTCTTCACGGCCGTCACTGCTTTTGTTCCCCCGGGCGTGCGCGGCGCACTGCTTGTCCTGATACTAGTTCGCGTTGCCCTCGGGGCGGGAGAGGCCATCATGTATCCGGCGGCAAACCAGTTCGTGGAACGCTGGTTTCCGATCGCGGAGCGGGGCAAGGCAAACGGAATTATCTTCGGGGGCGTGGGGATAGGATCGGGACTCACTCCGCCAATGCTCACCGCAATCATTCTGCAATTTGGGTGGCGCGCTTCCTTCTGGTTCTGCGCCGCGGTTGGACTGCTGGCGGGCACCGTATGGTATCTTGCCGCGCGCGATGCGCCCGAGGAACATCCCTGGATGACAGCCGTTGAACTCGAGGGGATCGTACGCGGCCGCGACGACAGACAGGGCGAGGGCGCACCACCTCATCGCCTTCCAGAGGGCTCATCTGGCGCACCCTGGAGGAGGATCTGTAGCAGTAAGGAAGTTCTCGCGCTCACGGGCAGTTATTTTGCCTATGGCTATGTCGCGTGGATCTACTTTAGCTGGTTCTATATTTACCTAGCCCAAGTGCGCGGCTTGAACTTAAAGGCTAGCGCGCTGTACTCCATGTTTCCGTTCCTCGCCATGACCGTGGGGTCTCTATTTGGCGGTATTGCGAGCGACTGGCTCGCGCGTCGTGTCAGCCTCAGGGCGGGTCGCTGCATCCTTCCAGGGTGTGCCCTTGCCGGCACTGCAGTTCTTCTTCTCATTGGTTCGAGAGCACAGGATGCGCGCGTTGCAAGCGCGGTACTGGCCTGCGGGGCGGGTGCGTTGTACCTGTCGCAAAGCTGCTTCTGGTCAGTATCCGCGGACTTCGCCGGAGAGTTCGCGGGCGTGGTTTCCGGAACGATGAATATGGGGTGTCAGATAGGAGGGGCTGTAACTGCTTCTCTCACTCCATTGATCGCATCGCACTTCGGTTGGAATGCCTCGTTTCTGGCGGCGACTATTCTCGCGGTATTGGGTGCGCTGGCATGGCTTGCCGTAGATCCGCATGCGCGGCTTGCTGCAGGGCTTCGATCTCGCGAGCGGTCGTTACATCCTGATTTGCGGACTTGAATCTTTCGTAGACGGCTCCCGCGATCCGGCAAGGTCGACCGGGCACCGCGCGGGAGTAGGATGGATTGCAAAAGTTTGGAGAGGAATCATCTACATGTCCGGTGAGGGCGAGTCCAGGTTTAACCGTCGAAGCATTCTGAAGTCCTCTTTGGCCGCACTGGCCGGCAGCGCTCTTGGCCGAAGTGCCGGTACTGCGGAACCGGCGATCAAGAATGTGAATCCAGCGTCGAGTCCTTCCGCTTTGAGGATCACCGACATGCGCTACGCGGTCGTGGTCAAGCCGGGCCCAAGCCCCTGCGTCCTCATCCGGATCGATACCAACCAGGGCGTCTACGGGCTAGGCGAAGTGCGCGACATCGCCGGTCCGCAGTACGCAATGGTGTTGAAGAGCCGCATCGTTGGCGAGAACCCGCTCAACATCGACTATCTCTTCCAAAAGATTGCACAGTTTGGCGGTAACGCGCGCCAAGCCGGTGGAGTTTGCGCCGTAGAGATGGCGCTTTGGGATATTGCAGGCAAGGTGTACAACATCCCCGTCTACCAGATGCTGGGCGGTAAATGGCGTGACTCGATTCGCATCTACGCGGACACGACGGAGTCAAAGGACCCGAAAGAGTACGGGATGCGCGCCAAAGAGCGCAAGGCCATGGGACTAACCTGGATGAAGATGGATTTGGGCATCGACGTCCTGGATGGGATTCCAGATACGGTGATGCGGCCCGCGGGTATGGATAAATGGGAGTTGCGCAATCAACCTCATCCTTTTACCGCCACCGAAATCACCGACAAAGGGATCGACCGCCTGTGTGAGTATGTTGCGGCCGTGCGCGAAAATATCGGGTATGACATGCCTCTTTCCATGGATCACCTGGGACATATAGGCGTGAAATCTGTTATTCGCCTGGGCAAGGCTTACGAAAAGTTCAATCTGGAATGGATGGAGGACGTCATTCCCTGGTACTACACCGATCTCCTCAAGGAGATTCGGGAGGCAAATCCTACTCCGATCTTGACCGGAGAAGACATCTACCAGTTTTCTGATTTCGAGACGCTCTGCAGGGAACATGCGGTCGACAAGATTCACCCCGATCTCTCGACCTCAGGCGGCATTCTGCAAACCCACCGCATTGGCGACATGGCGTTTCGTTACGGTGTTCCCATGGCGATGCATTTTGCGGGAACCCCGGTAGCTTGCATGGCGAACGTTCACTGCGCCGCCGCAACGCGAAACTTCCTGGCCCTGGAGAACCACTCGCTCGATGTGCCGTTCTGGCAGGACCTGGTGACGGGTATTGAGAAGCCGATTGTTAACAGAGGCTTCATTAAAGTTCCAGAGAGCCCCGGCCTCGGCGTGGCGCTGAACGATGACGAAGTGAAGCGCCATTTGAAGCCGGGAACCGGATACTTCGAACCGACGCCAATGTGGGACCAGCCGCAGTCGTGGGATGATGCCGTGTTCAGCTAGTGCCGGATGGATATCTCGCGGTGACCCGTCCGACCGGATCAGCTATCGCTTCAATAGCACTCGAGCGTATTTCGACCGGAATTTCAGGAATTGGAAATGGTGACGGTCAAAGCATCGAGTGCAACCCAGGTCCCGGCCTTCTGACCTAAGCGAGACATCAAGAGCGTCTAGCGGCAACGATCCCGCAAGGCCAGTGGAAGCTATTTCCGCGTAGTGGCCCTCTGCGGCGCTGCGGCCAGCTTCGAATTGGTCCGAGTGCACGATTGGATTAGTATCCGCCTATAAGTATTTAGGATTCATGTAGATGCATAGAGGTGCCGGACCTATACCCCCAAATGTACCCCCAGCGGAGCGCCGCTCACCCCTGCGAACCGCCGATTTAGGCCCCCGCAATTTCCGCAATTTCCATCTTTCGTTGCGGCCTCGTCCCCTGTCTTTACGCGGTGATTGGCGAAAAATGTAACAGCGAAATGCGGAAACGGAAATGAGAGCAAAAAACTCTGGCGCTAGGGCAGGGGCGGGGTGGCGCGTCACCCGTAGCGCATCAGGTTGGGGAAGGACCCGCGCGGACTGGGCGGCTGAGGACCGTCCTGACCGGGTGCGCATCAGCTACAGCTTTGCACTACCATCGGATTATTCCCGCCGTCGCTTCGGGCGTTGGAAGGCAGGATGCCAGCGGCATCGAAATCCTTCGCGGCGGGATGCCCGCGTAGGCTGTCCAAGGCATCCGCCCAGGTTTGGAGCATGTCCCGGCGCGGTCCGGCGTATTCGGCGCGGTTGTAGATGCCCCGTACCCCGCGCAGCTTATGGTTCAGCGCCTTCTCAATTACGTCTGGCGGATAGCCCATTTCGCTTAGTCGCGTTGCTCCCGTCCGCCGCAGGTCATGGACAGTGAAATGTGCCATGCCGCGCTGAATGCGGTCCAAGGCCCGGTTCAATGAGCTCTGTCCAATTGGGGTGCTTCCGTCACTCCCCACGGCGGGGAAGATATATCCGGCGCGGCGTGCGACGGGCTCCAACCGCTTAAGGATGGTGATTGCTTGCCGTGACAGATACACAATCTGCCCAGCGCCCGTTTTGGAGTTCTCTTGCGGAATCTCCCATTCGGCGCGCTCCAAGTTGATGTGCTCCCACTTTGCCAGGCGGAGTTCGGACTTTCGCGTGAGCGTGAGCAGAATCAGGAGCAGCGCCGATTTCAATTCGTTTCTGAGCGGCATGGCATCCAGCCGGTTCAGGAATAGCCGGATTTCCGCCTCACTCAGGGCACGACTGCGGGCCTTAGCAACGGCAACGTATTTAACCGGCGTTCTGTGTACAGGACTATCCACAGTGACTCCACAGATCAATGCATAGTCCCACATCCGCTTGAGCAGGTTCCGCATCGCAAGCGCCGCTTGCCCATGCCCTGCGTTGCGGATGCCGAACACAATCTCGCGCACGTGGGTCGTATCGACCGCCGTAACGAGCATCGTACCGATCGCCGGGTAAACATTACGTTCCAGGTAGCGGCGGATCGGCGCGGCGTCCTTTCGCGACCGCTCCACAACCTCGCACATATACCGCTCTCCAAACTCTTCTACCGTAAGGCCGATCAGCGCCTCCCGCGCTCGCTTGCGTCGTTCTTCGGCGGGTGAGTGGCCCGCCTTGATCGCTTGCGTGAGGCGGTCCCCTTCCGCGCGGGCGGCTGCAAGATTCATTCCGGGGAAACGCCCCAGGTTGATACGTTGGCGACGGCGATTCTGCATGAAGCGTAGACGCCAGCTCTTAGCCCCGCTCGGCCAAACCTCCAGATACAAACCGCTGCCCGCAGGAACCGAATAACGGCCCGCTTTCGGCTTCAGAGAGGCGATTCGCTTGTCTGTGAGGTTCACATCTCCATTGGCCCCCGGAATGGCCCCCACGGGCAAATTTCGGGGCCTAAGAGCCTGTTTTATGAAGGTGGGGAAGGTCTGGGATAAGAAAATTCCCGCGTGTACTATGGGAATGTCTTGGAGACGATGCTGCAGTCAAAACTCAGCTACGTCTCGACCTCTGAGATGGAACTCTGAGCTATTGGGGGCCGGGGAATGCCGCTTAGAACCGCACTCGAATTGGTGCTCGATGGATACAAGGCCGCCACAAGCACGAGTTTCAAAGGTAATCCAGTTGCGGCTTTCTTGAGGGAAGACTTACCCGAAGCTGTGCGCTGGGCGTTGAGCAGTGCTTTTGGCGACACAGCGGATGATTACCTAGTGAAGGGGAGCTCAGGCGCCGGGAACTGGGTTAAATGCCCGTGGTGCGCGATCCTCGATCCTGTAATTACCGATTCCGCAGAGCGCGGATTCTACCCCGTCTACCTATTTCGAGAAGACTTCAGCGGTGTGTACCTCAGCCTAAATCAGGGTGTGACGGATATTCGAGAGCAATATAAGGCTGCTCGGAAGGAGGCCCTCAGGAGCAGAGCCGTCGATTTTCGAAACCGACTTGGGAAGGCCGAACTCGAAGGGTCGGTGCCGGATATTGACTTGCGGCCGACAACTACATCAAGCTTTTCCGCCGATTATGAGGCGGGAAACATCGCTGCTTTCTACTACGCGGCGGACGCGCTGCCAAGTACGGAAGCACTGATCGCTGACCTTGTGAATATGGTGGGGAAGTATGAACTCCTAATCTCGTCCACCGCCACCACGGCCGGGACTGCCCTTGAGCCAGAAGAGCAAGACAATACTCTGATCGAAGATCACAGCGCGTTCCGACTCCATCGCGCAATTGAGCGCAATCCGCGGATCGCCAAAAAAGTGAAGGAAGTTCACGGGTTCAACTGCGAAGCCTGTGGGTTTTCCTTTCCTGCGAACTACCCCGGAATAGAGAAGTCGCTTTACATTGAAGCGCATCATCTGGTGCCGGTGGCTGAACTAAAGGGGAAGAAGGTTAGCCGAAATCCGAAGACCGATTTCGCGGTGTTGTGTGCCAACTGTCACCGCATGATTCATCGTTATTCGAACCCTTGGGACCTTGCCGGCTTTAAGATGACTCTCAAAGCGCAGAGTCTTGCAGGGCCACATTGAGCCGAATTCCGGACGTTTGGCCGCTCAACGGATGCGGCGCGTGGCCGGACAACACAGCGACGGCACAGGGAAGTGCTCACAGATCATCGAAGGCTTCCCCTAGCGGATCTTGCTTCAGATGAATGCCGTTCACCTGGAGCCAATGACGGCTCACGGTATCGTTCGGCTTCCTCCACGCCCTCGTCAGTCCGACTGACAAGATCACTTCATCGCCCGATCGCATCCGCCTGGAAGCCAAAGCTACCGCTGCGAGATTAGGAGTTTGGAAGTCCTCTTCGAAGAATCGAAGATCCGTTACGGGAAGCGTCGGGCGGAACGATCCATCGGTGGCATGAATCTTCACGCTTGTCCCGAAAGGAGTCGAGAGTCGCGGAAGCTCGGATGGAACAAGGCAACCCAAAGATGCGTTGCCTGAGTGAAGGTCTACCGCACAAGTGTTTCCGTTCACTTGCAAGCTAGGACCAAAGATCGATGCCAGGTCAGTCGCCGAAGTCTGCTCCAGAAGTTCCCAGAAAGGTTCTGGATCCATGCGTTCAATTAGCTTTACATTCTCGAGAGAGAAGTTGCGGTCTTCTACTTCGGGCGCAGATCCGGCTGCCTTGGTCGTTCCTAGATCAATTACTGCCCCGATCTCGAGGACTCCACCGTTCCGTTTTAACAGCCCGGCAGGTAAGCGCCCATTCAGAACGGGCCTTACGTGATTGCCCGTTTTCAGATCAATGCCAGCGGCACAGATGTAGCCGGGCTGCATCCGCGTAAGGTGATTGATGACTATCCGCACCAAGGCCCCCTTCGGGGGCGGATCCCGCGTACAGGGTCAGCTGAATACGTCTGGTCACAGGCACGGCAAGGACCTACAAGTGTCTGACCTCTAGATCGCCCCATTTTTGTTGCAGGTATTCTACCACCAGACGTCTGTGACAGTGATCGGGCCTATCTTCGCTGCATAGGAGGCAGCTATCTTGGATCAGTTCGGGGGAAACGCAATCCTCTATACGCCTCGCCTGCATCAGGCTCAGGAACCGCTGTTCGTAATCCGACCAGCTTCCCTTTTGCTTCTTATACGTATCAAGCATTTCTTGTGTGGGTGCCAGCCGAGGCTCGTGAACGTAATCCATCTGGCATATTGATTTAAGAAAGAACGCCAAATCGTCCTTCTTAGCGAATCCAGCGAGTTGGGAGACGTTGTTTAATCGAACATCGAGCAGCCGGATTGCCCCGCTATCGCGCAGCTTGGTAAAAAACGTTCGGGCGGACGTCTTTGTAAACCCGATAGTGAACACTCTCATCCAATCGCTCGCTTTGGTTCCAAATCCCTGCTACTCGCGTGGTCTTGGGAATACGCAATTTTACTTTCTTGGACCCTATACGCCTCCGCGATAAGCTCTCTCTTATCCAAGAACATTCCAGGAATTCGAAGTTGCCGGATCAATCTGTCGATCGCGTGTGCATTTGATTCCAATGCCCCATTCGCATGGATATGGCTGACCGAAACTCCGAGACCCTCCAAAGGGGGGGCGATCAAAATGGTCCGGTGACACTGGAGAGGATCCTTTTCAGCGCACATTAGAGCGAGCCGAAAGCGTTTCATACCGTTTTTGACACGCTCTAGGCCGGCCCGGAAAGCGTTGGTCCGGGCGAGTCGATCATATCGGACTGTGCCATCTTCATAGCAATCCGTGATCGATGTTCTGGCTCCGAGCTGTTCGCCCAAAAAAACATAAACGATGTTTTCACGCCGCAGAGATTCCTGAAGGTCTTCTCTGTCAAATTGCGCATTCATCCGACTATACGGAACTGACCGCACGTCGCCCACAGCATTGACGTTATGGAGCTTCAATAGTGAAATGAAGTGCTCGAGGGTGTGGTTGGAGTGACCGATTGTGAAGACAACGTCAGCCATTTCTTCTCTCGAGTTCATCGTATAACGGAACCTCTTGAGTGGGCTTATTCACAGGCCCGTCAGAACGTACCTCTGGGACTCGCTGCGCCTGTGTTGGCCGGCACCTCATCTGAGTCCCAGACTTCCGCCGTTGGCTCATCCATTTCCGTGAATAGTGCCAGACTCAGCTGCTCAATGGGTTCCAGCGGAAGCACTGCTCGGCGATATGCCCGGCTCATGAATTTCGGGGCCTCGGGATGGTCGGTCGCGTGGATCATGTAGTACATGATGGCGCCCCCGTTTTGGCGCTCGAATATGGGCCAAGCTTTCACGGATTTATACTTCAGTTCACGCCTCAGCCGATCCACGATCGCGTCTCTCCGCCCATCTCGGCTCATTGAGCGCAATCCGTGCCAATCATCTCGGCCCCACCAGTTCGCTAAGACCTTGGTATCCTTCTGAGCCGCGAGCGCACGCTCAAGCCAGCCGTTGGCAAGAAAGTAGAACAATTCAATTTTGTTGCCCGAGGCTTTGTAGGAAGCTAGCTTCACGAGCGTCTGCCACTGACACTCAAATGTTCGCTGGTCAAGGAGGCAGAATGTCGCCTCTTTGTCGGAAATCGTCTTTTTCCCGAGAATTTCATCCACCTTCGCGTTGAAATCCCCATGATAGATCGTGATATTTCTGTGTAGCCTTCTGCCCTTACTGTCGCGAGTTGGCTGGCTGTCTTTCAACTCCGTCAACCTTGTGACCTGGGCTCGGCTCAGATCGCACAGATGGAAATGTCGGATCCAACGGGGTTCACTTGACAGTACAAGCTTGGCAGCCCAGGAGTCTGTTTCGCTTTCGCTTTGAGGTCCTGAGAACCCATCGATGTAAGTACCGTGCTTCGTCAGGAGGACAAAATAGTGCAGGTAATGCATTATGAGGCGAGCCTTATTGTCAGTCCAAACGGGAGAACGAATCGGCGCGCTTTCTTGCTCTTCAGAACATGGATCGCGAACTGGAAGCTCTTCCGGCCGAAATAGCAAGGGTTGTCCGCTCAGGCATTGCTGATCGTCGCTCATTTGGTAACCCCAAGGAACCGATTCAGATCAAAGAGTCACAAGTTGCTGGTTCTGTTCTTTCAGGACTTTCCAGCGTGCTATCTGTTCTTGGACGGGTTGCGCTAACGAGAGCCTTTCTCTTCGTGAGGGTATTTGGGATACGGATATTTCGGGCGTGGAATCATACGTCCTGCCATTCAACAGACGGCCCGCCTTCCCTTTTTGCACGCCTCCCCACTGCTTGAAAAAGAACGAAACCTTTCGCCTCTCGCAGATGTTCTGGATGCTCTCCACCCACTCTTTTTCCATTGGGCGGGCACCAGGCCCGCTTTCCCCACCAACTATAGCCCAATCGATTCCCGTCATGTCGAACTGCCCCAGATCCTCTAAGAGAGGTTCTATGGACAGGAAGCGGACTGAGGCGGGGGTCCCGCGGAGATGTTCAATTCTGGGCAATCCGTATTTCCGGTCCTCAACGCTTACGCCCCACCAGATGTGCCGGGCCTTGGCAGCAAAGCGAAGGGATGTAGACAAGAGTTGTTGCAGTCGCTCTGAACGCTTCGTAAGGACTTGATAGGTGTGCCAATTTGCCGTGAGCATCACCTGAACTACATCAACGATATAGGCTTCGGGAACATTCATCTGAAACAGATCACTCATGCTGTTTACGAAAACGGCGCGCGGACTGGGCCATGTGAATGGTTCCGTCAATTTTTCAGGGACGAGTCGAAGATCGAATCCCTGTTCGTAGGGGTGATTCGGTACCCCGCGAAATCGTTCTGCAAATGTCTCAGCGTAGCAGTGCTTACAACCCGGGCTTATCTTCGTGCAACCACGCAGCGGGTTCCACGTCGTGTCGGTCCATTCAATCTTGGAATGATCACTCACTTCGGGAACCCTTCTGAAAAGGCCCTTCGATGCGAACTAGTCGCAAGCTCTGAGTAGACAACCGATTGGGCACCATGGACCCTGGAAGAGGCTGGGACCCATTGAGATCGGTCACACCACGTTAATGGATTGGATAGGGTCACTAGGGGAGGCCTCAAAAAGCATATCAAAGTATAGCGCGATATTCGCCCTATATTCGCCTGTAAAGATGCCAGCCCCGAATCTCGGAGGTGAAAAACGTGCGGCCTTCCTGCTCGTGCTTCTCAGGAACGCTTGCCGTTGGCCAGCCGCGTGTCGAGGTCCGACTCAAGGCTGCTTTTCGGATGGCAGGTTCGTCGGCAGGATGGCAAGGGGTTCGGGATCGAGCGTACTGTGTGGAGAGCTAAAGCACGGATATGTCGGCAATCGAAATTCCCGTCCAGCTTGGGGTGCTCCCCCCTAAAACCCCCAGGTGCTGGCTTGATCGTAGCACGTTTTTGCACCGGCGGGCGGGTTGTGAATTGGAGTGAAATTGAGTTTCCAAAATGGGAAAGCAATGCCTAAGGCGAAGGCGCGCGGCCCTCGCCCCTAGAGGTTGACTTCATGTGTGGTGTGCAACCTTCGCTCCGGCATTGAGCGAACTCGGAGGCGGCGGCGCGAACCGGCCTTTCCCTCTTCCATGCCTACTTGATTAGTTGCTTACTTCATTTGTGGATTGAAAGATTCCTGATTAAAAGACAGCAAGTGCAGGGAGGCTGGAGGCTGTGCGGCACAGTCGCATAGAGGGCGGTATCTCTTTCCCAAACGTGGCTGCGGGTTCGAGCCTAATAGGGCGCAACCGCGAAAGCGGCGAACGCAATGAACGCCTTTCATGGACGCTCCACCCGGAGTATCTCCGTGACCTTGCTGTACACCAGCACATCCGGTTTCTCTTGTTGAGTCTCACCCTTGACTGCATCGGCAACGCGAATGGTGTAGAGCAGGCCCGGTTCCGTAAACGTAGCGCACGTCAACCGCTGTTCCTTGCGCGGCGTCTCGCCGTTGGCTTGGGACCAGACCTTATAAAAGCTGGATCGGCGTCCAAAGCTCTTCCGCTTCGGGTCACTGCCCAGGTTTAAGAACCTAGATACGTCCGCCTCACAGTCGAGCAGCGCAAAGTTCAATCGGATACTCCAGCGGCGATAGGCTCGGACCCATTGCGGGCCTTGCCAGCCGGTACAGACCGCCTGATAGATGCCCGGAGGAACACGCGCATACGTGTCGCCCTGCCAGACCAGATCGGAACCGTCGGTTATGGGTTGCATCGTCACTCTTTGCCCTGTCATTGCCGCCCCCGACTTGCATTGATCCGCGCAGCAATCCATGAGTCAATCTCAGACTCAATCCACCCCACCGAACGTGGTCCCAATGCGATGGGACGCGGAAATTCGCCCGTCGCGATCCGGTTGTAAAGCGTGCTCCTGCTGAGGCCGCACCGCGCTTTCACTACTTTCAGTCGAATAATTCTCTCTGGATTGTCCAAGTTGTTCTCTCCTTTGATGAGACCGGCCGTGACCGTCCATCTACTTCCAACCTGTTCCGAAGCAGAAAAACCGCGCAAATTTCGGCACTTTAGGGAACAGTAGGCAATCAGAGTTTCGCTCTGACAGCGAGTGACGACGCGGACTTGGGCCTCTGGCTGAAGGTGCGCTTATTTAGTCGCGTTTATGAAGCCGAGGAGAGTGGCGGGAAGGGGAAAGAAGTTCCTGCGCATTGATCTTGGGAAGGATCGGGGAGTTTACTAGAAAGTAAACTCTCCCGGATCAGTCCACTATGCAACTTGAGGCCGGAACGAGAGCACCTTGCCGCCCCTTAGCGTCTTTTCGAGAAAATCGGCCCAATCCTGCATCATCTTTGTGCGCGGCTTTAGATATAGAGCGTGATTGTAAGCCGCACTTACCTCGTTGCGGGGCGCATGGGCAAGCTGCAATTCAATGTGGTCGTGGCTGAAGCCCTGCTCATGCAGGATCGTGGAAGCTACTCCCCGGAACCCGTGACCCGTCATGCGGCCTTTGTAGCCCATGCGTTCCAGCGCCTTCAGGATGGTCATGTTTGACATGGGGTTCGTTTGATCCTGCTCGCCCGGGAATACAAGCTCATGCTTGCCTGAGAGCGTTTGCAGCAGGTTCAGGATTTCGACAGCCTGTGAGGACAGCGGCACGATATGCGGCGTCTTCATCTTCATTCGCGATGCAGGAATGCACCAGCGGCAGGCCTCAAGATCGAATTCATCCCAACGCGCGCCAATCAGTTCACTGGTGCGGACAAACGTGAGCGCCATCAGCTTGATTGCGAGCCGAGTAAGCTGCCGCCCTTCATAGAGCTCAATCGCTCTGAGAAGGGCCGGGAGTTCCTTCGCGTCGATACGCGCCATGTTGGTTTTGGTGGTGGGCTTGAGAATGTCCGAGGGACGAATTTCGGCGGCTGGGTTGCGCTTGCTGTAGCCGTGCGCTACCGCGTAGCGGAACACCATCCCCACAATCTGCAAAATCCTCTTCGCCATGTCCGACGCGCCGCGCTCCTCAATCCCCTTGGCAAGCCGGACCAGTTCCATCGGTTCAATCTCAGAGATGGGGCGGCTGCCTATGATCGGGTAGACATTCCCCTTCAGCCGATTCCGTGTGGTGGCCGAATGGCGGGCGCTCTTGTTCCCCCGCCAGTGCTTCAGCCAATGTTCCGCAATCTTCTCGAATGTATGTTCCGTGGCAACGGTAACGGCAGTCTTCTCAGCCATTCGTTCTGCCATCGGGTCTATTCCGCTGGCGAGCTTCTTGCGGCCCAGATCGCGGCGTTCGCGGGCATCGGCAAGAGAGACTTCCGGGTAGCGGCCGAGGGCCATTAGCTTCTCTACGCCTTCAAAGCGGTACTTCCACCGCCAGAGCCTGCCGCCAGAGGGCTTGATGAGCAGATGAAGGCCCCCACCATCGGAGAGCTTGTAAGGCCGGTCGTTCAATTTGGAGCGTCGGATTTCGGTATCAGTCAGAGCCAAGGCGCATTCCCTCAGAGTTCCCCGGAAATGGAGATACCCCCATTTCGGAAAATTCGTACCCCCAGATGTACCCCCACGAGGAATTGGCTTCCACAATACGCCGTTGGACATAAAAAAGACAAAAGCCGCTAATTTTCAGCGGCTTCGGCCAATCTCTTGGACTTCGTTGGACTGCTCTGAATCTGGGAATGGTAGGCACGATTGGATTCGAACCAACGACCTCTTCCGTGTCAAGGAAGCGCTCTAACCAACTGAGCTACGCGCCTGTGCGGGTTGATGCTGGGCGGCCGCTTCGGCAGTTTCGGAGGTGCTCCCGGAGCGTAGGTACGCTTCAGTGCCACAGCCAGCCTAAATTCAGTCTAACAGGATCGCGATCCAGCGGGAAGCAGGGCTGAATGGGAGGCGGCAATGCTATACCATCGCATTGAACTGTCGACAGAAGGGCCCGGCTCTCGTTTCGCATGGCTGCCACAGTAAAAGCAGTGGCAGCACATGCCAATGAGACGTGGGATCTGCCGAAGGTTCGACGGACCAATTGCCCAGATGAAGCACGAACCCAGCCGTCAACTCAACCCGCTGCGCACCATGCCGAACCTGCTGACGATTGGGCGCATCTGCCTGGCCCCGTTTCTCGTGTCTGCCGTGCTCGAGGGCAAATTCGTAACGGGATTCGTTCTCTTCATGGCGGCCGGGATCACAGACGCGCTCGACGGCATGCTGGCGCGCATTCTCAAACAGCGCACGATCCTCGGACAGTATCTCGATCCGGTGGCGGACAAGTTGCTCCTGAGCACACTTTTCCTTGTCCTGACGCACATGAACCTGATCCCGATTCGGGTGACTGCCCTGGTGTTCGGGCGGGACCTAGGCATACTGGTGGTGGCTGCCATCCTCTATTCAGCAGCGGGGCGGCGCGATTTCAAGCCCAGCATCTTCGGCAAGGCGAACACGCTGGCCCAGCTGACAGCGGTATCGAGTGTCCTGCTCTATCAAATTGACCATGCTGCCTGGGTGGGATTGCTGAAGAAATGGTCGCTGTACGCGACCATCGCGCTCACCATCGCATCGGGGCTGCACTATGCGTGGCTCATCAGCCGGCGTACCACCACGCCGATGGCCAACAGTGCTTCGGGTGGCGGAGCAGCCGCCTAGCGCTTGGTTCTCCCGGTTTCAGGAGTCACTGTCGCCCTGCTCGGCTTCCACCGTCTCCTCCTCGATTTCCATATCGCGAAACTCTTCAGAATCAAAGATTTCGCCACACTCCAAGCACTCGACAAACTCAATGTCGTCGTGCCGGGAGACAATGCGCACTCGCGGGTGTTTACAGACGCTCGCCATGTCTTCAGTCGATTTGTAGACTTCTACGATCCTTGATGATTTTGGGCGCTTTGAGCGCCGGCCCATTTTACCCGTGTGGAAAGGGCACCATCAAAAGGCTTTACCCGTCCCAGTAGTCACTTTCCCGATTTGAATCAACCGGCTGCGGGAAACGCGCGCGGCTGGCGAACAACACCTGCCGGGCCTTACGTTCGGGTGCCGATTGACCCGCTCTTTGGGCCAGATTGTATCCAGATAGCGGGGAATTGGAAACCACAATTTGTTGAATTCGCGTTGGACAGGGAGCGGACGGCAGATGCGACCCCGGTTGAATCGCGGACATAATGGGTCGTATACTAAACACGGACCGTTCCAGTCGGATATTCGATGCTGAAGCTCACCAAAAAAGCGGACTACGGACTGATGGCGCTGAAGTATCTCGCCGAACACCCGGAATCCCCTGCGCAGAGCGCCAAGGATATCGCCGACGCGTACGGGATTCCTGCACAGCTTCTGGCGAAGATTCTGCAGCGGCTCACGAAGACCGGATTGCTGCGCTCGCACGCCGGGATGAACGGTGGGTACGCGCTATCTCGGGATGCACGCGAGATTTCAGCATTTGAAGTGATTCATGCCATCGACGGGCCGCTGTTTATCACGTCATGCACGAAGGGCGCACACGGCTGCGAACTGACCACGAATTGCACCATCAAGGAGCCGCTCGCGAGGGTGAATGAAACCATCGTGGGTGTGCTGAAGAGTATCAGTATTTTTGACATGGCCGAGCAGCCGCGCGAGAGCTCTGGTCCGCCGGCCCAGGCGCTGGTCACTCTGAACTTGTCCTAAAAGGGGCGGAGAGTAGCCAGGAGCCAGAAAATCTTCCCCCGTCGCGACGCGCGAACGGCTAGCAGTAGCAATGAAGGACGGAGACGCGATGAGCACAGTTCTGAGCCAAGTGGAAGTTCCCAAGGGAGTCACGCTGCCCATCTATATGGATAATCACGCCACCAGCCCCATTGACCCGCGGGTGCTGGAAGCGATGATGCCTTATTTCACCAGCAAGTTCGGCAATGCGGCGAGCCGCAACCACTCCTTTGGCTGGGAGGCTGAGCAGGCGGTGGAAACGGCACGCGAGCAGATCGCCAAGCTGATTGGCGCGACGGCGAAGGAGATCATCTTCACGTCGGGCGCTACCGAGAGCGACAACCTGGCGATCAAGGGGATCGCGGAGATGTATCGCGAGCGCGGCAATCACATCATTACCCAGGTGACGGAGCACAAGGCTGTGCTGGACACCTGCAAGCGGCTGGAGAAGCACGGCTATCGCGTGACGTATCTGCCGGTGAAGGCGGACGGGCTGATCGATATCGAGGACCTGAAGCGCGCTATCGACGACAAAACGATTCTGGTTACGATCATGGCGGCGAACAACGAGATTGGCGTGCTGCAGCCGATCCAGGAGATTGGAAAGATCTGTCACGAGAAGGGCATTATCTTCCACACGGACGCGGTGCAGATCGTGGGCAAGGTTCCGTTCAACGTGATGGCGGACAACGTGGACGTGGCATCGATCTCGGGGCACAAGATCTACGGGCCGAAGGGTGTGGGCGCGCTGTATGTGCGCCGGCGCAACCCTCGGGTGCAGATCGCCGCGCAGATCGACGGCGGCGGCCACGAGCGCGGGATGCGTTCGGGGACGCTCAATGTTCCTGGAATCGTGGGCCTGGGCAAGGCCTGCGAGATCGCGGTGCAGGAAATGGATACGGAAGCCGCGTACCTGCGCAAGCTGCGGGATCGGCTCAAGGAGAGATTTGAGTCCTCCCTCGACTACGTGCATGTGAACGGGACAATGGAACACCGGCTGCCGGGCAACATGAACATGAGCTTTGTCTACGTGGAGGGCGAGTCTCTGCTGATGGGCATCAATGATGTGGCAGTATCCAGCGGGTCGGCCTGCACATCGGCAACTCTGGAACCGAGCTATGTGCTGAAGGCATTGGGCCTGGGCGATGATGTGGCGCACAGTTCCATTCGCTTCGGCCTGGGCCGGTTCAACACCGAGGCGGAAGTGGACTACGTAGCCGCAAAGGTGATCGACATTGTGAAGAAACTGCGTGAGCTTTC
>Ga0134128_10004435_pt1 | contig 17173 bp, 16 predicted proteins | sample KB31754_FD_96462 | JGI IMG/M metagenome (GOLD analysis project Ga0134128, IMG submission 96462) | Terrestrial soil microbial communities with excess Nitrogen fertilizer from Kellogg Biological Station, Michigan, USA - KB3-175-4 | ecosystem: Environmental > Terrestrial > Soil > Unclassified ... | reverse complement strand
CGTAAGCAAGCGGGTCTAACCACTGCGCAACTTAATTAATCGAAATCCGTTTCAGCAGTTTGAAATTCGTCAACATTTTGCCTGTGCCAAGAACGACCGAAGCCAGTGGATCGTCGGCTAAACAGACGGGCAGGCCCGTTTCCGAACGGATTCGCGCATCCAGGTTCTTCAATAAGGATCCGCCGCCGGTAAGGACGATTCCGCGATCGCCAATATCGGCGCTCAACTCGGGCGGAGTGCGTTCGAGAGCGGTTCGAATGGCTGTGACAATCGTAGCGACGCATTCCTGTAGTGCTTCACGAATTTCGCCGTCTTTGATGGGGATTGCTTTCGGCAAGCCGCTGATCAGGTCCCGGCCTCTCACGTCCATCGTTCGAGGTTCGCTGAATGGGGCCGCCGACCCGACTTCCATCTTGATCGCTTCCGCGGTGCGCTCGCCTATCAGCAAACTATACTGCCTCTTTACATAGTTCATAATCGCGTCGTCCATCTCGTTCCCGGCGACGCGCAGGGAACGGGAATACACGACTCCAGAAAGCGACAGCACCGCGATATCGGTAGTGCCGCCACCGATATCGACAATCATGTTTCCGCACGGCTCGGCAATGGGTAGTCCGGCTCCCACGGCCGCCACCATGGCCTGCTCCACAAGATAAACCTCACTGGCCTTCGCACGGTAAGTGGAATCCAGCACCGCTCGTTTCTCCACTTCCGTCGTCTCGCTGGGCACTCCAATCACAATGCGCGGATGAACGAGTCTTTTTCTCTTGTGTGCCTTGTGAATGAAATGGTTTAGCATTCGCTCGGCTACTTTGAAATCGGCAATCACCCCATCCCGAAGCGGTTTGATTGCCACGATGTCCGCCGGAGTACGGCCTAGCATCTGTTTAGCCTCGTTGCCGACGGCCTCCACTTCTCCCGTCTTCCGGTTAAGGGCGACAATCGATGGTTCATTGATGACAATGCCTTTGCCATCGGCGTAGACCAGTGTGTTCGCCGTGCCAAGATCTATGGCCAGATCGGATGAGAACAGACTGAGGAGCGAGCGACTATTCATACAAATCCCGAGCGATCCGGTAACCCTTCAGCAACTCAGGTGCGCGCGCAACCGGAATTATCTCAGTTGCCGTGAGATATTTTTGAGCCGGCTGGCTGGGCCTTGCGCCTCTTTGCGGCTCGGGGACCTTGGCGAACATCCCGCTCGATCCAACCGTCTGCAAAATAGCAGTGTCTCCAGACTACCTACTTCCTTTTGCTCTGAAACAGCAGCGGGGCGAAATTCGATAGATTCCCCCGCCACACCATCCACGTATGCATGCCCGGCGTTTCGATATCGACGTGCTGGATGTCTTTCGATTTCAGCCATTCACGGAACTTCCGATTGAAGTCGATCAGGTGATCCTCCGTGCCGCATGCCACCCAGAGCAGGCGTATCCGCGAATTAGCCTTTGCATCCAATTTGGGAAATAACTCATTGAAGTCTTGCGACAGACCGCCCGCGCTGAACGACCCGATCCAGGCGAAGCGGTCTAACGCATTCAATCCTACGAACAGCGATTCCGCGCCGCCCATCGATAGCCCGGCGATTGCCCGGTCGTCCCGGTCAGTCGAGACGCGATATTCCTTTTCCACCTGGGGCATCACCTCCGTGAACAACGCCTCGCGGAAGTTGTCGTAATTGCGCTTGCGAAGGTCCTGGTCCCGCAACGTGGGCCCGGTTCGCGAAACGATCTCGGGCGCTCCGTAGCCGAGCGGCATCACGATCAGCATGGGCTTCGCTTTGCCCTGCGAGATCAGATTATCCAGAATGATGTTGGCGCGTCCCACCGCGGTCCAGCCACTTGCATCGTCGCTGTAGCCGTGAAGCAGGTATAACACTGGATATTTCTTTTTCGAATGAGGATCGTACCCAGGCGGAGTGTAAACGTAATAGTCGCGGTTATCGCCGACCACTCCCGAGTGATAGAAACGATGATGCACCTCTCCGTGTGGCACGTTGTTCATTTCCCAGGGCAGAGATGGCGGCCCCGGTACGTGAACCATACTATGCGGGCTGAGAAGATTGGGGGCGATTAGCGAATTCATGGGATCGATCAGGTGAAGCCCGTCGGCAACGAACGAGTATCCGTAAATCTCGGGATCGAGTGGCTCCGTCGTGATACTCCAGACGCCCTGATCGTCCTTCTGCATTACCGACGGCTTCCTGCCGTCCAGAGCGAGATTGACCTCCTGGGCGTTCGGGTCCCTGAACCGGAACGTGACGGTTCTGTCCGGATGCACTTCGGGCGACTGAACAGGCGGCGGAGCCTTCGGAGCTTGGCCCCAGGCCGCGGCCGCGGCAATCAGCAGATACAGGACGGTTCTCTTCATGGTGGATGAAATTCTCTGCAACAGGTTCCTTTGAGATCGTTATCGATTTTACACATTCGGAAGCCGGAGGCCGAAAAATTATTTTGCATCGTTTTGTCGATTTCAAAGAATCCATTCGTCGTATCACTGTAAGCCGGACTCACGGAGTCGAAGAAACGCGAACCTTGAAAGGTAGAAAAAGCAATGGATTACATGTTCTTGATTTACGCGGACGAAGCAAAAAGGGAGGAAATGACGCCCGAGCGAAAGGCGTCGTCAATCAACCGTAGTTGGGCCATTATAGACGAGGCGACCGCCCGTGGAGTTTTCAAAGGAGCGAGACCGCTCGAATCCACCCGCGCTGCGTTTACTGCGCGCGACCGGCAAGGCAAAATCGGCATAACGGACGGGCCGTTCGCCGAAACGAAGGAGGCGCTTGGTGGTTACTACATTATCGACTGCGCCGACCTGGAGGACGCCCGATACTGGGCAGGCCGCCTGGCCCAGACCGGGTGTGGCGCGAGCATCGAGTTCCGGCCTTTATGCGCCATTCCCCAGCGCCAGGACACAATCGCTCCAGAGAACGAAGTGGCCTCTACTGTGAATGCCTGATACCTGTACAGCCTGCTCATTTGCACAAACGTCTCCAGGCGATCGGAACTCTTAGGCGGCCAGATGATGTCGCCTCTCTTGCGATATGCTCGGACCAGGGCAGTCCCTCATGAACGTGCCGAAGCAGTTGTGGCAATTCGGTTGCGCCGCCGTCTTCCTTGGTACGCTCTACGCCTCCGTTCAGCACGCCGCTAATCAACGACCTCGTCCGTTTCGCGAATATCCCGGCGTCGAATACCGCATCGGAGATATCCCGCTACCGCCTGACGCCGGTGCAAAATCAGAGTGGGCATTTGCGCGCTTGATGTTTCCACCGGGGCCCAATGACGGCTACCGTGGGCGGTTCGATGGCGATTGGCGAGAAGGGCTTTCCCTTTGGACCCAGGATTACCCGCGCGCCGACCGCCATTTTTCCGAGGCCGTACGGCGCCTCACGCGCATTGATGTGCGCTCGGTCGAGCAACCCGTCAATCTCGACGATGGAGACGACGTCTATAACTGGCCGTGGCTCTATGCGGTGCAGGTGGGCGAATGGGGTATCACCGATGCCCAGGCCAAAAAACTACGGGATTATCTGCTGCGGGGCGGGTTCTTTATGGCCGACGATTTCCATGGCACGCTCGAATGGGCAGTCTTCCAGGCAAGTATGAAGCGAGTTTTTCCCGACCGTCCGATCGTCGACATCCCAGATAGCGATCCGATCTTTCATACCGTATACGACTTGGATCACCGTTACCAAGTGCCCGGCGCCGAGCACCTTCGGCTTGGTTATAAAAACGACGGATATGAAGCTCGCTGGCGAGCCATTTACGACGACAAGGGCCGCATCATGGTGGCCATGTCGCTCAATTCGGACATAGGAGATTCATGGGAATGGGCCGACGATCCACGCTATCCGGAGAAGTTCTCTGCTCTGGGAATCCGCCTGGGCGTGAATTATATCGTCTATGCGATGACGCATTAAGCGCGCCTCCCGCGTCCTATTGATAGCCAGCATATGGATATCGAACACTTCAGACGCAAGCTCGTTGAGCGGCAGAAGGAACTGACCGCCTCCAGTAACCGGTTGGCTGACGAAGCCCGGCAGTCGGGCGTTGCTGAAGTCGAGGACCCGATCGATCAGGTTACCTCTACGGAAGCGAAAGCGGCCGACTTTCAAGAGGCCGGCATCGAAAGACAAGAACTCGAAGAGGTTGAGGACGCGCTACGCCGCATGCACGAGGGCACATATGGCAAATGCATCGATTGTGGACGGCCTATCGAACCGGGCAGGCTCGAAGCGGTTCCGTGGACGCCGTATTGCTTCGACGACCAGAAAAAGCGCGACGAAGCTAACGCCAAAGCTGGCGGCTGATTCCCGCCTCTAATTCGCCGCCCCTTCATCTCCCAGATGTTTTCCAGGGACAAGATAGTTCTGGACGTAATCCTGCACGGCGGCGGACAGCGACATCTGGGCGCCCGAATAGCCCGCCCCCCGGAGCTTCGATAAATCCGCGCACGTATAGTACTGATATTTGCTTCTCATGGTCACCGGCATCTCGGTGAATTCAATTTTCGGTTTGCTTCCAAGAGCTGTATAGAGGGAATCGACAAGCGTTAACCATGTGGTTGCACGGCCGGAGCCGACGTTGAAAATTCCGCCGCCAGATAGATTTTCGGCTAGCCAAAGTGTGCAGTCGACGGCATCTTTCACGTAAACGAAGTCGCGCTTCTGTCCACCGTCCGGATATTCGGGACGATAGCTCTTAAAGAGCCGCACCTGGCCGGTTTCCCGAATCTGATGAAAGGCCTTATAAACGAGGCTGCTCATATCCCCTTTATGGGCCTCATTGGGTCCGAACACGTTGAAATACTTTAGACCGGTCACGACATCGAGAATGCCCGCCCGCTGGGCATAGCAGTCGAACATCTGCTTTGAATACCCATACATATTCAGCGGACGCAGCGACGAGAGCGGCAAATCTTCCCGCAATCCGGTTTCGCGCGCGCCGTACGTCGCCGCCGACGAGGCATATAAGAATCTGCGGCCGCCTTCCAGCGCAAAGTGAGCCAGCGCCTTCGTGTATTCGTAATTGTTTCGGACCAGATAGGCCGCGTTCGTTTCCGTTGTCGACGAATGCGCGCCAAGATGAAAGATTGAGCGGACGTCCGCGAGTTGCTGTGGCTGATTGAGAACCAACGTTTCCAGATCGTCGGCTTCAAGGTAGTCGGCGTATCGCAGCGGCGCCAGATTCTTCCACTTGTCCGACGCGCGCAGAAAATCGCTGATCAGGATATTCTCGCAGCCGCGCCGGTTCAATGCCCAAACGATAGCGCTTCCGATGAAACCGGCGCCTCCGGTCACAAGGATTCTGCCCTTCGATAAATCAGTCATAGCGTAGGCTCTCTTTTGTGTTTGTAGGAGCAAGGCCCGTGGCGCAGACTCTTAGTCTGCAGCCACGACGCCCGTGTCGAGGTCCGCCGGGTTGGCATGAAAGGCTACCGGGTTCCAGCCCGGCCCTCGTTTCCTCGAACAATAAGAATGGGGATACCTACGTGATGACGCACGCTGTTGATCGTCGTCCCGAAGATCAGGTCTTTCAGGCCCTTGTGGCCATGAGATCCCATGATAAGCAGATCCGGTTGCACCTCATTGGCCACGCGTGCGATCTCGCGGGCAGGGCTGCTCCCATACTGAACGCGAATTTGCGCCCGGACGCCTTCTTTCAGCAAACCATCGGCAATCTCTTCAAAATAGTCCTGCCCTTCCGTGATCTCGGCGGTGGATGCAAGTGAGCCGTACATCCGGCTTGCCACGCCTTCTTCCACATGAAGCAGGATCACCTCGGCATCGTGAGATTTGGCAAGAGTCACCGCATTCGCTAGCGCGGCGGAATCGGCATCGCTATGATCGAGCGGGACAAGAATGGTTGAGTAGCGGGGCGGAACCGTGGGTGTGGGCCGGATCGCACTAACTGCCAGCGCCACGCGGCCGGCATGTTCGGCGCGCCTGCGGAACATCGGCCAGCAGATAATGACGACCAGGATGTACGCGAGCCCTCCGAGACCTAAGACGAGCGCGCCAACGACAAGCGGTTTGTAGTCTCCGCTGTTTGCGATCCACGGTGCGATGAGAGTCCAGGCCAACCAGATATTTAGCGCCAGAATAATGATCGCGATAATCCACGCGAGAGTTTGGACGATCCGCTTGTTCGCGAATTCTCCCATCCGCTTCCGGTCGCTCGTTAAGTTGATAAGTGGAATCACGGCAAAGGGCAGTTGCAGGCTGAGCACCACCTGGCTGAGTATGAGCAGGCTGTAAGTGCCCTTTTCGCCGGCATAGTAGATCGTAAGGGCCGCCGGCGTGATCGCCAAAAACCGTGTCACCAGCCTGCGCAGCCATGGCTGCATTTTGAAGCGCAGGAAGCCCTCCATCACGATCTGGCCGGCCATGGTTCCCGTCAGAGTGGATGACTGGCCGGAACACAGCAGCGCCGCGCCGAACAGCACGCTTGCGAGGGCGGTTCCCATTAGCGGACTCAGCAGCGCATGAGCTTGTTGAATCTCATCGACAACAATGCCGCGCTTAAAAAAAATGGCCGCCGACATGATCAGGATGGATGCATTCACAACCAGCGCCGCGTTAAGGGCGACCATCGAATCGAAAAGATTGAAGCGGCATGCCGTGCGCTTCTCCTTCGCCGTCGCGCCGATGTGGCGTGTTTGCACGAGCGCCGAATGCAAATACAAATTGTGCGGCATCACGGTCGCGCCGAGTATGCTCACTGCGAGATACAGGTTTTCCTTCGTCAGGTGCGGCTTCAGGCCGCCGAGGACCTCTCCGACTCCTGGCTTCGCCAGAAAGATTTCGAAAATGAAACAGCCGCCGATCGTGGAAATCAGCACAATCACGAAGGCCTCGATCACACGGATGCCATATCGCGTAAACCACAGGATCAGCAAGGTGTCCGCGGCGGTGAGCAGCACCCCAATCAGCAGAGGAATATGAAATAGGAGTTGAAGGCCGATCGCAGCGCCCAGTACTTCGGCAAGGTCGCAGGCGACGATTGCAAGTTCGCACAAGAACCAGAGAGCGTAGGAGATCCCGGCCGGATATTCGTCCCGGCAGGCTTGCGCCAGATCGCGCCCCGTCACAATGCCTAATCGCGCGCTCAGGGTTTGCAGCAGCAACGCCATCAGGTTGGCCATTACCAACACCCAGAGAAGTTCGTAGCCGAATCGCGCGCCGCCCCCAATATCGGTTGCCCAGTTGCCTGGGTCCATGTAACCAACGCTGACCAGGTACGCGGGCCCCGCAAAAGCAAACAGCCGCCGCCAGAAAGTCGTGTGCGCGGTCCGCACGGTCGAGTGGACTTCCATGAGCGACGGCGTAGCCGCCGTTGTGGATCGGTCGTGAGACATAGCCCTAACTCACATTATCCAAGTAAGCACACTTGTATCCCCAAGCTCGATGTTACGGCAAGGAACGGAATGAGTAGGCCCGCATGGCGCCAAATTGATCCGCGTACGGCTGCGCGCACGCCGTTTCTTAAAGCTCCAGGAAGAGCCTATCGGTAACCGGCGCCGGGAAACCGGCTATTTTTTGCTCGCGGCGCTTCGAACTTTAATTTTCCGGCGCCGCCTTCGCCGTGCCCGCAAGCCCCAACTCCGTCGCGCGCGCCTTCATCGCTGCAATGCAAAACGCAATGTGCTCGTCGAGATCTACGCCCAGCTCCTTCGCACCGTTGTAAATATCTTCACGGTTTACAGCGCGAGCGAATGCCTTATCCTTCAACTTCTTTTTTGCCGACGCCACATCCACTTCGAAGATGCTGCGCCCCGGCTTCACATACGAACAGGCCGTCAGAAAGCCGGCAAGCTCATCGCACGCGAACAGGCTTTTCTCCAGTAAAGATTCGCGCGCTACGCCGCTATAGTTTGCGTGTGAAAGAATCGCCCGGCGGATCTCGTCGCTGACGCCGCGTTCCTTCAGGAGTGCCTCGCCCTTCATGGGATGATCGGGCGCCGCCGGATGGATCTCCCAGTCGAAGTCGTGCAGCAGGGCGGTTACTCCCCAGATTTCTGCGTTCTCGCCGTATTTCCCGGCGTAAGCCGTGACGCAGGCCTCCACTGCCAGCATGTGGCGGCGCAGGCTCTCCGATTGCACGAATTCACAGACGATCGACCACGCCTGATCTCTCGTCATCTCTTCTAGGCCTCTTCGATCTTGACGGACTTCAGTTCATCACCCTGCTTAACTGCGTTTACCACGTTCTGTCCGGAACGAACCTGGCCGAAAACCGTATGCTTGCCGTCCAGCCAGTCGGTTGCGATATGCGTGATGAAGAACTGGCTTCCGTTCGTGTTAGGGCCGGCATTTGCCATGGACAACGACCCTACCTGGTGCTTGTGCGGATTCGCTTTCAGTTCATCTTCAAATTTATAGCCGGGGCCGCCGCGGCCCGTCGCCGTCGGATCGCCGCCCTGGATCATGAAATTCGCGATCACGCGGTGGAACTTAGTGTCGTCGTAAAAGCCCTCACGGGCAAGGAATACGAAGTTGTTCACCGTATTCGGCGCTTCTTTGGCAAATAGATCGCAGACAATCTCTCCTTGCGAAGTATCGAATGTCGCTTTGTAGGACTTATTCGGATCGATGGTCATCGACGGCGGAGTCGAATACTGTTTAGCCATGTCCCCAGTGTAGCGACCGGCCCCGTTCAGACATTGCCACGCTTCATCTCCCCCGCCAAATAATCCGTTGCGCGCCAGGAAAGCGCGAGAATCGTCAGTGTGGGGTTCTTCTCGCTCGCCGTAGTAAAGGCGGAACCGTCGACCACAAAGATGTTCTTCACATCGTGCATCTGGCAGAACTTGTTCAATGCCGACTGACGCGGATCGTCGCCCATCCGGCACGTGCCGTGTTCATGGATTGCCGATCCCGGTGCGTCCAGCCATCCGCGGCTGTACGGCAAGGTTTCGGCTTTGGCGGAATGCAGAATCTCCTCGCAGGTAGAGTACATTTCCTCGGCCATCTTCCGCTCGTTGTCGCCGATCTGGTATTCAATTCGAAACAGTGGAACGCCGAGTTCGTCGGTCTTGGTTTCATCGATGACGATCCGGTTCTCCGCGCGCCCCAATGTCTCTCCGTACGGGTGCAACGCGATCATCGCCGGATAGCGCCGCCGGATTTCCCTCTTCAAATCGGCGCCGAATCCGGGCAACGTGCTTGCCCAGGGAACGCTATCCTGCGCGCCGCAGCCCCAGAACTGCATCCCATAACCGCGGATGTAATCGCGCCGCCGGCCGTCGCGATGATTGAACCGCGGCATATAAATGTGCTCGCCGCCGATGCCGCTGTCATCGTAGACCGGGCCGTCCATCAGTTCGGGAGCGAAGCCGTACATGTGAAACCGGATCTGCTCGCAGAGATAGCGTCCGATGACATCCGATGAATTGCCGATTCCATTCGGGTGTCTATCTGACTTCGAGTTCAGCAGAATGCGTGTCGAGTCGACGCAGGACGCGGCGACCACTATGATGCGCGCTTTCACGCGATGCTCTTCCTTCGTCCTGCGATCGAAATACTGCACACCGTTCGCCCGGCCTTCATCGTCCACCAGGATGCGCGCGACAACTGCGTTGTCAATCACCTGTAAGCGGCCCGTCTGTAGAGCCGGCTCGATGAGAAAATCCGATGAATTGAAGAACGCGCCGACATCGCATCCGCGGCCGCACGCGCCACAGTAATGGCATTGCGGATGCCCGTTGTGCGGTTTTGTAAGCACGGCGCGCCGGCCCGCCACAATCGAAATGCCGGATTGTTTCGCGGCCTTTTGCAGCAACCGCTCGCCGCAGCGAGGCGGCGGGGCGGGCAGCATATATTTGCTGCCGGGCAGGGAATCCTGATCGTCCGTGCCGCCACAGACTCCGATGAACTGATCGACCTTGTCGTAGTACGGACCGATATCGGCATAGCGGATGGGCCACGGAATGCCCCAGCCGTCGCGCAAAGGTCCTTCGAAATCGACATCGGAATAGCGCAGAGCCACGCGCCCCCACACATTGGTTTTTCCGCCGCGTCCCCAAACCCGGTACAACTCGAAAGGGCGGCCTTCCGGCGTCTCGTATGGCTGCTCCTTGTCGCTCAGAAAGAATTCCTGCGGATGCAGGCCCTTATCGAGCCGGTCGGTCCATTGCCAGGGCTTCACATGCGACCAGAACTTGCCGCGGTCGAACTTCTCGCCCGCATCCAGCACCAGAACGTTAACGCCCTGCCGCGTGAGATTCCAGGCCGCCATTCCGCCGGCTGCTCCGCTGCCTATCACCACAACTTCGTAATTAGGATTCGATTTCTTGATCTGCATCGCCCGTCGTTTTATGCTGGCCAGTGTTCGGGATGTGTACATCCAGTGAATGAGGTCCGGTAGCTGTTTCCCTTATATCCGAGTTCGTGCGCCAGTCCTGCCTCCGACCGGTAATACCATTCGAGGGTGAGCTTCTTCAGGGATAAAAAGAATTTGCCCTGTTCCGTTCCCGTGGCTTCGGCGGCAGATTTAAGAACCCCCGCTTGCCGTTCCGGATCGAGAGACAGGAAATCCTTCGCCTGCTGCTTTTGTGCTTCCGCATTGACGTATTTCAGCCCCGCCTCGAACTCGTTTTGCAACTGAGCATTGCCGCTGACCACCCGGTCGACGCGATAATCCACGCCTACCTCCGCCGCGCCGGGCGTATCCGTTCGTGGAATGATCATGTCGACGAGCCGCGTAATTGTTTCGAAATTGCGGCCATGAAAGTAAACTGGCGGCGGCTGTTCACGCTGCCCCGGTTTTTCGGAAGGCATAGCTTCCATGTCGTGCGTTGCGCCTTTTGCGGCAGGCATTGCCGACACGACAGCCGCCGAAGCCGAACCGGCCGCGATCGTGACAAGAGCTTTGCGTCTCGTGGTCATTGTGCTGAATATTGTTAGGTTACTTGTACCATGCCGCTTACTTAAGAAAGCGCCGAAACGGAGCCGCCGCACGTCAGTGCGCGGGTTGCCCGGTTGTCCCAACCCGCTCCCTTACGCGACGCCGCCCCGTAACTCGGATTTCATGACGCACGCTTCAGCGTGCTGCGGTGGACTTCAGTTCGCCGGGCATCGGCAGCCTGGTCAATGCCGGTAAAACGCTAGCAACGAATCGCCAGTTCGAGGCGTTGTCCCGCTCGCAAAGGTAATAGTGTTCGCGCTCAACGTGTAGTCGATGTCCGGCCGCTGCAAGGCTCCGTTCTTAAAAAGTTGCAAACTTGCGGCTGGGTTTGGAGCCGTCATCACACTGAAAACCGCATTGACGCCGTCGATGGTTCCCGCTGGTGTCTCCGCGTCGGCAAACTGGGCGACGGAGCCGCTGCCCTGTGCGCGATAAAACGCCGTCAGGATATCGCCGATCTGTGGAGTTGCCGCCGGCACGAACGTAACGGTGTTCGCGGCCAGGCTGTAATCGACGCCTTGGCGCTGCATCATTCCGTTCCGGTAAAGCGAAAGGCTCGAGCTCGGGCTGGGGGTTTGGCTTAACGTGAAGACTGCATTCAAACCATTGACGCTTCCGCTCGGCAGGTCCGCATCGACAAACAACGGGTAAGGAGTTGTGCTGCCACACGCGCCGCTGCTGCCGTCGACATGTACGCAATCGCCGCCATTGCCGCTCACCGAAGCGATGCCGCCGAAGTCGTCGATCATGGCCGCGTGCGCCGGTGTATAGGTCGATCCCTTCACGGGCCTGGCCGCCAGATCGGCGCTCAGATTGATGACATTGCTCTCGCTCAACGGCAGCGTAATCGACCCTGACCCGCCGCCCGTTTCGCCGCCTGTGTTCGGCGGATTCGAGACTCGAATTTCGCTCAACGTTAGAGGCGTCCAGCTCGGAGGCACTTGCCAGTATTCCGTCCATTGCTTCGTTCCGTCGTTCGATTCATACTGGGCCGTGTATATGGCGCCAGCGGACGCATTCGTCGTTGGCACAAGGACCAGGGAGATGTAGCCGTTCGTGATGTTCAGCGCTGTGCTATGCGGAGCAATGGTGGCGCCCGCCGCCGAGGTGAAACCCTGCCACGAGATGATCACCTGCCCGTTGAAACTGGAGCCGTCGGCGTTGTGGACGGTGTCCCGAATGCTCGAAAACGTCTGTGCCGCCAAGGGCACGCCAGCCAGTGCGGAGTACGTCAAAAAATATGTGAACAAATGGCGGAGTCTTTGCATGTAGTCTCGCTTCGTTTATCGCCTCAATCGCAGGCGATTCGAGTGTAGAGGCGCGCTGGCGCTATTGTTCGCGGCGGCCATGGGGCGAAGTGGGCTAAGTGGCGGGAATCCAAAGGATTAGCGAAATTCAAAAATCGCGAAAACCCCGTGACCGCCTTCCGCGGCCTCTTGACAATATAAGGGATTCGCGTATATATGGAAGTATCGATATATGGAAGCCGAATCCCCTGATCGCGAATGGAAGAAAGGCAGCGCGGAACTGCTGATCCTTTCGCTTCTTGAGCAGCAGCCGCGCCATGGCTACGATATCTGCAAGCTGATTACGGCTCGCTCGGGCGGCGCGCTGACATTTCATGTCACAACGCTCTACCCGCTGCTGTCGCGATTGGAAGCTCGCGGTCTTGTGCAAGGCCGCTGGGTGGAAAAGGCGGATCAGCGCCGCCGCCGTTATTACAGCCTCACCCCAAGCGGCCGCAAGGTGCTGGCGAGCCAGCGTAAGAGTTGGCAGGACTTTGTGTTGGCGATTGGCCGGGTGATGGGTACGGAAAATGCCTGACTGGAAAAATGAGATTCGCAAACGGCTCGAAGCGCTCGGGATTGAACCGGCGCGCGAGATCGGGATGATTGAGGAACTCTCGCAACATCTTGAACAGCACTACGAGGATTTGTTGTCCGGCGGCGCTGACGAGAAGGCGGCCACGGAAGCCGTTCTTGGCGAGCTTGCAAACAGCGATCTGCTCGCTTCCGGACTTACATCCACGGGCCTTGCGCCCAAACAAGATCCGGAGCCGCAAGCGGCCTTACCATCCGGAAATCCCGTGCGGGACTTTATGCGCGACTTACGCCACGGATTGCGCACGCTGCGGAAAACACCCGGATTTTCGGTGTTTGCTGTCTTGACGCTGGCGCTCGGTATTGGAGCCAGCACTACCGTGTTCACCATTGTTAACACGCTGCTTCTCCATCCACTGCCGGTCGAAGATCCCGGTGGTTTGGTCGCGATCTACACAATTTCCAGCGCTAAGAATGCCGGGAAATCCGGAGGGCTTCTCCCTAGCTCCTATCTCAATCTGAAAGATTACCGGTCACGGAACCAGGTTTTTAGCGAGCTCTCGGGCTACACTCCGCCGCTCGTAATGACCTTGAAGCGTAGCGCCGGGCCGCAGCGCATTTTCGGTCAGCTTGTAACGCAGAATTACTTTGAAACGCTCGGACTGCGCGCAGCCAAAGGGCGATTCTTCTTTCCGTCCGAAAACAGTACGCCGGGGTCCGCGCCGGTGGCGGTTTTGAGCTTCGCCTCCTGGCAGGGGAAATTTGGAGGTGCGCCGGATATTGTCGGCCGTGCTCTCGAAATCAACGGCGCCTCGTTTACGGTGATTGGAATCGCACCGAAAGGTTTTATCGGCGTAAGTGATGTATTCGGGCCGGACGTTTGGCTGCCATCGACCATGGCCGCGCAGGTTCTCCCGGCTGAGCTTCACAATGCATTGAGTGATCGGGGGAAACCTTTGTTTCATGCCGTGGCGAGGCTCAAGGCGGGCGTAAGTGGCTCGACTGCGGAGGCCAACTTGCGGACAATTGCCGCCACATTGCAACAGGCATATCCGCGGGACAATGAAAGCCGCACCGTGTCCGTCCAACCCATTACAAGCGAGCTGTTTTCCAGTACGGGCGGAGAGAACGGCATCGCGTTTGGAAGCGCCGGTTTGCTCGCGATTGTCGGGTTCGTTCTGCTCATTGCCTGCTCAAACGTCGCCAATCTGTTGCTGGCGCGCATCACTGCCCGAAAACAAGAGATTTCCGTGCGGCTGGCGATCGGCGCAAGCCGTGGCCGCGTGGTTCGGCAACTTCTTGCCGAAAGCGTTCTGCTTGGGCTCTTAGGCGGCGTGGCGGGCTTCGCGATCGGTTACGAAGGCTGCCAACTTTTATGGTCGCTGCGGCCGCCCGACGTGGTTGATAACCTTGTCGCTCCCAGACTCGACATGACCGTGTTTATTTTTGCTTTTCTCGTTTCCATTGCGACGGCGTTCGTCTTTGGCGTGATTCCTGCCATTCGCGCTTCGAAAACCGACGTGATCGAAGGCCTTCGGGAGGAGACGCGTATTGCCGGCCTGGGAACGAAAAGCGTTATGTTTGGAAACGCATTGCTTGTTGGGCAAGTAGCTCTCTCGCTCGTCGCATTGGTCGTTGCCGCTCTGTTCCTGCGAAGCATCCAGCGCGCCTACCAGATCGACCCGGGCTTCGACACCAGGCATCTTGCCGTTTTCATGATGAATCCCGAGCAGGCAGGCTATAACGAAAGCCGGACGAAGGCGTTTTATCGCGACGTTGAGGAACGTGTTTCAACGCTCCCCGGCATCGCTCAGGCGAGTTGGGCCTCCAACATGCCCTTCTGGTCGAATCCTTCGCGCGGATTCGCAATTGAAGGACGCGAGCAACAAAGGAAATCCCAGGCCTTAATGAGCGTGGTGAATACAGTCGATCTCGGCTACTTCAAGGTAATGAACGTTCCCGTTCTGAAGGGAAGAGATTTTGCCGATACCGACCGGCAGGAATCGCGGCCGGTTGCCATCGTCAACGACTATCTGGCGCGGAAATATTGGCCCGGTGGCGGCGCTCTGGGAAGTCGGATTCGATTGTCGGGCGACGCGCAGCCGCGATTGGTAATCGGCGTTGTAAAAACGACGAACTATACAACGCTCGGTGAAGCGCCCCAAGCCTGCGTTTACCTTCCACTGCGCCAGAATTTCGCGAGCGGAATGACCCTCTACGTTCGTAGCGCGGCCGATCCCACTTCCATCCTGAACGAGGTGCAGCGTGAAGTACGGAGTGTAGGTCCGCAGCTTGAGATCAGTGATATCAGAACAGGTGACAAGATCATCAACCAAGTGCTCTTCATTCAGAAAATCGGCGTCGGACTTTTGGGCGTATTCGGGCTGCTTGCTTTGGCGCTCGCAAGCGTTGGATTGTACGGCATTATGGCTTACTCCGTCCATCGCCGGCAAAGAGAGATTGGAGTGCGAATGGCAATGGGCGCCGAACAAGGAGCGGTTCTGAGCCTGATTCTTCGCCGGGGAATGAAATTAGTCGGAACCGGAATCGCCATTGGGTTGGTTGCTTCACTCCTCATTGCCCGCGTGCTTGCGAGGATGCTGTACGGCCTCAGTCCGGCCGACCCCATCAGCTTGGCTGGCGCTTCCGTTGTTTTGATTCTCGTCGCTTTCGTGGCCTGTTATATTCCCGCGCGCATGGCAAGCCGTCTGGATCCCATGGCCGCGCTACGCGAAGGGTGATGGTCGGGCGGTCCCGCTCAACGCAGCGATGGCTTCTCACAAGCGAGGCTGAGGTACGATCTACAGATACCTATGAAGCGATTTGCGGCTGTAAGCGTATTGGCGTGCCTGCCACTTGTATTTGGTTTTCTCGCTGCTAAAGATCTTCCGGTTCCGGAGTTCCACAGTTTATTTAACGGCAAGGACCTGACCGGCTGGGTGAACGTCAATACCGCCAAAGATACCTGGCGAGTCAAAGACGGCGTGCTGATCTGCTCCGGCCATCCTATCGGCGTGATGCGCAGTGTGAAGCAATACGAGAACTTCGTCTTGCATATCGAGTGGATGCACATCGAGCCGGGCGGGAACTCCGGCGTATTTGCGTGGAGCAGCGCTCGTCCGGATGCGGCCAGCCGGCTGCCTGACGGCATCGAAATTCAGATGCTCGAATTGCAGTGGCCCGAGTTGCACAAACACAACGGAATCACGCCGCCCATCGCGTATGTGCATGGCGAGTTGTTTGGCGTCGGCGGTGTGAAGACAACGCCGGATAATCCGCGAGGCGAGAGAAGCAAGTCCATCGAAAATCGTTGCAAAGGGCGGGGACAGTGGAACACGTATGACGTTGTCGCGGTGGACGGCGTTATCAAACTCGCGGTCAACGGCAAATTCGTAAATGGAATCAGCCGCGCCACGCAGCGAAAGGGATATCTTTGCCTCGAATCCGAAGGAGCGGAGATCCACTTTCGCAACATCAAAGTCATGGAACTCCCGCCGGGTGTAACGACCCCGGATCAGGTGGCCCCGCTTGTTGATTAGCGACGGCCGCGACACGAAATTCATTCTGCTGTAGGGTTGAGGCATGCCTCGACACGCCATCGATCAAATACAATGATGCGGATGTGTTCGCGCATTCATTCCATTGCTCTGAAGACGCTTATCGTTGTAGCGGTCGCCGTTTATCCGTTCGCCAGCGCGTCCGCCGCTCCATCGAACGTCACTTTCGCTCAGGCGGCCCCCTCCGTCGACGCCTACGACTTCGTCGAAGTGACTGTCAACGTCAAAAACCCGGATGCGCGCAACCCGTTCACGGACGCATCGGTCAGCGGATCTTTCGAAATGGCGGGTACGGACCGGCATTGGCAAGTGGATGGATTCTGCGATTCTCCGGATGGAGCCGTTTACCGGATCCGGTTCATGCCGCCGGCTGCTGGCAGCTATAAATACAACATCTCTTATCGCCAAGGCGCGTTTCAAAAAGAATACGCTGGAGTATTTCGTGCGGTGGACAACCGTCGCAAAGGGCCGATTCGCATCGATCCGCAATACAGATGGCATTTCATCTGGGAAGGCACAGGGGAGCACTACTTTTTCAATGGCACAACCGCTTATTGGCTGACGGGTTGGCGGGAAGAGCGGATCATCAGGTATAGCATCGATCGTCTTCACCGGCTCAAAATAAACCGCATCCGCGTGACCGTTGCGGGCAGAAGCAACCGCTTCTATGGCGAGCCTGTGATGATCGGCGACAACTACACCAATTTGCCCACGCCTTGGCCGGCGGAAAGGCCCTACGACTTCACGCATCCCGGCTTCGACTACACTCGCTTTGACGTTCCGTTCTGGCGGAAATTCGAACGCATGTTGCGATATGCCCGTGATGAAGACATGATCATTTCGGTGGTGCTCGATATGAACGACAACAAAATCCACCCCGCCGCCG
>Ga0134128_10004432_pt1 | contig 17179 bp, 15 predicted proteins | sample KB31754_FD_96462 | JGI IMG/M metagenome (GOLD analysis project Ga0134128, IMG submission 96462) | Terrestrial soil microbial communities with excess Nitrogen fertilizer from Kellogg Biological Station, Michigan, USA - KB3-175-4 | ecosystem: Environmental > Terrestrial > Soil > Unclassified ... | reverse complement strand
CGGGAATCGTCACTCATCGAAGGCCCTCATTTGAGGCATGCGACCCATGTATAGCACGGGGCGCGCCTGCTAGGCAAAGCACCAGGACACAGCTAAGTCGTTGTAAGAACGGGACTTGTATGACAGGTTTCACTTTTGGGACGTGGCTCCTCAGGCCTTGGATGCCCGAACGGGAGCAGAATACCCCCGGCAGAGGCAATTTCGGGGCGCTCAGGCCGATTTTCCAGCCTTGGGCCCGGCGGCATCCGGCGGAATCTCGCCACGCTTGTCGAGCACCCGGTCGATGAGTCCGTAGCGAACGGCCTCCTCCCAGGACATGAAGCGGTCGCGGTCCGTGTCCTGCTTGATCCGATCGACGCTCTGGCCGGTGTGCTTGGCCAGTATTTTGTTCAACCGGTCCCGGGTCTCCAGCATCTCCTTGGCGTGGATCTCCATGTCCGCCGCCTGTCCCTGGAAGCCGCCGAGGGGCTGGTGGATCATCACCCGCGCGTGCGGCAGGCAGTAGCGCTTACCGGCCGCCCCGGCGGCGAGCAGCACCGCTCCCATGCTAGCGGCCTGGCCGATACAGATGGTGCTGACGTCGGGCTTCACGAACTGCATGGTGTCGTAGATCGCGAGCCCCGAGCTCACGACCCCGCCCGGGGAATTGATGTAAATCGAGATGTCCGTCTCGGGGTTCTCCGATTCCAGGAAGAGCATCTGAGCCACCACGATGTTGGCCATGTAGTCGTCGATCGGGCCGACGACGAAGATCAGGCGCTCCTTGAGGAGGCGCGAATAGATGTCATACGCCCTCTCGCCGCGGGCGGTCTGCTCGACGACGATGGGTACCAGATTCAGTGCACGCTCGTTCATGATGGGTCCTTCTCCCCTGATTGCGGTTCGGCGCCGTTATCGGGCTTCTGGCCGAAGCCGGTGATGTCCTGGAAGGTCATGGTCACATCGTTCACCTTCGCACGCTCCAGGAGCCAGTCGATCACCTGATCCTCGAGCACCACGGACTCGATCTGCCGCAGGGCCTCCGTGTTGTGCTGGTACGCACGGCGCGCCTCTTCGGGATTCGGATAGCTCGCCGCCAGCTCCTCGACCCGGGCCTGGAGGCGCTGGCGGTCCACCGTGATGCTCTCCGTCTTGACGATCTGGCCCATGAGCAACCCGAGGGCGACGCGCTTGCGGGCCGGCGCTTCGAAGGGCTGGCGCGGCGGCAGCTGGGACGCCTCACGCACACCCATGCGTCGCGCCGCGTCGATCTGCAACTGTTGGACCTGCTCTTCAACCAGCGCTCGCGGGATATCGATGGGGTTCTCGGCATAGATTGCATCGAGAACCTGGGTCCGTACTCTGTTGCGGATCACATCCGCGAGCTCCCGCTCCATGCTTTTTCGAACCTCCGCGCGCAGCGCCGCGACTCCTCCCTCTTCGACACCGAAGTTACGGCAGAATTCCTCGTCGATGGCCGGGAGCGACTGCTCCTCCACCCTCTTCACGCTGAGCGCGAGCTCGGCCGTCTTTCCAACAAGAGTTGGGTTGGAGATCCCGGCCGGGAAGGTTACGGCCACGGTACGGCTCTCGCCCGTCACCGCGCCCTTCAGCCCCTCCTCGAGCTCCGGCCGCGACTGGCGCGAGCCGATGATGATCGGCACATCCTTGCCTTCGCCGCCCTCGAAGGGCTCACCGCCCATGCGCCCGGTGTAGTCAATCGTGACACGGTCGGTCTCGCGGGCGGGGCGGTCCACTGCCGTGAACACGGGCCGCTGCCGGCGCATGCTCTCGAGCATCGCATCGATGTCGCTCTCCTCCACCGTCGCGCTCGGGCGCTCGACCGCGATGGCCGCCGGGGACTTGACCTGGATCTCCGGCATCACCTCGAAGGTCGCGGCGAACTTGAGGTCCTTCCCGGGATCGACCGCAATCGGCTCGATGCGCGGGCCGGCCGCGGGCGTCAGCTTCTGCTCACTGAGCGCCTCCGCGAGAGAGCTGCGCATGAGATCGCCCAAGACCTCGGCGCGGACCTGATCTCCGAACTGCTTGCGCACGACGGGCAGCGGCGCCTTGCCTGGCCGGAAACCTTTCAGCCGCACGGTACGGGAGATCTCCTTCAGGCGCTGCTCGACCGCCGTGGTGACTGAATCGGCCGGTACGGCGACCTCCATGCGTCGCTCGAGGCCGGAGGTCGCGGAGACTGAAACTTGCATCAACTAATATCCTCGGAATCTAAGCTGGAAATGCGAAAGGAGGGACTCGAACCCTCACGGGTCTCCCCACTGGATTCTAAGTCCAGCGCGTCTACCAGTTCCGCCACTTTCGCAGGGCAGCGGGCAGGAGAGTGAGAATTATAGCGGGATCAGACGCGACGCAGGCACGCGCCGAGGAGGCGGTGCGCGCTCTCCAGCTCGTGGAGCTGATCCTCGATGCAATCGCAGACGCAGCGCTGCAGCAGGGTCGCGACGTCCTCGTCCAGTTCGCAATTCTGCCGCCGCAGTGCGGCAATCGCTACGGCCACGGCCGACTGCACATGCCGCAGGCGCAGGATCGAGCCGCCGAGCCTGTTTCGGAGAGATCCCACCCCGGCGGCCCTCATCCTTGAGCGCGGGTACGGGCGAACCCCGCGATGGCGGTTTGCGGAAGCACGCCGCGAGGTCTCTGGCACCATCCGGGACACGCTACGGTATATTAATACGAGATGTCAATACTTTTGTAGGGGACAGACTTGGCGCCGAGCAGACTTGGGACTACATTTGTGCTGCAACTCATCCTGCGTGGCTCAGCGGACGTGAACACCGGACGGCGCGAAAGACAGGAGGCTGGAGGGTTTGCCGCACGCCTGCGGCAGGTCCTCAAGACGCACGGCAGCGCGAGTGGTCTGGCGAAGGCCATCGCGCGCTCGGAAGGAGCGGTGCGCAAGTGGTTGCGCGGGGAATCCGAGCCGAATGTCACTGACCTGCGGACGCTATGTCTGGTGACGCAGACCCGCATCGACTGGCTCGTGTCGGGCGAGGGACCACGCGAGATAGGTGCGCAATCGAACGCTGACACGTCGGTCAGAGAAAGCGCGCCACCCTATCGGCACCCATCGCACGGAACACTCGATCTGCCGCTTCTCGAGGCAGTAATGGCTGCCGTCGATGAGCAGCTTCGCATCGCCGGCCTCGACCTCTCCCCAGCGAAGCGCTCGGCCCTGGTCGCAGCCGCGTATGATCTCGCCCGCGAGCGCAACGCCGTCGGCGCGGAGGCTGTGGCGCGGCTGGTGCGACTCGCACACTAACGGATGGAATGTGCCACTACGGTGGCCACCGCCAACAGAACGAGTGCGACGATGATCGCGAGGATCACATGCCGTGCGTGCGGTTTCACGAGGTGACTTTATCATGACTGAGCTCTCCCCCTCCGCACGCAGGCCGATCCGCGCACCGCGCGGCTCCCGGCTCACCGCCCGGTCCTGGCTCACCGAAGCGCCACTGCGGATGCTCATGAACAACCTCGACCCGGAGGTGGCCGAGCGCCCGGAGGACCTGGTGGTCTATGGGGGCATCGGCAAAGCCGCGCGCAACTGGGAGTGTTTCGATGCCATCGTCGCCGCTCTGACCCGCCTCGGCCCGGAAGAGACTCTGCTCGTGCAGTCGGGCAAACCTGTCGGGATCTTCACCACGCACGCGGATGCACCGCGGGTGCTGCTCGCCAACTCCAACCTGGTGCCACGCTGGGCAACTTGGGAGAAATTCAACGAGCTCGATCGCAAGGGGCTCATGATGTTCGGGCAGATGACCGCCGGCTCGTGGATCTACATCGCGAGCCAGGGGATCGTGCAGGGCACTTACGAGACCTTCGCCGAGTTGGGACGCCGTCACTACCAGGGAGACCTGCGCGGGCGTTGGATCCTCACCGCGGGACTCGGGGGCATGGGCGGTGCGCAGCCGCTCGCGGCCACCATGGCGGGCGCCTCGCTGCTTGCGATCGAGTGCCGACAATCGCGCATCGAGAAGCGCCTCGCGACCCGCTATCTCGACCGCCAGGCGGGCTCACTCGATGAGGCGCTGGCGATGATCGAGGACACCACCCGCGCGAAGAAGCCCATCTCGGTTGCCGTATGCGGCAATGCCGCAGAGCTCGTGCCGGAGATATTGCGCCGAGGCGTGCGCCCCGATGCCGTGACGGATCAGACTTCTGCACACGACCCGGTGCACGGCTATCTCCCGCTGCGATGGACCGTCGAGCAATGGGAGGCGCTGCAGAAGAGCGACCCGCAGCGCGTTGCGGCCGAGGCCGGCACCTCCATGGCGACCCACATGCGCGCGCTCGTCGAATTCCGCAGGCGTGGCATTCCCACGTTCGACTACGGCAACAACCTGCGCCAGGTGGCGAGCGAGAACGGCGTCAAGGACGCTTTCGAAGTCCCTGGCTTCGTTCCGGAGTACATCAGGCCTCTTTTCTGCCGTGGCATCGGCCCCTTCCGCTGGGCGGCGCTCTCCGGTGATCCGCAGGACATCGCCCGCACCGATGCCAAGGTGAAGGAGCTCATTCCCGACGATCCACACCTGCACCAATGGCTCGACATGGCCGGCTCTCGCATCGCCTTCCAGGGACTGCCGGCGCGCATCTGCTGGGTGGGTCTCGGCCAACGCGATCGCCTCGGCGCCGCGTTCAACGACATGGTCGCTTCCGGAGAGCTCTCGGCGCCGATCGTGATCGGGCGGGATCATCTCGATGCCGGCTCGGTGGCGAGCCCCAACCGTGAAACGGAGAGCATGCGCGACGGATCGGACGCGGTGTCTGATTGGCCGATGCTCAATGCCCTCCTCAACACGGCGAGCGGCGCCACCTGGGTATCACTGCACCATGGAGGCGGTGTCGGCATGGGCTTTGCCCAACACGCCGGCGTCGTGATCGTCTGCGACGGCACCCAGGAGGCGGGGCGCCGCATCCGCCGAGTCCTCTGGAACGACCCGGCGACCGGCGTGATGCGCCACGCCGACGCAGGCTATCCCGAGGCGCTCGCCTGCGCCGCAGAGCATGGACTGCAGTTGCCTATGGCCGGGACGCGGCGCGGAGCGGCGCAGTGAGCGCAGCGCGCGCGGCGCCGCGCCGCCCGACGGTGCGTACGGAATCCTTCTCGCTGACATCTCTTCGCACCGCCTATTCGCAGCCGATCTCGGTCACCCTGAGCCGGGCGCAAATGGCGCGCGTGCGCCGCTCGGCTGCGACCGTGGATCGGATGATCGCCCGGGGCGGGGCGGTGTATGGAGTCAACACCGGCTTCGGCTTGCTCGCACAAACCCGCATTCCAACCGGACAGCTCGCCGAGCTGCAGCGCAATCTCGTGCTGTCCCACTCCGCGGGCGTCGGTCCGTGGCTACCCGAGGCGGTGGTGCGGCTCATCCTGGTGCTGAAGGTCGGGAGTCTCGCCCAGGGGTTCTCGGGCGTACGTCCGCAGACCCTCCTCGCGCTTGCCCGGCTGCTCGAGACCGGCACCTATCCGTGCATTCCGAGCAAGGGCTCGGTCGGCGCCTCGGGCGACCTGGCGCCCCTGGCGCATCTTGCTGCGGCGCTCCTCGGTGTCGGGCAGGTCCGCGCCGGGGGCCGCGTCATGACGGCTGCCGAAGGCCTGCGGCGCATCGGTTTGCAGCCGCTCGAGCTGGCTCCCAAGGAGGGTCTCGCGCTGCTCAACGGCACACAGGTCTCCACCGCCCTCGCCCTGGCGGGGCTCTTTGCGATCCAGGATGTGTTCGGCGCGGCGCTCCTGACTGGCGCTCTCTCGGTGGATGCATTGAAAGGGAGTGACGTGCCCTTCGACGATCGGATTCACGTGCTTCGGCGGCAACCCGGCCAACGCCGTGTGGCCAAGGCCCTGGCGCGTCTGCTCGCGGGCAGCCGCATTCGCGCCTCACATCTCACCTGCGAGCGCGTGCAGGACCCCTACTCCCTGCGCTGCCAGCCGCAGGTGATGGGTGCCTGTCTGGATGTCATCGAGTCCGCCGGACAGACCCTGCTCCGCGAAGCCAACGCGGTCACGGACAATCCGCTGGTGTTCGCCGCCGATGGCGAGGTGCTCTCCGGCGGCAACTTCCACGCCGAGCCGGTAGCGCTCGCAGCCGATCAGCTCGCGCTGGCGGCCGCCGAGATCGGCTCGCTGAGCGAGCGGCGCACGGCGCTGCTCATCGATCCGAAGATGAGCGGTCTGCCGGCCTTCCTCGTCAAGGAGAGCGGCGTCAACTCGGGATTCATGGTGCCGCAGGTCACGGCGGCGGCGCTCGTGGCGGAGAACAAGACCCTCGCCACTCCCGCGAGCGTCGACAGCATTCCAACCTCAGCGGGCCAGGAAGACCACGTCTCCATGGCGACCCATGGCGCCCGACGGCTGCTCGAGATGGCGGCGAACGCCGCCTGCATCATCGCCATTGAGCTGCTCGCTGCGGCGCAGGGCATCGAGTTTCACCGCCCGCTCACCAGCTCACGTCCACTCGAGACGGCGTTGCGGAGCCTGCGCCGTGCCGTGCCGCGCTACGACCACGACCGGTTCTTCGCCCCGGATATCGAGGCCGCGAGGGAGATGGTCAGCTCCGGTGCGCTGCGCGAGCTGGTCGAGGCGGCCGAGCCGGGCATCGCAACGGCATCCGGCTGACGGCAGCACTCACTTCAGCGCGAATACCGCCACGCTCTTGGGCGTGCCCACGAATACCATCCCGTCGGCAATGGTCGGCGTAATGAACTTGTTGCCGGCACCGAATTCATCGCGCGCACCGGCCGCCTGGCTGCTGTTGTAGAGCTCGCGGAGACTCGTCGCATCGTAGGCATGCAGCACCGCCGTGCCGGCATGCTCCACGGCCCAGACGATCCCGTTGGAGGTGCCGTTCGCGGACACGGCGGGCGAGGTGCCCGGGTAGCCGAAGACGGTGGTAGTCTCCGACGCCGGCGAGCTCGAGAGCTTCGCGTCGATGACGGGGAATGCCTTGAGCGTGTTGGAGACGTCCCCGTAATAGACCGTTCCATTGAAGTAGGCGGGCGTCGAGAAGACCGTGCTCGGGAATATTCCGTTGAGCTGTTGCCAGGTCATGTCGCTCGACGGATTGAACTTGCCCATGTCGTCGCGGTTGATGACATAGAGATTGCCGTCCTTGCCGGCGCCCAGCAGCAGATGGCGCACGATGCCACCCGAGTCAGTGACGTCCGGTAGCAGCATGACGCCACCGGAGCCCAGATCCAGGTCGGCGTTGGATTCCGCGACCTCATTGGACGGACTGAAATAATCGGCAACCGCGAGGCCACCGCCTGCCGTCGAGAGTTTCAGGAACGAGTTGCCGTAGTCGCCGTTCTCGGGGAGGCCGGCCGAGGTCAGTGTCGTATCGAACTTGCCATTCGCAGTTGCCAGGTAGATGTTGCCCGAGCTGTCGGCCGTGAGCCCTCCGCCGCTCATCCAGATAGAGGGTCCGGCATCGCTGTCCGCCGCGACGTTGAGCACCGCCGTCTGCGCGAGAGTGCTCTCGCTGTAACCCACGATCCACCCGGAATATGGCTGAATGTCGCAATGCGAGGTCCAGCTGGTGTAGATCGTCTGGTTCACGAGAAGAAGGGCGGCGCGCTCCGCGTATTGTCCCGGTGAAAAGGTCTTCGTTCCGCCCGTGGGACTCGAATAGCTCGGATTGATCGACATCGGCCCGTTGAAGAGCTCCGCGCCGGTCGTGACGTCGAGCGCGTGCAGGCGCTGGTGATAATTCGATGACGCATCCTTGGACATCGCGACTGCGAATATCGCCCCGTGAGGCCCGGCACTGCGGTCGATGACCGGCGTCGAGGTGACGCCGATCTCGGGACTGACCTGGCCGCAGCCGCGATCATCGCTCGGGGTCTCCCCCGATGGGAGCAACGAGACGTGCCACAGAGTGGCACCCGATACGGGGTCCATGGCATACACGGAATCATGCTCGGTCGCCACGAAGACGACATTGTGCGTGCCACCGGCGATCGTGAGCTGCGCAAGATAGAGCGGCTGCGCGTCGACCTTGCCGTCCACCGCCAGAGTCCGATACAGCCCGAAGGATGTGGAGCTGACATTCTTGAGGGTGAGCAGCGACTCGGTGAGGTTCTGTGCCGTGCGACCGGCGTCGTTCCGATACGTCACCACATCAGTATGTGTGGTTGGCTGCGGCGGCGGGCCCGATGGTGGTGGCGGGGAGCCCGTTGGCGGCGGCGGCGTCGAAGTGCTCCCACCTCCACCACAGTCCGTGAGCGCGGCGGCGATGAAACCCGAAACCAGCAGGAGGGAGAGCGCGAGCTTTCTATGCACCGGGGTTCGATCGTGGGGGCCGGGAGACTTCCACGGGAGCTGTGCCATTCTACGCCCAAGCCCCTCGAAGTTCCCGCAGGCAGGGAGACGCGCGGCCGATGTCGGCTCGCAGCGTCACATGCGGGCGCTAATGCGAATCGCTCTCATTTTCAGCGCTTGCACAGCCACGCCGACGATCCCGCTCGGTTCCCTGCCCCGTTCCGCCCGAGCCCCGGTTTCGTCGGAGGTTGCCTCACGATGTTGACCGCGCCCGGGAGTAAGATAAGCAACTGGTAATCCGACATGGAGACGTGCTTCATCACAACCCGCTCGAGAATCACGAGGTGCCTTCATGGCTATCAATGTCACTGACCTTAACAACCGATGCGTCACCACCTCCACGGTGGGATACATGGCACTTGCGCTGACATCGTGGATGCTCTCGATGACAGCGGCAGGTTGGTACGATCATATTTACCCGACCGCGGAATCCCTGCTGCTGCCGTTCGCGGCGCTGCTGGCGATCATGGGCATCCTGGCCTACCTGCACGGGCGCACGCTGGATTCCATCGTGTTCTTCGCGTTCGGCGGCTTGTTCACCGCGGCACATTCCGGGATAGCGTCCATGGCAGCCGGCGCCGGTGCACCCATGAGTTATGTCGGCTGGTTCTGGATCGTGTGGACCGTATTCTTCGCCTATGTCTGGCTTGGCTCGTTCCACGCCGGTTTGACACGACAGCTGTTCCTGCTCGGCATCACGCTGACCTTCCTCGCCAAGGCCATCTACGGCTGGACGGATCTGCGGGTCCTGCAGCTCATCAGCGGATATCTGGGGCTCATCAGCGCAATCATCGCCACAATCGTCTCGGCGTCAGATGTCATCGTGTTCGGACGCGAGGCCCACAGCCCCAATGACGACCACATCAGCCACGAGGCGGGACACCCGCACACGGCCTGAGCGGACGGTCGAGCAAGCGCGCGGGGCGGGACGTGCTTCCCGCCCCGCTGCCGGTGATGGGGTACACTGGCTGGACTGATCCTCTCCAGCAAGGATTCCATGAAGCCCAGCTCCCTAAGCCGTTGCCTCATCGGCTTCTGTGCCTCGTTGCTCGCGGTGCCCGCATTGGCGGTGACGCCCGCATTGGCCGCGAAAAAGGCATCCTCGTCCCCTCCTCTGCCGGCCATGCTGGCCTCGCTGGCCGCGGCCGGCAAGCTGAAGGTCGTGAGTCAGTTCGACACGGAGGTACCGGGCCTCACGGGCTACATCGTCCATAACCAGGACGGTACCCAGGTCGTTTACGGCGACCATGGGTATCTCATCGTCGGTCACGTGATCTCGCCGCATGGCACCGACCTCACTGACAACTACCGTCAGCGTTATTCGCCGAAACCCGACTTCGGGTCGGTCGTGGGCAAGCTCGACAGCGGCGGCCATCTCATCAACGAAGGCCGCCCGGCGGCGCCTCTCCTTTACGTCTTCGCCGATCCCAACTGCATCTTCTGCTATCACTTCTACAGGATGGCAGAGCCGCTGGTCGCCTCCGGACGGCTGCACGTCCGCTGGGTGATGGTCGGCTTCCTGCACGCGGACAGCCTCGCGCGCGCGACCACCATACTCTCTGCACCCAACCCGCTCAGCGCGTTGCATACGGATGAGGACCGCTTCGATACGGCCCATGAGTCCGGCGGCGTAGCGCCCGCCCGGACGCAGGACAAGGCGTTAGAGGGAGTGCTGCAGGCGCACCTCAGCGCCATGGATGCCGTCGGCGGTGTCGGCACGCCCACTCTGCTTTACCGCGATGAGCAGGGCCACTGGGGGGTCGTGGTGGGTATGCCGAGCAGCGATTGGCTGGCTGCCTACGTCGCCGGCAAGCGCCTGCCCGCAAATCCGAACGGCTGACCGCCGGCCGATCAGCCGTTTTCGGTGAATCCCGGATAGAGCGTCATGCCGCCATCGACGAAGAGGGTGGACCCGACGAGATAGTCGGACTCATCGGAGGCCAGCCAGACGGCCGTACGGGCTATGTCCTCGGGCTCTCCGATCCGCTTGTAGGGCACCAGCGTCATGAGGTTGCGATACGCTTCCGGCGTGCTCCAGGCCGCAGTGTTGATCGGCGTACGCACTGCCCCCGGCGCGATGCTGTTCACGCGGATGTGATGGGGTGCAACCTCCTGCGCAAGGCTCTTCATCATCATCATGACTCCGCCCTTGGAGGCCGCGTAGTTGGCATGGCCGGCCCACGGAATCGCCTCGTGGACGGAGCTCATGCAGATGATCTTGCCCGCGGCGCAGGAGACCGAAGGAACGACGCCCCGGCGGAGAAACTCGCGGATCGCCTCCCTTGCGCAGAGGAACTGTCCGGTGAGATTGACACTGATCACAGCGTTCCAGTCCGCGAGACTCATCTCGACGAACTGCGCATCCTTCTGCCGCCCGGCGTTGTTCACCAGAATGTCGATGGTGCCGAGCTCCGTCACCATCCTGCCGAACATGTCCTTCACCTGATCCTCGCTCGCGACGTCGGCACAATGCGCGTACGCCCGCACACCGCTGCCGCGGATCTCCTCGACCACGGCCGCGGCGCGATCCTCACCGGTCACATAATTCACGACGACGTCGGCGCCCGCCCGTCCGAGAGCGATCGCGGTCGCCCGTCCAATGCCGGAATTGGCGCCGGTGACCAATGCCTTCTGACCGCTCAGCAGCCGCCGAGCCTCGATGGCCGGCGCGCCGGAACGGGCCTGGGCAGGAGCGTGAGTGTTACTACTGATATCCGTACCCTCCAGTGTGTCGCGCAGCGGGCGTTACCGTGACCGGGCAGGGGCAGGAATCGTGCCTCGGGGCGCGCGCGGTCGGCTGCCGCAGCGCTTGCGCTTTTGTCTGAGAATTGCGAGGATCGGACCGTGACCCCAGCCACCACGCGGCGCCGTGTGTTGATGTCAGCGGCGGCAGGCCTCGCCGCATGGGCGGGCAGGCGCGCCGGCGCGATCGTGCCGCAGGGCAGGCAGCGCGGTGTACGGTTGGATGCGGCGGTACCGCTCAGCTGCCGCGAATTCGACTTCGCCGATGTGACGCTGTTGCCGGGCCCGTTCCGTGACGCGATGGCCCGCGATCTCGAGTATCTGGCGAGCTTCGACTGCGACCGGCTGCTTTCGCCCTTTCAGCAGGTGGCCGGCCTGCCGAGGCGGGCGCCGAGCCTCGGCGGCTGGGAGAGTCAGGGCCTTGCGAGTCACTACTGCGGCCACTACCTCTCGGCCGCGGCGATCATGCATGCTCATACGCACGATCCGCGGCTCGCGCGCAAGATCGACTACCTGCTGCCGCGCCTCGCCGCCTGCCAGGAAGCCAACGGGCGCGATGATCCTGACTTCCGCGGCTACTGCGCCGGGATCCCTGAGAGCAAGCCGGCCTTCAGGCAGATTCTTGCCGGACACATGGACTTCGGCCAATCACACGGGCTCTACAGCTTTCACATCAACGGTCTCTGGTCTCCCTGGTACACGGTCCACAAGGTCATGGCCGGGCTGCGCGATGTCTGGGTCCACATGGGCCGCGCGCAGGCGCGGGACATCCTCCTCGCGATGACGGAATGGTCAGCTCAGTTTCCGCGCCGTCTCGATGTGGCGCAGATGCAGGCGATGCTGATCAGCGAGCAGGGCGGCATGAACGAAGTGCTGGCCGACGTCTACTCCATGACGGGTAACGAGGCTCACCGCACGCTCGCCGAGCAATTCAATCAGGCGGCACAGCTCGCGCCGCTCATGCGCCGTGAGGACATTCTCGATGGCGTGCATTCGAATCAGTACATTCCGCGCGTCATCGGCATTGCCCGCCAGTACGAGCTCACCGGCAGCGACGATTACCGCGCGGGCGCGGAATTCTTCTGGCAGAACGTCGTGCGCGAGCGCACCTTCGTCTTCGGCGGCCACGGCAACCGCGAGAATTTCTTCCCCATAGGGGACGCATCGGAGCAGCTCTCGGTCGGCTCGGCCGAGACCTGTTGCACGTACAACATGCTGAAGCTCACGAGCCACTACTTCAGCTGGAATGCCTCCATGGAGGCGGCCGATTTCTTCGAGCGGGCCCTGATCAACCACATACTCGGCTCGCAGGACCCGGCGACCGGCATGATGACTTACTACTATTCCATGCAGCCGGGGCACTTCAAGACCTTCTCCTCGAAATGGGATTCGTGCTGGTGCTGCGACGGCACGGGCCTGGAGAATCACGCCAAGTACTCCCGCGGCGTCTACTATCACGACCGCGATACGCTGTGGGTGAACCTCTACGTCGCATCGCAGCTCCACTGGCGGGATAAGGGGCTGACGATCCGCCAGCACACGCGCTTTCCTGAATCCAACAGCGTACGCATGGAGATCGCATGTCAGCGGCCGGTGCGGGCCACCCTGAGACTGCGGCATCCTCACTGGTCGACGCCAGCGATGCTGGCGAGGCTCAACGGCAGGCCGTTGGACACCGGCTTGCCGGGCACTTACCTCGACATCACCCGGCACTGGCGGGATGGGGATGTGCTCGAGGTCGAGCTGCGCACGCCGCCCCGGATCGAGCGGATGGCTCATCACCCCTCGAAGCTCGCCATTCTCTCGGGGCCCATCGTGTTGGCGGGAGTCCTGGGTGATGCCCTCATGTCACCGCCCATTCCCTATGCCGGTGTCGATCAGTATCAGTTCGAGAAGGTGCCGGACCCGGTCCAGGTCCCCACCCTGGCGATTCGCGGGCGGCCCGTCGAGGAGTGGGTGAAGCCCGATGCCATGGCGCCGCTCGTATGGCACACGCACGGCGTCGGGCAGCCCGGCGATATCAGGCTGGTCCCGCTATATCGGGTCGCGCAGGAGCGCTATGTGGTGTATTTCGACGAAGAGCGCGCCGCGGGCGAGGCGCTACCCGGGTAATCCCAGGGATTCAGCGTGACCGTCCGGGTGCCATCCGCCAGAGCCGAGGCCGCCGCCGCGCTGACGAGGCGCATGGCCTGCCAGCTGATGGGCCGAATCAGCCCCTGCCAGAGGTCCTGCCGCTCGTCGTACTCCGCGACCGCCACCCCGTTGGCGCGGAAAGTGGTACCGGTCACGGAAAAAAGGGATATGGGCTCTGAGACGAGGGAGTCGCGTGCGATGCCAAACGCGAGGCAGCAGCCCCCGGCGATCGAGATGCTGGGATAGTATTCGCCGCGATGTCTCCAGGAGCCGCCGGCAAAGCATGCAATCAAGCCGTGTGCGACGTGGCTCCAGAGAACCCCGCCGGTGATCCTGAAGTCGGTCCCCTCGAGCACCGGCCCGGAAGCACCTGAGGCCTCATGGAAAGTAAGCTGAATCACGCCGCCCGCACCCGCCTGCAACCTGCGCGGAGTAGCAAGCAACGTGCCAACTTCTTCCACGTCCCCGGGAAAGCCTCGGGCGCACGCGCAGGCACCAGACCGGTCCGCGCGCGCGGGTAGGGCGTATGAAAATCGTGGATAGCCATGTGCACTTTTGGGATCTCAGCCTGCTGCGATATCCCTGGATCGAGCATGGGTCGCCCTTCGACAGGACGTACGGCCTGGAGGACTACTGCGGTGCATCGCGAGGCTCTCCTGTAGACGGCATGGTTTTCGTGGAAGCCGATGCCGCCGCCTCGTGCTCCCTACATGAGGCGCTATGGGCACAGCGGCTCTCCGGCACCGACGCCCGCATCCGCGCCGTCGTCGCCCGCGTGGCCCTGACCGAAAACCCCACAATGCTCGGGGACCTCGATGCGCTCGCAGCCGTACCCCTGGTGAGAGGCATCCGCGACAACATCCAGGGCCATTCCCCCGGCTTCACGGCACAGCCCGCATTCGTGCAAGGCGTCAAGGCGGTCGGCAAGCGTGGCCTGCACTTCGAGCTCTGCCTCAAACACCACCAACTGGGGGAGACTCTGGAGCTCGCGCGCTCGTGCGGCGAAGTCCCGTTGGTTCTCGATCATTGCGCCAAGCCCGACATCCGCAGGGGACAGCGCGAGCCGTGGCTGTCACAACTGCGTCAGCTCGCAGCGCTACCCAACATCGTATGCAAGATCTCCGGCCTCGTGACGGAGGCGGACTGGGCGCAGTGGCATCCCGAGGAAGTCCTGTGGTACGCCCGCCAGGCAGCCGACGCCTTCGGACCCACACGAATCCTGTTCGGCAGCGATTGGCCGGTCTGCGAGGCCGCGGGCGGCTTCCAGAAGTGGCTGTGTGCGGCCGAGATGCTCGCCGCTCCTTGGACCACCGGCGAGAGGGAGAGCTTTTTCTCCGGGAATGCCGAGCGCGTCTACCGGCTGCGCTGATTTGCCAAAGCATGCTCTGCCTGGATCTGCGCAAGCGCGCATGGAGCCTTTGTCGGTGCACGGCGTTTCACCGTGATTGCCGGAATTCGCCATGCGAGCTCGACCACTGCGCCGTATCGCCATCGCCCTCCTCGCGGCAATTGCCGCGAGTCTCTGGGGCTGCGCCTCGAGCCCGTCCAGCCCTGCGAGTCAGGGCGCGGCCGTGGCCGCAAATTTGGGCTCGACCGGCCGGAATGCCGCTCCGCTCCCCGGTGAGCCGGGGTGCTTCTGGCTGTCGAATTTCGACGGCTCCTGGACCGTGCTCAACGAAAGCGAGCTGATCATATATGCCCCGCTCTATTCCCAGCCTTACCTCATCCGGTTGTTCGCGCCCGTGCCAACCCTCAAGTTTCATGAGCGTCTGGGGTTTGTGGACACCGAGCGCACGGGCATGATCTGTAACGACACCATGGATGCCCTCGTGGTGCCGCATTGGGAGCCGGAGCACGTCCCCATCGTCGCCGTGCGCAAACTGACGATGGCCGAAGCTCGGCATCTGCTTGCCGAGAATCACATCAAGCTCCCGCGCGGGCAAAAGCCTGCCAAAGGCAACCAGGCCGACAGGCGGTAGCTGGGGCGGCTGCCCGAGTCGAGCCGCCGCTCTCCTCCTCCTACACGATAGGCACCTGGCTGACATTGTTCTTCGGGTCCATCCAGAACGATTCGTTCACGAAGCGGCCGAAGATCTCGCGCGGCAGGACGGAGGTACGCTCGATCGGCTCCACCTTCGGGCGCACGGTATGCAGGCCCGGCATGCCGACCCGGGCATCGAACTCGTCCGCGTTGTAGGCGATGTGGTCGAAGTCGTGCTCGAACCAGGGCTCGCCTATGAATTGGTAGACCGCGCGCATGGCCGCCGACGGGTTGCGCGCCAGACTTTCGTAGGTCAGCAGCAGCAGGTGGCCCGGGGCATATTGGCCGTAGAACGCATCCTTGGTGGCCTGGAACGAGAATCCGACCATGCCTCGCGGATCGGTCAGCGCCTCGACGCGCGAATACATCGTGGTATTGGTGTCGAAGCGGAACACCTTGCTGACACCGACCGGGTGCCGACGCACGAGCCGTTCCATGCTGTCCAGTACCCAGGACAACTGGCGGACGCACGCGATGACCTTCGCCCCGGGAAACAGTGTTCCGAGCAATTGCATCCGGCTGCACCACAGGCGGCTGGTGTCGAACACCGTACTGGCTTCGGTTTCTCCGGCGTAGAAGTTTTCAACCAGGCCGCGCAGCAGCGCAACGCGCTGGTCGTCGGACACATCGAATGAGAAATCGTTCTTGCTGCTGGCCTCCGCCATCACCACCCCCATGATGTCCGCAAGCGGGCTGGTCATGCCCGCGCGAAACCGCGGGTTCTGGTTGAGGATGGCGGCGAGGAGCGTGCTGCCCGCGCGGGGCAGCCCGGAAATGAAGTGGAACTTCCGGGCCGGCTTCGCGGCGGCGGGTGCGGCAGGCATGCGGGCGCTCTCCTATGGATCGGTGAGGTGGATTGTATAAGAGCGCCAGGCCGGGGTGTCCGGCGGCGGGTGGCGGTCCGCGCTTCAGTGACTCCTTTCAGGCAAGGAGTCACTGAAGCGCTCACCTGCTCTCCACAGCGACCGGAACGCTCTGGGTCGGAACGTTCCATCCGCTCACCTCGACGATCGGCGCGCCGGGTCCCTGCGAAGCGAAATGCGCCGTCAACGTAAGTGATTCACCGGGCCACAGCGTGACATCGTTGTCGCTCCACAGGATGGGCAGTGCCAGGTTGCCGCCCGCTGACTGCCTGATCGAAACGTGCTGGAACAGCGCCACTGCCCTCGACGATGCGGGGACCGTCAGCGTGACGGTTGCAAGGGTGTCGGCTTGCTCGTGCCGCAACGTCGCCCGGATCTCGCTCTTGGCGGTCGGCAACGCCTGCAATGCGGTCAGGTCGGCGTATTCCGATACGGGCGTCAGATACCAGTTCGAATGCGCCCAGTCGAGATCGTCGGGTTGAGTGGAGAGCCAATAAACGTTGCGGCTGATCGGTTCGTGGTTGGCAGAAGCGAGCTCGAGCTCGATGAAGTACGTGCGTGACAAGCCGGATAACGCCGGCAGCGTCGTTAGTTGCTGCGCACTGTTGCCGGCGAGATTGATGTTCTGCAGGTGGCGCGTATAACGCACACTGCCATCCAGGTTGCGAACCCGGATGAGCGCCTGCAGGCCACGCTCATTCATGAGCGTGTGATTGACCAGCATGATCGCGCGCGTGTCGTATGAGTACTGGATGTGAACGGGCTCGTTGGCCATTTTAGCGCCGAAGTAGGCGCCGGCCGGATTCAGGAAATAATCGTACAGATGCCAGTGCAGCGAGGGCCAAGCGTTGTTGAGCATCCAGTAGATCACCCCGGTCGCAGGGTTGGCCGCATCCATGTGCGCGTCGTATGCCTCGAATTGTGCCCGGACGTCTTCGTAGTTCTCGAGTTGGGCCTTGGCGGCGTAATCCGCCAGGCTCCTGGGCGCGCCATAGCGCGCGGCCAGTGCGGTGTCGAACGGCGCGATCTTGGCAAATGGCGACCAGGCGGCGGAGGCGTGATACTGCCGTGCCTGCGGAT
>Ga0134128_10004431_pt1 | contig 17183 bp, 16 predicted proteins | sample KB31754_FD_96462 | JGI IMG/M metagenome (GOLD analysis project Ga0134128, IMG submission 96462) | Terrestrial soil microbial communities with excess Nitrogen fertilizer from Kellogg Biological Station, Michigan, USA - KB3-175-4 | ecosystem: Environmental > Terrestrial > Soil > Unclassified ... | reverse complement strand
TGGCTCGAGAGCGCTTCGAGTCCGAAGGTGCAGTCGTGGATCGACGCGCAGAACGGGTACGCTGATGGCGTGATGGGCCGGTTCGAGGATGCCGGGGCGATCACGAAGCGGGTGCGCCAGCTCGCCATCACGAGCACGGCGCAATTCGCGCCGCAGCTCGTCCACGGGACGCTGTTTTTCATGCGAGACACGCCGCCGCAGGCCCAGCCGGTGCTGGTGGCGCAAGCATGGCCCAACGGGTCCGAGCGAGTCCTCGTCGACCCCAATCCGTCGGGTGGTAACGTGGCCATTCAGGAGGTCTGGCCCTCGCCGTCGGGACGGTATGTCGCCTACGGCATGTCGGCCAACGGCAGCGAAGCGACCACCATTCACGTGGTGAATACCGTTACTGGGAAAACTCTGCCAGACGCACTCACCGATGCCGGCGGCGGCACGACTGGCCCCGTCGTCGCCTGGGATGCGGATGAGCGGGGGCTGACCTACGGCAAGTTACCGCATGGCTCGCAATTCGGGATCTCGTTGTATCACCACGTCTTCGGCACGGCGCAGTCCCGTGATCGGCCTGAGTTCGGGCATGGGCTGTCCCCAGTCGCGGAATACGAGCTGCTGACTTCGCCCGATGCCAAGGAAGCCGCGGCGCTGGTGCAGTTCGGCGATGCCACTCCGTTTCGGGTGTATCTGCGCACCCACAAGACCTGGCGGCGGATCTTCGGAACCGAGCAAGGGGTCACGGCGGGCGCTTTCGACGGGGATCGACTGCTGCTCATCGCGTTCGGCAAGAGCGACCACGGCCGTGTCATCGCGGTGAAACCGGATGGCAGCGTTGCAACACTGGTCGGGGAGCAGAAAAACTGGGTCATGCACGATCTCTCGCCCATCCACGGCGGCTTCCTCGTGACGAAGCTGTGGGGGCCGGACTGGCGCGTCGATCACTATGCGAGTGATGGGCGATTCGTGCGCCGCGTCCCGCTGCCGAGCACGGGGATCGGAATCGACGCGATAGCTTCCGAAGCGGGCTCGCCCAAAGCCATTGTCGCCTACTCCGGCTGGGTGATCCCGAGCCGCTGGGCGCTCTACGATGCCGGTTCGGGCTCCCTGCAAACCGTCTTTGCGGTGCGTCCGCCCGATCCGAACTACTCGAACATTCGGACGTATCGGCTCACGGCAGTGTCCAAGGACGGCACGCATGTTCCCGTGACGGTCCTTGCTCTGGCATCGACGCGCAAGCGACCCGACGATCCGGCGATACTGACGGCATACGGCGGTTACGAAATACCCGTTGCACCGCACTTCATAGGCACCGAGCTCGCCTGGCTCGAGCGAGGCGGCGTTTACGCCGTGGCGAACCTCCGCGGTGGCGATGAGTTCGGCGAAACATGGCACCGCCAGGGCCGGCTCACTGCCAAACAGAATGTCTTCGACGATTTCACCGCGGCGGCGCAGGCGTTGATCTCCGCCGGCTGGACCTCTCCGCGGCATCTCGGAATCACCGGCGGCAGCAATGGCGGGCTGCTGATGGGAGCGGCGCTGGTACAACACCCGGAGCTTTGCCGGGCGGTGGTCAGTTACGTCGGGATCTACGACATGCTCCGCCACCAACTGTACCCGAACGGCAGATACAATGAGGAGGAGTATGGAACCGTCGCCAACGCGGCGCAGTTCCGCGCGCTGTATGCCTACTCGCCCTACTACAATGTCCGTGCTCGAAGCCCTTATCCCGCGGTGCTGCTCGAGACCGGACAGAACGATCCGCGGGTTGCGCCCTGGCAGTCACGCAAGTTCGCGGCCGCGCTGCAAGATTCGACCACGTCTGGCTTGCCCGTGCTGTTGCTCACGCGGCGCGCCGCCGGGCACGGGAACATCGGGGCGTCGTTCAGTCAGCGGGTGGGCAATGCCGCCGCCGCGCTGATCTTCTTCGATACCGAGCTTCGCTAGCCATGAACCTTCATCTCTATCTGGCCTATTGCTTAGCCGTAGCGATCCTGGTGCTGATTCCGGGCCCGGTGGTCACGCTGGTCGTCGCCAATTCGTTGCGCCACGGCAGCCGGTCGGGACTGGCAACTGTCGCGGGGGCAAGCATCGGCAACGCGATCCTGCTCGGTGCGACTGCAGTCGGACTCGTCGCGTTCTTCGCCTTGATGAGCGAGATCTTCGAAGTCATCCGTTGGGCCGGTGCGGTCTACCTGATCTGGCTCGGCATCAGGGCCTGGCGGGCCGGTGGCGGGCAGGGATTGCCGGCGGTTCCGGCCACGGAGCGCTCGTCGCGCGCGGTCTTCGTCCAGGGATTCCTGATCGCGATCACCAACCCCAAGGCGATCATCTTCTATATCGCCTTTCTGCCGCAGTTCGTTGACGCGCATCTGCCCGCCGGACCGCAGCTTCTCCTCATGATCGGGACGATGATCGTCATGGCTCTGCTGTCTGACAGCCTCTATGCGCTGCTTGCCGGGCGCGCCCGCGGCTGGTTCGCAGCTCCAGAGCGGCGTCGGCTACAGGGCCGGGTCACCGGGACGCTGTTGATCGGAGTAGGGTGCGGGCTGCTCCTCGCGAGGCGAGGGAGCTGAGGGACTTGCCTAGGCAGGAGCGCTCATTCAGCCGTGACGCCTGCTCCCCGGAGAGCGCGAACGCACTCCGCCACGAGCGAGGGTCCACGGTAGATCATGCCGGTAAGGATCTGCACGAGATCTGCGCCGGCAGCGCGCATCGCACGCGCTTTATCAGGTGAGTCGACACCACCCACGCCAATGATCGGGAATGCCGGTCCCAGCAGCCGCCGCAAGCAGGATACCGTCTTCAAAGAAACCTGGAAGAGGGGCGCACCGCTCAGTCCGCCGTCTTGAGATCCTGCATCCCCAATCATCGGATCGTCACGGCGTATCGAGGTGTTGGTGGCTATGATTCCGTCCAGGGAAATCCGCAGAGCGATCCCGGCGATCTCTTTGAGTGAGTCGAAGTCAAGGTCCGGCGATATCTTGAGGACGATTGGAATATGCCGGTGGAGCTCGTGGCTGATTCTGCCGCGCTCGCTCATTAACGCGGTCAGTAGCGGCTCCAGGCGCTCAGGCCGATGCAGATCGCGCAGCGACGCGGTGTTCGGTGACGAGACGTTTACTGCGATGTAATCCGCTGTGTCGCACACTGCCCGAAAGCACAGTATGTAGTCATCCAGGGCCTGATCGATGGGAGTGTCCGCATTCTTCCCAATGTTGACGCCGACGATACCGCCATAGCGACGGCGCCTTAGGCGTCTTGCAACGGCCGCGGCGCCATGGTTCGGAAAGCCTAACCGATTGATCAGTGCACCGGATTTGGGCAGCCGAAACAATCGCGGTCGGGATTGACCCGGTTGCGATCGAGGCGTCACCGTGCCGACTTCAATGAAGCCGAATCCCAGCTTGCCGAGCCCATCCAAGGCCTCCGCGTTCTTGTCGAAGCCAGCCGCGAGACCGAGCCTGTTTGGAAACCGCAGACCCATGAGGTTGACCGCCGGGCCGGCCAACGACCGGCCGGGTAGATGCCCGTAGAGCCGCGCGGCGTCCAGTGCGAGCCGGTGGGCACGCTCCGGATCGAGTGTGAACAGGGCAGGCCGAAATGCTGAAAAGGACACGGTGGCAGAGCCTAGCATGGGGAAGCCAGGTTCGTTCCGGGAAGGGCAGGACATCCAGATCCTCGACTAGGGAAGCCTCTTCGCAGTCACGACGGTCTTCCCATATCGAATCTCCAGCCGTACCAAGTGGCCGTTTTCACGCACGAAGACGTAGCTTTCATCCGGGGAGATGAAGAACGTGTCTGAGGATACCGGCAGCAACCGCCACTCGCCGGAGCCTTGTAGTGGGTTCGTTGATTCGATACTCAAGCCGGGTCCGTCGACCCCGATCTTCAGAACATCGGCAGGGCTCAGTTCATACCGGCCGGCAACCGCGGCCAGGACGCTCGACCCGAGCTTCACCGTCTTTCGCTCGATGCTCAACCCCGGGATGTAATGACCCGCCACTTCCACCGCAACATCATCTGGTCGAATGCTGGCGCCGTTGGCCAATACGATGACATCTACGTGGTCATCGACGAATCGGGTGTATTCGGTGCGCCAGCCTGGCTCGGAGCCGCCGTGCCGAACCCGGCGATGTCCGCGCACCTCATCTGCCCACCAGCCGAAGCCGTAATGGGTCGAGATGCCGTCGGCAAGGACAGGCGTCCATGTCTGCTGCTGCAAGGCTCGCGATAGAAGCGCATGGTGGGTAATCGCCGCATCCCACTTGATCATATCGGCAAGCGTGGATACAAACGTGCCCCCGGGGCGCACGGCGATCAGTGGTGCAACGTTGTGCAATTTATCGTCGCGATAGACATAACCGCTTGCTCGGTTGGGGATGATGTCGAAGACACTCGTGATGCGCGTGTCCTTCATTCCCAAGGGCGCAAATATGCGCAGATTGAAGAACTCGGACCAAGGGCGGTCGGTGAGCTTTTCGATGATCTGCAGAAGAATGCCGTAGCCCAGATTGCTATACGACCAATGCGTGCCGGGCTTGGAAAGACGAGGGACCGCATAGGCACGGCGAATTTCGGCAAGGAGAGATTCCGGCCTGAACGGATCATTACCTGGGGCCTCCATCGGGAGGCCCGACGTATGCGATAGAAGTTGCCTGATCGTTATCGGCTCCCATGCCTGTGGGCACTGCGGCAGGAACCGGCAGATTGGCTCGTCCAGGGTCAGCTTGCCGTCTGCAACGAGCAGCATTACCCCCGTGGCAATAATCTGCTTGCTGAGCGAAGCCAGTCGGAACACCGTTCCCGGCGTCACGGGCACCTGAAGCTCTACGTTTGCCACGCCATAGGTCGCCACCTTGACAGGCTTGCCGTCGCGGATCACCGCAAGTGCCAAGCCCGGAATGCGCTGATTGGTCATCTCAGCTCGGATGTAACGATCAATCGAGTCGGCGTGTGATACGTCCGGGACCCATAGCAGGATCAGCACTCCGAGCGCTGCCCAGGCGAATGCCTTGGATGCGCGCATCAGCACAGCTTCATGACCCACTTCGTCAGCGAAGCGGTGGCTGCGCGGCCGGGGCGGGCACTAGTCCGAACATCCGCATGATTTCCACGAGTCTGCCGCGGTCAGGAGGCCCTGGAGCATTGATGATCGCCGCGACCTCGCGGAAGTATTGCGCCCCAATGTCCGGCGTATTCATGATGAGCGCCCGCACGGTGGCCGAATGGGGGTTGCTGAAGCCATGGACCACTCCGCGCGGGGTGGCCATGGTGTTGCCCGGCCGCAGGTCACGCGTCTCGCCGCCCACGGTGTAGCGCAGAACGCCCTCCAGCACGTACACCAGTTCTTCATTATTTGCGTGGCTGTGCGGCGGGGGCACATTGGAGCCCGGCGGCACTTTCATTTCGAAGCATCCCATCTGACAGCCGTTTCCGGCCTCTTGGATGTATCGGATCTCTATCTGTCCAACCCGAATGGTCTCCCGGTCTGGCGAAGCGGTCTTGTTCATGGCAGGTCACTCAAACAGCTCGTTGATCATTCGTCGCGGCACTTACTTCGTCTTTGCGCGGGAACGTGGTTTCTACTTTGCGGCGGTCCTCAATGGCAAGTGCTTCCACAGTCCGCGCGCCGCGAGGAAGACGGAGAAGAGCGCGGTCACGCCAAGCGCGAGGAGTGTCCAGATGAAGAAGAATGCGCCGCTGGACCTGGCGATCGCGCCGCCCACGCCCGCGCCCTTCATGTGGATGACAGGGACGAGCAATCCGAGGAGCGACCCGATCAAGATGATGGCGTACCCCGATCGCCTTTCGGCCAGCGCCAGCGTTCCGTATAGCCAGACGGCCAGAATGGGCACCACAATGAGGTCTGAAAGTCTTCCTGGCTCCATCCCGCGCACGATGTCATCCGTCAGGTGAAGCGTCATGAAGAGGATCGAGAGCAGAGACGCTATTGTCAGCACGACGTTGTCTTTCATTGGATATTTCTCGTTGTTTGGTGAATGACTTGGCAACCAGCGGCCCCAGACAGGCTCTCAGGTGCGATGTCGTCTTCTGTTCCCTCCATGCTCACGCCGCGCGTAGCGCGGCGGTGACAGGTACGCGAGCCGCTCGAAACGCCGGCATCACCCCGGCGATCAGGCCGATGCCGAGTGCCCAGACGATGCCCAGCAACGCCAATGAAGGGGTAACGGCGAGGTGAAATTGGAAGCCGAACGGACTCGCTGCTCGGTTGTCAAAGAAGAGCCATGCCAGAGCGGCGCCGAGGACGGCACCCGAGAGGGCCACTAGCATGGCCTCCAATAACGTGGCGGCCACAACCGGCGCGCCGCCAAACCCCACGGCGCGCAACATAGCCAATTCCCGCCGCCGACTGTCGACCACGGCATACAGGGAATTCGCTGCGCCAATGGTGGCCGCCAGGGCCATGATGGTAGCCACGAAATAACTCACGAAGTTGAGGATCCCGTTCACCGGGCCAAAATTCTGCTTTGCGAGGTCAGCTTCGGATTCGGCTCGTATTTGGAGCTGGGGATTTGCCTTGATCGCGCTGGTGAGCTCGTCAAATGTCGAGGGGGATTGCAGCATCACGTTGACTTCATTGAAACTGCCGCGCCCGAAAGCCGAGAGGACGGTGTCGGCATCGGCATAGACGACGCAGACGTCGCCGCTGCGCCCGAGATTGAAGTTCCCGACGACGCGCCAGTCCCGGCCTTGAATCACCCGCGTGTCCCCTACAGCAAAATTCTCATAGATTTGCGCGCAGTAGTTGTTCGCTATGAGCTCCCGCAGCCCCCTGCGAAACATGCGCCCGGACGTCAGGTGCAGCTCCGACGTGTAGGCGGTCAGCTCAGGCCCGGCGCCCACCATGGGAAAGCCGAAAGCCCTGCCGGTGACTTTCTCTCGCGCTCGCATGAAGACCAGCGCTTCCGGGACCGCGATGGGATTTCCCTTGCCGTCTCGGCGTATTCCCGGCAAATCTGGAATGAGCGCTGCCATGTCTTGCGGAATGTCGCTCTGGCCCGGGGATAGCGCGCCCTGGCTCAGCAGCACGGCCCGATCAGGCCGTACGTTCCCCAGTGCTTCTCGCCGTGCACCCACACCCATCGCCAGCATCGAGACGAGTACGCCTACGGCGCAGGTCACGCCGATGATCGTCGTGCATACCAGCCCCAAACTCTGCGGTATGCCAAGCAAGCTCATAGTGAGCAGCTCCTTGACTTGTTTGAGGAACCTCATGATCGCCCCCTATCGGCCCGCCAATGCTTCCGCGACTTGCAGACGGGCCGCGCGATAGCTGGGCAAGCTCGCGGTTATCAGCGCGAGCACTATTGCCCCGAGTATCCCGAGCCCTACCACCGGGATCGGCATGGACAGCCCGGGGACGTACTTGGCGGCCAGCGGGAATGCAATCCATGCCAGAGCAAGCCCGGCGAGCGCAGCCACGATATAGAGGACCAGGGCCTCCCCCGCCAATAGGAATAACACCGTCCGGTCAGCGAAGCCGACGGCCTTCAGCACCGCCAGTTCGGCGGTGCGCTCACGAACGTTCTGCATCATCATCGTAGAGGTCGAGAATGCCACCGCGACCAACACGGCGCTGATAATCCAGCGGATGGCGAAGCTCACATTACCGATCGACTGCATTGCCTGTTCCGCGTTCTCGCGAAGCGAGGCCGTCTTGGTGCCCATCGGCGAGTTCGCGAATGTTCGGTCGATGGTCTCTGATATCGAAGCCGCCCGCTTTGGATCAGACACGATCACATAGAAATTGCGGACCGTGTCCTTATCGGACGCCCGCGCCTCATTCAAGTAATCGTAGTTGGCGACGATCAGGCCGCCTTCGCCGGGCTCGTGGTCGATGACATTGCCGACGATCTGGAAATACCAGGTTCGCGAGCCGCTACGTTGCGGGATGTTCGATTCGATCGCGAGCTGACCTCCGACGTGCCAGCCATACTTCTTGGCGGCATCCGCAGTCACCAGAGCTCCGTTTCGGGTAGTTCGAAGTGCCTCGAGGGCCGCGGGCGAGATCGTGAAGATGCTGGGCGCGAGGTTCAACCAGACCTTGCTCGGGGGGATGCAAAGGACACCTATCTGCTGAGTCGGCTTTTGGTATATCCCGCCCATGACGTCGGCAAACGTGACGGTCGTTACGCCCGCGATCGAGCGCAGGCGACCAGTATATGCGAGGGGCAGACGCGCTCCGCCAACCACGGCGGGAGCGACAAACAGCAAGTCAGCACGTACTTTGGAAATGGCGTCAGCAACGCCGGTCTTCAGGCCTTGCAGAACACCAAAGAGCGCGAAGGCTACACTGACCTGCAAAAGGATCAGCCCCGCCCGCACAGGCCTACGGCGGATGCCAGACCAGATGAGGGGAAGGAATTTCATCGGCATTGACTCGCCCTCGCTACCGGACGAGTCTACTACCAAACGGGTCGATTACCGATACTTTGACGGCGCCAAAGCGGTCCTCGGCACGTGGACTTCGGATCGCTAGGCGGAGAAGCAGTGGTCGCCCGGGTTCGCAGTCAAGCCCTCAAGAGCGAGGACTTGCTGTTTCCAGGTCGACTGCGCATGTCCGCACACCTCTCGACGCGTCAATACGCGCCAATTCATAAGCTCCTCCGCACGAAAGCGTCTCTGATCTATCGTCGAACGAAGAATCTTCGAGCGGTTCGGCTGTTACTGTCACAGCAAGCTCGGGAGCACCGTACGTTACCTGGGTATTGAAGTCGACGGTGCGCTAGAGATGGCGGAGCAAACGGATGCGCGCTTCGATAGCATGTCGGGTTCCTTGGAAGGGCAGGCGCGAGCCGGCCAAATCCGGTCATCCGTACCGCGGTTGCACATTTCTCCTAAGCAGACATCGCGAGCGGCCCCGCCGACCAGGTGGCATTACGATCAAGGAGCCGTTCCGACCAGTACTCGATGCGCACTTCTCAGCAGGGAATGCGAGCTGTCCACGGGCATGTCCTCACCAATCTCCCACATCATCATGCCGCCCAGGTGCCTGGAGATGACGTAGTCGGCCTTCGCCGCTATGGAAGCGGCGTTGTCGTAGCTCATCCATTCCCGCGAGGACGCGCTGTAGGCGTACACGGCACTGAGCATCCCCCCGATTACCAGCTGGTGCGGCCTGAAACCGGCGTTCAGAAGCCGCCATGCGACTCGATCTGAGCCGATGCCTTTCAGGCCGCCCAAGTCATACGTCTTCGTCCTGGAGCGATCAAATGGTTGATAGAGCCCATGGCTACCAGGCAGCGCCGCCACTCCGCCGTAGGACACGAAGTACGCCGGAAAGCCAAGAAGGATCCTATCGGCCGGCACACCCATAAACGTCAGATATTCCACGTTCGGCCCTTTCTGCTAACCACGCGCGTGCTGTTACTGACGGTTCATTTTGTCCGCCATGCCAAGCCGATTCCAGTTCAAATTTGGGGTGCTCCGTCTGCACCGCCCATTACCGGGGGCACTGGCCTCAATTCTCGATTCTGAAGGCAGTCGCCGGCAATGCGAGCCAGCGGAATGTCCGGTGCCGCGGTCCGGTGCGGCTGCTATCGGGTACCTATGAGGTCGTCTGTGGGTCGGGATGAGACCCATGGCCGCTCAGTGGTCGGGAGGTCAGGGCGAGGAATCGGGTGGATAGCCCGCTCAAGCGTCTTTCCGATTCCGCGCCCAGCGACTTCAAGGTCATACTGTGACTGAAGATTCAACAAAAGCTGTGCGGAAGTACCGGAGTACCGAGACAAGCGCAAGGTCATCTCCGCCGAAACCGCTCGGCGCCGGCGCACGATTTCTTTGACCGACGGAGCCGTCACTCCCAGCTCTTTAGCCAACTTGTACGAGTTGAGCTTATGAAACCGTGAAGCAGAATGTCGCCCGGATGCGCCGGTCGTAGTTTCGGTGGCGTTGCCAAAGGTCGCTTGCGCAAAGCCCTTCTTTCTTGCGCCCGCGATCGAAGGCCATCGCGACGCTCTCGGAGAAGGTGCGGTACCGGATAACGGCCACGGGTGTGTTGGGGAGCGGTCGCCCCCCGCGGTCGCTGGCGGGCCGTCACCCGTAACGGTCCAGATAGCGTTCGCCTCCTCCCCGAATTAAAGCGTTTATCCCACAGCTCGCGAGACTCTGCAGAATTCGTCGTATTCGCGGTCTTGCCAGTCTGGCGCCCATCCTCAGAATGCGCTACGGTCGCGGGTGGCCGCCACCAAGATCCTACTGATGTTACGGAGGCGAACCATGGCAACCTTTATCAGCCTATTGAACTTTACGGACCAGGGAATTCGGAACGTCAAGGATTCGCCAGAGCGACTCCACGCGTTCGAGGCCATAGCTGAAAAGCTGGGCGTCACGATGAAGGGCGCTTATTACACCGTTGGGGAGTACGACATGGTCGTCATCACCGAAGGCGCCGACGAAGCAGCTACGGCCGCGCTATTGAAGGTGAGCTCACTCGGCAACGTGCGATCACGAACGCTGCGTGGCTTTTCCGTAGAAGAGATCAAGAAGATCATCGGCAAGATGCCGTAAGGCCCCTCGTGTGGCGGCGCGACGCGACCCGCCATGACCGGCAGGCCGAGCGTGACGAGCGCTTCGCGATCTGAATGTCCGCTGCAGTCGTTCTGAACGTCCGCTTTGGAGCAGACTCAAGGACTCCAACGGGTCGTTATGCAGAGCTCTGCATAACGACCCTTGGACTAAACCGCTTCGCGGTAGTCGCGCGTTTCGGGCCGATCCAATAGACGCTGCATTGCGAGCTTTCCGGGCTCGGGTCCGGTCCGGAGGGGGCTCCTGCCAAGATGACGTCGCTGCATGTGCAGCGATTCACCTTGCAACGGAGTCCAGCCATGACACCCCTTCGACATCTCTTATCCACTTACCTCGGACACGCCATGGTGACCAACACGTACTGGTACCTCAGCGGCGTTCTGGAGCTGGTCGGTCTCGCCGGCAAGCGGTTCGAGTGGCGCATGGCACCGGGCTCGCAGGGCAGCTCCCATGCCTAAAGCACGCGCCCCATCGCCGTCCTTCCCGCGCGTGCCGCCGCGATCATGGGGAATGGCAGGGACGCTGCCGCCGGATATGCGCCTGCTTGTGCAGTCGTTCTTCACCGAGTACCTGGTCGGCCAGCGTGCGGTGAGTCCGCGCACGGTAGCCTGTTACCGGGACGGCTTGATGCTCTTCCTCGCCTTTGCCCAGCGCCAGCTCGGCAAGCCGCCGACTGCGTTGACCCTCACGGACATCGATCCCGATCTGATCCTTGCCTTCCTCGCTCATCTCGAGAAGCAGCGCCACAATTCGGTCCGCAGCCGCAACCTGCGACTCAGTGCAATTCGGACCTTCCTGAAGTTCGCGGGCCGCCGGGATGTGCTTTCCCTCCACAACATCGAGCGCGCCCTGAGCGTGCCCATGAAGCGCTTCGAGCGTCCGATGCTCGGCTTTCTCACGCGCGAAGAGATGCTCGCAGTGCTCGGCCAGCCCGGTTCAGACTGGACATTCCAGCGCGATCACCTTCTGCTTGCGCTGCTCTATAACACCGGGGCACGCGTCTCGGAGATAATCGGCGTCCGCGTCGCCGATGTCGTTTTGGATGGCGGCGCCTGCGTTCACCTTCACGGCACGGGGCGTAAGCAGCGCGCAGTGCCACTGTGGAAAAGCACGGCGAGCGGGGTGAGGAGCTGGCTTCGGATGAACCCGTCACTGCGCGGCGAGTCGCCCCTGCTGCCAAACCGCCGCGGCGAGCGGATGACCCGCTCGAACGTCGAAAAGCGCCTTGCTCTTGCCGTGCAGCGCGCGAGAGATCGCTGTCCGAGCCTGCTCAAGAAGCGCATCTCGCCCCACACGATCCGCCACACGACAGCAATGCACCTGCTGCAATCCGGCGTCGCCTTCAACGTCATCGCGCTCTGGCTCGGGCACGAAAGCCCCGCCACAACGCACCGGTACGTCGAGGCAGACCTAGCCATGAAGGAAAAGGCGCTCGCTCGAGTTGCGGGACCGGTGATCCAGCTGCGCCGGTACCGTCCCGCTGACGCGCTCCTTGCGTTCCTGCAACAGCTATAATTATGCGGACTTTGAGCCGACTCCCGCAGCTCAAAAGCACGGGGTCGGCTCGCTTCCTCCGCATAATCGCGAGGTCCGCATAGGGGTCGGAAGTGGCCATTCGGGTCGCCTGAGGCCCTGTCGGAAGCATGTCATGCGCGCAATTGGCGCTCTATCTCGGGTATATGCGCATCGCAGCGGAATGGCGCAAGGCCTATTGGAGAAGCCTTGCGGGCTTGAGGTAAACGTTTGCTAACCGATGCTGGTGCGCCAGAGTGTTACCACAAAGGAATCGGAACGGCCGCAGCCGGTTATCCTCCAAATCTCGAATCTAATCGGTGGTCTTGGGGGGTAACAACGTAGCCGGTACTTGGGGGGGAACGCCGGGCCGAATCCGGCGGGAACACATTTATCCCCACAGAATCCGGTCAGCGGACGGAGCGGAGCGACTCTTGATCTGCTGGGCTCGAGACGTGCTGATCAAGTAATAATCCGAGCTCAGGAACGCCCGGCGCTTCGCATCCTCAATGGGTCTCAGGACGAACAATCGAAGCCGCCTCTCGTATGATGGTGTCACGGTCGCATGCTGCATCCGGACAGCGATGACTCGACCAGCCATGCCCATAGGAACGGAGCACAAGGGGTGGACTCTGATAAATTCACCGAAGTCCCGCAGAAATTATGTAATGTGCCGTTGAAGAATGCCGGATAAGTAATTGGATTTAAATAGAAAAATAAGTGTGGCTCCCATGATGGGCCGGACGGACCGCCATTGCCGCTACTTCCTACGCGGCTTCTCGGCGCGGATGCTCCTGTACACGGAGATGATCGCCGCCACGGATCTGCTGGGCGGCGACTGCTCCGAGCTTCTGGACTTCGATCCGGAGGAACACCCGGTCGCGCTGCAACTCGGCGGTTGTAACCCGCAGGAGCTGGCGGCCGCGGCCAGGAAGGGTGAAGGGGCGGGGTATGACGAGATCAATCTCAACTGCGGTTGCCCGAGCGACAAGGCGACGGGCCGCGTATACGGCGCCTATCTGATGCAGCGGCCGGAAACCGTTGCGGCCTGTGTGGCCGCCATGCGGGCAGCGGTCCGCGTGCCGGTGACAGTCAAGATGCGAATCGGAGTCATCGAAGGCCGGGGCAGGGCGGCCATCGAGGCCAGCCATCGCTTCGCTGCAACCGAGCGCGCTGAGCTGTGCCGGTTCGTGGGCATGGTACGCGATGCCGGCTGCGACGCTGTGATCGTCCATGCACGCAAAGCGGTGTTGGGCGGATTGTCGGCGCAGGACAACCGGGAGATCCCACCGCTGCAGTACGACGTCGTGAGGCAGGTCAAGAAAGGCTTTCCCGATCTGCAGGTGGTGGTCAATGGTGGTCTGCGCGAGCCGGAAGCAATTCTCCGGGAGCTCGACGGTCTGGACGGCATCATGCTTGGGCGCGAGGCGTATCACCGCCCCGTACTCCTCGCCCGGCTCGATGCGCTGGTGTTTGGCGCGGAGCGAAATCCGGGTACGCCGCATTCGAGCCGGGAAGAGGTCGATGCCGTTGCACGTGCGCGTGCCATAAAGCGTATGGAGTGCTACGCCGAGCGTCAGCTGGCGCGCGGTGAGAAGCTATCCGCCGTCGTCCGTCACATGCAGGGTTTGTATGCGGGTGAGCCTTGCGCGCAGGAGTTCCGGCGCATATTGACCGAGGGCTCACGCCGTCCGGGCGCGGGCGCGGAAGTGTTGGCACAGGCCGTTGCGAGCGCCCATCCGGAGGCTGGCATCCTCACTTAGAGGTCCATCCTCACGTAGAGGTCAACTCCGCCCGCAGGGCGCGAGCTAGGGATGCAGATTGGTGATTATTGCCTGTGCGATGTCCTTGAACAGCGCATTGCGGCGATTCTCAGATGCGTGCGACGCCATCAAAAACGCGGCCACGATGACCGTGTGGCCGTCCGGCCATGTGAGAATCCCGATGTCATTGAACGCGGCTGTCATGCCGTCAACCGAATAAGACGTCCCGCACTTGTCCGCGAGCCGAATGCCTGCGGGAATTCCGGCGCGCAGTCGATCGGGAATGGTTTGGCCGTATAAGAGGGTGAGCAGGTGCCTGGTCGAGTCAGAAGACAGGAGGTCACCCTGCCAGAGCTTCCTCAGAAACTGCACGGCAGCGCCGGGCGTGGCGCGATCCCTGGGGTCTTTGAGGTACGCCTCATAGCCCGCGCGTAACCGCGCGTGCCTCGCCGCTGGAGTCTGCTTGCTTTCTTCGGCTCTCTGCTCGGAACTCACCTGAAACTCTCGTGCGATTTCGTCCTCTCCGCGGTCGATGCGCATGCCTTGGATGCCATGAGCGCGCAGGAAACCGGTGACGACCGCGGGACCACCCACGAGCTCGAGGAGTACGTCGGCAGCGGTATTGTCACTGCGACTCACCGCCGCTTCGAGAAGCTGCCCGACGGTAAAGGTCTCCTCATTGCCACGAAATGTGGCGGCGATCTGGCTGCGACCGGCCGTCATGAGGTCCGAGCGTGTAATCCTGACTGTCTGATGACGAGAGAGAGTTCCCTGGTCAATCTCGGAAAGTACCGTCGCTCCGAGAGGAGCTTTGAAGACGCTCATCAGAGGAAAGGCCTGTCTGGCATTGACTCGCCAGGTGCGGCCGGTCTGCAGGTCGCTGACTGCAATCCCCAGTGTCCCGGGCCGGGCCTCCGCCTCGAGTTGTGTGAGCGTGCGCTGCAGTGAGTCTGGCGCTTCGAGTCTGGAATCCGCCGCACCGACCGGCTGACAGAAGAAGATCACAGCGACGCATGATCCAAACGTCAGCGCGGCGAGCAACGGGTTACGCATGTGAAGAGGCATTTTACGCCTAGCAGGTGATACGATGTACATCACCTCCAGGAGGGCATTGCATGATCGACCCGATCCCGAACACCTTCACCGGACGCCCGCGGCAAGTGTGTGTTCTGGGAAGTGCCGAGCCCGGATCATCCGCCTATGAATTGGCCGGGGCCGCGGGTGAATTGCTCGCCCGACTCGGGATCACCGTGGTGAGCGGATGCGGCAGCCCCGCCACGCGCGTAGCCGCCCAACGCGCTGTGGATGCGAATGGACTGGTCGTCAGCATCGTGCCGTCCGATGACATCGGCTTGCGGGATTGGCCTTGCACGGTCCTCATACCTTGCGGCATGGGAGACGCACGAAACCTTATGATGGCGCTTGCGGGCGATGCATGCCTGGTCATCGGCGGCCGCGCGGGAACCATCTCCGAGGTATGCCTGGCGTGGTTGCACCACCGGCCGCTTCTGCCGCTGACCGGCTGCGGAGGATGGTCGGATCAGCTGGAGAGGAACCCTCCGGACGAGCGCAGGAATTCGCGGATCCTCAGCTGGAGCTCGATGGAGGATCTCGAGCGCAATCTCCGCGAGCTCGGCCTGGTCGGGGAGCACGCTCGATGAAAGTCATCAGAACTTACTCGATGCAAGTCGAAGCCGATCTGGCCAGGATCGCCTTGGAGGGCAACGGGATCGAGGCGGTGGTCGTGGGTGTGGAGGTCGCTTGGGGCGGAATCGGAGGCGTGCAGCTGCTCGTGCCGGAAGATTGCACCGAGGCGGCGCTATCCGTGCTCAAGGAGCTTGAGGAGCAAGCGTGAAGAAGAAGGTCGCTCCCTCATTGACGGCGCTCTTGGCCCATATTCGTCCTCCATGCCTGGCGATGATGCGCTGTACGGTGGCGAGGCCGACACCGGTTCCTTCGAATTCGCTGGCCGCGTGCAGCCGCTGGAAGACGCCAAAGAGCTTGCCGGCGTAGGTCATGTCGAAACCGGCGCCGTTGTCGCGAATGAAGTAGACCGGCCCGCGTTGCTCCCCGTCGATACCGAACTCGATCCGGGCCGCCGCCTGCTTGCCCGTGAACTTCCAGGCATTGCTCAGCAGGTTCTCGAGGGCGGCACGGAGGAGACGCGGATCGGCATCGACGCGGATACCATCGGGGATGACGAACTCGACCTGGCGATCCGGAGCGGACTCGCGCAGCGGCCGGATGACTTGGTGCACGAGCTTCGAGAGGTCGAGCGTTTGGCGAATCAGCTCGCCACGCGTGGTGCGCGCAAGCTTCAGGAGATCTTCGATGAGCTGCGACATCCGCGTTCCGGCCTCGTGGACGAAGCGTAGATATCTCTGCCCCTCGGAATCGAGCTGTTCCAGCTTGCTTTCAAACAGCAGCTCGGCCATGCCGTTGATGCCACGCAGCGGCGCCCGCAAATCGTGCGCCACCGAGTGAGTGAATGCGTCGAGCTCCCGATTGGCGGCTTGCAGCTCACTGATCCATTCCCTGCGTTTCAGGGCGAGCTGCACGTGCGTGCGGACGCGGGCGAGGAGCTCCGGGGCCGCGAACGGCTTGACGAGGTAATCGTCCGAGCCGGCATCCAGACCCGCGACCGCCGCTTCCTGGCCGGCTCGGGCGGAGATCAAAATGATGGGAATCGATTCGGTGCTCGGATTGGCGCGGAGCTTGCGGACGAGCTCGGTCCCGGTCAGGCCCGGCATCATGACATCGCTCACGATGATGTCGGGCAGAGCCTCTTGTGCCGCGGCGAGCCCCTGCAGGCCGTCGGTCGCGATCGACACCTCATACTCGGGCGCCAGAAGCGAAGAGATATATTCGCGCAGGTCGGCATTGTCGTCGACGACCGGCACACGCGGACGCGCCGCCGCCGAGTCGGGTTGCGGGCGGTGTTGAGTGGTTTCAGTAGCGTCCGTGAGACGCTGCCAGCGCTTGGCGTCGGCGAGGTGGGCGGCTGCTTCACGACTCGCATGCGTACCAGCGGCTTGGTGCACGACGGAGTCGCCCGGCAGGTGCGCGAAACCCTTCGGAACCTGCACGCGGAACGTCGTGCCAACACCGACGGTGCTGGAAACCTTAACCTCTCCGCCGTGCAGCCCAACGAGCTCGCGGACCAGCGCAAGTCCGATGCCGGTTCCTTCGTAGGCGCGGCCCTTCGCTCCCGGGACGCGATGGAATCGCTCGAAGACACGAGGCAGCTCGTCCTGCGGTATCCCGACTCCGCTGTCCGCGACCTCGAGGATCATCGATCCCGCATCCTCGGCCGTGCGAACGGCGATATGCCCTTCGTGGGTGAATTTGAAGTCCCGGAATATCGTATTT
>Ga0134128_10004430_pt1 | contig 17184 bp, 15 predicted proteins | sample KB31754_FD_96462 | JGI IMG/M metagenome (GOLD analysis project Ga0134128, IMG submission 96462) | Terrestrial soil microbial communities with excess Nitrogen fertilizer from Kellogg Biological Station, Michigan, USA - KB3-175-4 | ecosystem: Environmental > Terrestrial > Soil > Unclassified ... | reverse complement strand
GACTGCCACGCGCTGCCTCTGTCCGCCTCAGAGTTCGTTGGGCTTGTGGGTCATGCGCGGCCCCATGCCTACGGCGTTCAGCGCTTCGGATGCGCGTTCGGTGCGTTCCCCGGCCGGAACGCCAGCGTAAATCAGCGGTAGTTCCACGTTGTGCAGCGCGGTGGCGCGGGCGAGCAGGTTGAAGGTCTGGAAAACAAACCCGATTTCCTTATTGCGGATGCGCGCAAGTTCGTCATCATCCAATTCGCTCACCAGTTGAGCATTCAGCCAATACTGCCCTTTGCTGGGAGAATCAAGGCAGCCAATCAAATTCATCAGCGTGGACTTCCCCGATCCGCTGGGGCCCATGATGGCCACATATTCATTGCGGGCGATCCGCAAGTCAACTCCTCGCAGCGCGTGGACCTGCTGCTCCAGCCCCATGTCATAGGTCTTCCACAAATCCTGCGTGCAGATCATGCAGGATGCGGGCGGCGCTGAAATTGCAGGGGCGGAAAGATTCAATGTATCGGCTGTGGCCACGCGATTCTCCTCGTAATGCACTTACGGACCTGGTTTCCTCTAGTTGGACGCAACATACGGACGGATGTCATGGGACGAAAACGCCCTTCCCCAATATACGGATTGGCCCCGCCGGAAGTTCCCGCCGCAATCCTGGGGCGATGAAAAGCCGCCGTCAGCGTTTTTATTATAGTCCTCCGCAGTTGTTGTGGGCAGCCAAAAAGGTTGCATGAAAAGCTGTCGGAAGTCCCGGACAGAAGGCCTGAAAAGGGCGATAATTTGACAACGAAAAGAAGCGAGTTAACCTTGATTTGACGATGGTTAAGACATACAATAGTTCCACTATTGAACTGCCCATAGGAGTACCCTTTATGTCCCGGGTAGGTTTAGGCTTACGCCTTATTCTGGCCTGTCTCTTTGCCTGTTTGTTGGTCTCAGTGTCGGCCTTTGCAGCGCAACAAGATCAAGCTCAAAAAGATCAGTCACAAAAAGATCAATCGAATTCCATCGGCACGCCCGATCAGCCGACCGCCGCTCCAGCTTCCAGTCAAGATCCGCTCGTCCGTCCTCTGTCCACAAAACAGAAAAAAGAAAACGAGAAGCGATTTAAAGCGGAAGTCAGCGATGTATTTAAGAAGTGGATGAACGAAGACGTGGCCTACATTATTACTGACCAGGAAAAACAGGCCTTCATGCAGCTCTCGAACGACGAAGAGCGCGACCATTTTATTGAGGCCTTCTGGCAGCGCCGCGATCCCACCCCTGATACGCCCGAGAACGAATTCAAAGACGAACACTACCGCCGTATCGCCTATGCCAACGATCACTATGCATCGGGCGTTCCCGGATGGAGGACGGACCGCGGGCGCATATACATCAAGTACGGCGAGCCCACGGAAATCGACTCCCACCCATCGGGCGGCAGCTATGAACGTCCCATTGATGAAGGTGGCGGCGAAACCTCCACGTATCCGTTCGAAGATTGGCGCTACCGCTACATCGATGGAATTGGCAACAACGTTGAAATCGAATTTGTGGACAAGTGCATGTGCGGCGAGTATCGCATGACGCTGGACCGCGGCGAAAAAGATGCGCTTCTGGAAGTTCCCAACGCTGGTCTTACCTGGGCCGAGCAAATGGGTACGGCCAACAAGAATGACCGCGTCGGCGGAGTTGGTTTGGAACATCTGGGGCTCGATCCTGCCGATCAGACTTCTCTGCAGGCCAAGGAATTCGACCGTTTGTCGGACTTTGCCAAACTGAATGCGCCTCCTCCTGTAAAGTTCAAGGACCTGGAAGAAGTGGTTCTGCACAAGCTCAGCTACAACCTGATGCCTTTTGACGTGCAAACGGATTTTGTGAAGGTCACAGACGACACAATTCTGGTTCCCATCACCATTCAAATCAAGAACCGCGATGTGACATTTGTGAACAAAGATGGGGTTGAGAAAGGCATCATCCACATCTTCGGACGCTTGACCACGATCGGCGGTTCTGTGGCGCAGACTTTCGAAGACACCGTTGAAGAAGATGAGCCGGCAGAGTTGCTGCCCAAAATCGTCGAGCTGTCGCACATTTACTCGAAGGCAGTACCCTTGCGTCCGGGAAGATATCGCTTGGATCTGGTGCTGAAAGATGTGAACGGCGATCGTACCGGCACATGGAGCAAAGGATTATTGGTGCCGGAATTCGCCGATGACAAACTGGCCACGTCCTCTCTTATGGTTGCTGACGACATGGAACCGGTGCCAACCCGCAATGTGGGAACGGGGATGTTCGTGATTGGCGCAACCAAAGTCCGACCACGCCTGGCCCCCGCAGATGGCAAGCCAGCTTTGTTCAAGCGCAATGAGCGAGTGAATTTCTGGATGCAGGTGTATAACCTGAGCGTCGACGACAAGACACACAAACCATCGGCTACGGTGCAGTATGACGTCATCAATCAGGCAACGAACAAACCCATTATTCACACCGTGGAAAACACCGACAAAATGGGCAATGTCGGAGAGCAAGTAACCCTGGAGAAGAGCATTGCGGCTGCAAATCTGAATCCGGGAACATATCGTATTGAAATCAAAGTGAACGACAATTTGTCCAGGCAGACGGTGGCGCCGGTGGCGACTTTCGCAGTGGAGTAGTTGAGTCGCCAGCGTCACGGGGTGGAACGAATGCTTCGCAAGTTCTGGTTCTTAGTGGTGGTATTGGGAATGGCGCTGCCCGGCTTTTCCGCCGATCGCTTCGCGTCCATCTCCGGATACGTGCGCAGCTCGCAAGGCGTGCCCCAGATGGGCGCGCTGGTGGAAGTCCTCGGCTCCGCATTTCACTCCGTGCATCTGTTTACGGATGAGAATGGCTTCTATTCAGCTACCGGCATCCTGCCCGGAATCTACGACATTAAAGTTTCCGCGCCTTCGTTTTTACCCTCGCTCCGGGAGCGTATTGGCTTGCGTCCCGGCAGCGCTTCCACCATCAACATCACTTTGAGCACGTTGTTTGACGCTATCCAATTTGGACCCATTCGCGACGCAAAGGACCAGGATGACTGGAAGTGGGTGTTGCGCTCCTCCGCCAATCGTCCCGCGCTGCGGATTTTCAGCGGTGCTCCGCTAAACGGGCCTGCTGACCAGCAAAATGCCGACCACGATCTGACCGGCACGCTATCTTTTGTGGCTGGCAGCAACGCCACGGGCTATGGCAGCAATGGAGACATGAGCGCCGCGTTTCGCGTGGAACGCTCCATGTTTGCCTCCGGAACCATGGCCATCAGCGGAAATCTCGGTTATGGCGACTCCATTCCCGCGGGCGTGGTGCGTGCCTCCTACACCCACCGCATGAGTAACGGCTCAGTTCCGCAGGTGGCCCTGACGGTGCGGCATTTCGCTTCTCCCGATGGCGCGCTTCCGAATTCCTCGTTGCAGGCTGCGGAGTTGACTACCGGCGACGAGCTGAACTTCGCCAACGTGGTCCGATTAAAATTTGGCAGCGAATTGGAAACGGTCCAATTCATGGGACGGGTCACATCTACGTTCCGGCCTTATGGTTCCGCCGAAATGCACCTTTCCCCGGACACGGTACTGGAATATGCATATAGCGGCTCGGCACCCAATGCGGAGCGGCCGAATGGCTTTGATCCTCTTCCCGCGGAGTTGAGCCAGCCGGGGCCGCGCATGAGCATTATGCAGTTCTCCCCGGAGCTCGAGCGTGTGCACCACCACGAGGTTTCGGTCTCCCATCGAGCAGGGAAGACCAACGTGCAAGTCGCGTTTTTCGCGGACCGGGTCGCCAATCCTGCCCTGGTAGGCGTCGGTGAATTTTCCAGCGCGGATGGAAACGTACTGGCCGATCCCAACTCCGGCACCTTTACATATCGCGGTGGCGATCTGGATACTCGTGGCATGCGGTTGGTGCTGGAACGCAAGATTGCCGCAGACCTGAAAGCCACGCTCGACTATGAAGCGGGAGGAGTGCTCGACATCGGCCCCGGCGAAGATTCGCTCGACAGCGCCGCGTCATCCATGATTGTCCGCAACCGGCAGAGTGTGGCGGGAAAGCTTACCGGAGACTTTGCCAGGACCAAAACGCGCTGGGCGGCATCCTATCGCTGGATCAATGGCCAGGCGCTGACTCCCGTGGACATGTTTAATGTTTCGCCTGGACAGGCCGATCCCTTTTTGAATCTCTTCATCCGCCAGCCAATCCCGGGCACCGGTTTCCTGCCCGGTCACATGGAAGCAGTCATTGACCTCAGCAATCTGCTCGCCCAAGGCTACGTTCCCATGATGGGCCAGGACGGGCGCACAGTCTATCTTGTGCAGTCGGCGCGCACCGTGCGCGGCGGCTTGGCTTTTAGTTTTTGACCTGCGTTCTACCTTCCGAGTTGTAGTTTCATCTTGGACATTTTTACCCGGTATGGAATTTCCCTATTAAGCCTGATCTGCCAAAATTTTCTGCGGTCGCTTTCCTTTGCACCATTATTGAGGCAATTCAACGGTTTGCAAATGCGAAGAAACCCACAAAATTAGAATTTTTCAATATACATGCATCGAATTCGGTGCAATAATTCTGGCCCTTGGATTGCTCTGGCAAAATGTAAATCGCACAATTGGGGTCGAACTGCATGTGGATCGAAAAGCTTTCCAGCGGGGTACTGCGGGTGCTCACTCCGTTGGGCCCACGATATATTCAGCCGTCGTTTTTAACCCGTGTTTACCTTATGTGGCTATTCCGAAATTTCCCCAATCTCCCGGCAGAAGTTTTGAGCACCAGTCAAAAGAAACTGATTGACCGCCTGTGCGCGGAGCAGAAATTCGTCTCCCGTCCGCGGATCAATGCGCTGGAGGATGCTCCCATCCTCGGGACGCTCGAAAGCCGCCCGGCGGCGCCGTCGGAGCCGATGCCTCCGCGTCGTCCGAGCTCGAGTATCGGCGAGGCCGTGGCCCCATTTGCCGCGGATGGCCAGCGCCGCTCTTGAGTTCATAAGCGCTCATGACAGTTTTCTGACGCTGCATTTCTCAGCAAACTCTTCCAGCTCGCATGAAGAAACGCGATCAAAACCCGCGTCTGATTCGCTGTGTTACACTCGATCCTGGTAAAGCGGTGACGTGAAATTGCACGCCAGCGGCCTCCCGGCCGCGAGCCAAAGAAACGCGGACTCCCATGGCGGCGATTCAAGCGGGCGCGTAGCTCAATTGGCAGAGCAACTGACTCTTAATCAGTAGGTTGTAGGTTCGATTCCTACCGCGCTCACCATGTTTCTCAACAACTTGCCGGGTTATCGTTTTCAGGGTGTGCCGTAAAGTGTGCCGTGACTTTACGACTAGGCTCTCTAGGGCGTTAGTCCCTGAGATTCGTTTACTGCCGCGCGTATGACCTCAAATTCCCGATGCTGATATTTCTGCGCGGTTTTGACATCCTTCTGTCCCATTACAACCATAACTGCCTTAAGGTTTCCAGTCTTCGCCATCATCCTGGTCCCGTAATCATGACGACCACAGTACAGAACCAGATTTTTCGGCAATCCGGCTTTTGTGCGAGCTTCCGCAAAATGCTTAGCGATGGAGCCAAGGTGTGGACGCTTCGCCGTTTTTCTGCGAGATGGAAATACCCAGCTCTCCTTCTTTAAAACGCCATTCTTATCGCGACAGCGACGACGCAAAATGCAATAAACCCTCTGAGTCATCGGAACCTTTCTTCGTCCGTCTTTTGTCTTACTGTCAGGAACAAAGATGATTCGATTTTTCCAGTCTAGGTTTTCAACACGCATCCGATATATTTCTCTGCGATTGCGCATTCCTGTGTCCCGCATGAGCTGCACGATGTCTTCAAAAAGCTGGTAGCTCAAAGGTGTCCATCCACATTGAGCAGCAGCCTCAAGCAGTAGCGTCTCCGAACTTTCGTCAAGAAGAAGTTCTCGCTCAAATTCCGTAACCCGCTTCAGCCGCGGAGCCTGGCGGATAAGTTTTTTATCCTCCGCCTTATGGAGCATTCGGCTCAATGTCCGTATGGCGCAGTTGGTGTTCGACGCAGATCCGGGAAATGACTGCCGTTCCGCGACGTCGTTAGTGATACGATCCATCCGCATCACCCTGAGCTCCTTTTTCTGAGAGAGCAGCCTCCAGCCGTCCCTGTAGTATTGTCTGCTTGAATCCGCCAGTCTTGCCTCATTGACCCATTGCAAGAACTCTGAAGAAAATTCCTGCAATGTTGGCGACTTCCGATCGAGCGGATCAGTACCCTCGAGAGCGGCTGCCAGCTTTATGCCAGCAATTTTGGAAGCTCTTGCTTGGTTCACTTCTTCTGTCGAGCCACGATAGCGTTGGCCACGAACCGTAAAGTCATACCAGAAGAACTTTGATTTCCTCTTTCTAAACAGCTTCACGAGATTCCTCCAATGCAGCCCGCACGGAAGGCACTCGTATGTTCTTTTGGATATATTCCGTAAGAACTTTCACATCATAGCTGACACGTCCTTGTAGTTCTATCCAATTCGGCCCAGTTCCTTCATATCGCCATCGTTTGAGGGTGGCTGGCGATCTTCCGAGAATCTCCGCAGCCCGATGTGTATTCACTAGTTCCGGTGGAGGCGAATTTTTTGTTACTACTTCTAACCGACGCATTTAATTCTCCATTCATGCCTTGACCTGACCCAAACTGGGAAGTTCTAAGGCGGCTGGTATTCGCATGTTGTAAGACACACTTTTCTTTCGATCAATCCGCCCTTTGACTGAAAACAAATTCGGACTTAATTTCCTTTACTGAAATGACACCTTCGCTTCAAGGAAAGGGCCAACGTGTTTTCAACGATGGAAGAACTTCAACGCGAGATAACCAAAGCTGGATACCTCACAGATCCCGTCACGCTAAGCACGATATTTCTCGCAGCGAGGCTGCATAAGCCACTTCTTTTAGAAGGACCTGCGGGAAGCGGCAAGACGCAACTGGCCTATGCTGTGGCTGCCGCCGAAACAACAGTGGAACGACTGCAGTGCTATGAAGGCGTCAACGAAGAGAAGGCCATTGGAAAGTTTGATGAGTCCCTACAGCGCCTTTGCGTGGAACTGAAAGCCAAATCCGCAGACACAGATTGGGCGGAGATCAAGAAGCAATTGCATGGCGGGGAGTTTTTCAGCGCTGGCCCGCTATTGAGCGCACTGCGACATGACAAACCTTGTGTCCTGCTAATTGACGAGTTGGACAAGGTGTCTCCAGATTTTGAAGCTCAATCGTTTAAACGTGCCGCGAGTTGTTTTGGCCTTGGACGGTATTTGTACTACTTCGCCGGGGTGTGGGTTGACCTTGACAATCGTAAGAGGCCCAAAAGCGTACCTACACTGTTCAGTTGGGCAACGCCGGAAGGCTGGAGAAATGGCCAGCGACCTACGGCCGTTCTGGATGCAGGCTCGCACGGAACTCAGGCACTTGGAAACGCAGAAAACCAAACGACGGTCAGAGAAATTGAGGCAATGGCGGAACCTCTGGGCCGAGGGTTGTACCGAGGACTGCTGCGCGATGTGGCGCGTGTATGGAATCCAAGTGAAATTCAGGATATATCTGTTCGAGAGCGGGTGCTGGAACAAATGCATGCCGCCGACCGAGGACTGCGCCGACTTGAAGCAGCACTAAACAACGTGGGTAGTGAAAGGCTTATCCCGATCTTAAGATCGATGGGACTCAGTTCGGTTGAGCGCGTCGATACCCTGGAGGGCCTCAAGCGGATTGTGGCTGAACTCGAACGCCAAGCGACGCGACAAATCTAACCTTTTTGCCTGATCAAATCCTTCGCAAGACACTCCTGCGTTTCTCACACCAACAATCCACGCACAAGGAGGTAGCTCACAATGGCTACGGCCATCACGCCTGCAACTTTTTCTATGCCGAAACCATCATTGACTGAAATTCCTCAAGGCCTCAATTTACTAATTGTCGATAAGGACCGTTTTGTTCGTGAGGCATGTAGGGATGCGGCCTTGGCGCTCGGCTGCCGTGCAAGTGCAACGGATTCGATCGACCAAGCACTCTGGTTGGTTAATGCTCAAAATATCGACCTAATCCTGCTTGACTGGAATATCCAGCATCGGGGCGTATGCGACTTCTTGCATCAATTAAAGCGACAACGGCAACAATGCGAAATCGTTGTCATGTTGAATAACGACCAGGTTCGCGCCGCAGTTGAGGCGGTGAGAGCAGGTGGTTTCGACTGCATTTGCAAGCCCTTTGGTCTGATGGAAATAAGGCTCATCGTTGAGAGAGTTTCCGAGCACCTCACAAAAATGGCCGAAAGCAAGACCTTGCCTGCCAACAGCCAATCCCCTGACGGGTTTGGCGATCTCATCGGTTGCACCCGCGAAATGGAAAAGCTATATCGGCTGATTGATAAAGCCGCTCGAAGCAGGCATCCAGTGCTCATACTGGGCGAGAGTGGTACGGGCAAAGAACTCGTTGCACGATCCATTCATCGCGCAAGCCCGATCCGCGAGAAACCATTCATTCCAATCGATTGCGGTTCTCTCGTTCCAACCCTTATCGAAAGTGAACTCTTCGGCCATGTGAAAGGTGCTTTCACGGGAGCCACCCATTCCAAAAACGGATTGTTAAGCATTGCGGAAGAAGGCACGGTCTTTCTGGATGAAGTGGGCGAACTGCCCATCGATTTGCAATCGAAACTGTTACGTGCCATTCAGGAACGGGAGATTCGCCCGGTTGGCGGCACGCAGAACATTCCGATTAATGTCAGAATTCTGGCGGCAACTAACCGCGATCTGGAACACGCAGTCGTCCGGGGAGAATTCCGTCGCGATCTGTATTTCCGGTTGAATGTTCTGACGCTCCGAGTCCCATCCTTACGAGAGCGCCACCAAGACATTCAGCTGCTCGTCGAGCGTTTTCTTGAACGCGAGGAAAAACAAACTGGACGATGCCACGAAATCAGCGACGAAGTTCTGGATGCGATGGTGGCCTATGACTGGCCGGGAAATGTGAGGGAGCTGGAAAACTGTATTGAGCAATGCTGCGCGCTTAACTCAGGTCCAACAATCCACATCACTGACCTTCCCCCTTCAATGGTGAACAAAAAAAACTCCGTGTCGTCACTGGCGCCCGACTCAAGGATTGTGTCCATGGCGGATATTGAACGGCGTGCAATCCTTGGCGCAATTGAACGACTAAAGGGTGACAAGTTGAGAGCGGCGCGACTGCTTGGCATTGGGAAAACGACGCTCTACAGGAAACTTAAACAATACCAAACTGTTCACTAGTCCCGTCGGATCGTCCCATCCACGTTGACCCCGTTTCACTCATTCATTGCTTAGGAAGTTCAGGAGGAGGTGCATATGTCTGCTTGCATCTCCGCGATCCAACACCTACGTTCGCTTCGGGGCGGGTCGCAGGCACAGTTAATCCGCGCGTCTGATGGCAATTGCTACGTCACCAAGTTTCAAAATAATCCCCAACACATAAAAGTTCTTGCCAACGAAATGTTGGCTACGCGCCTTGGCCTTCTCCTCGGGTTGCCCATGCCGCGCGTCGAAGTCATCGAAGTCAGCAGCTCTTTGGTTGAGCGTACGCAGGACTTAAGAATCCGCCTCGCCGCGACTGACACTGCGTGCGCCGCCGGAAAGCAGTTGGGGTCACGTTATGTTGGGGAATCTGTTTTCCTGACCGACTACTTACCACAGGAGTCCATGAAGTATGTGAAGAATATTTCCGACTTTGCGCGAGTGCTTGTTTTAGACAAATGGACATGCAATGCAGACGGTCGGCAAGCCATCTTCACGCGGCGCAGTCCGAGGCGCCGATACTGGGCAACATTTATCGACCAAGGATATTGCTTCAATGCAGGCGAATGGTCGTTTCCTGACTATCCGCTACGCGGAGTATTCGCCAACAATTACGTCTATCAGGGAGTGACAAGGTGGGAGTCATTCGAGCCCGCACTGACGCGAGCAGAAGAGATGAGCTGCGACGGTATCTGGCGGTGTGTTGCGGAAATGCCAGAGGAATGGTACGAAGGCGAGCGTGAAGCATTAGAGCGGCTTGTGGAATCGCTCCTCCGACGCCGACGGATTATTCGCAGGCTTATCGACATATTTCGAGAATCGCAAAGAAACCCATTCCCTGGTTGGAAAGAACGAGCGTATTCGTCGGGTAGTCTTCAAGGATGCGGAGGTATAGCCCAATTCGATAGGATATGAGGCTCATGGAGTTATATATCATTGCGGGACCGAACGGCGTGGGCAAGACTACCTTCGCTACCAAGTTCTTACCCAACTATGCAGACTGTCAGAACTTCGTCAACGCCGACCTGATTGCACAGGGAATGTCCCCCTTTGCACCCGAAGCACCCGCGGTTCGGGCTGGGAGACTAGTGTTGAGCGAAATCCAAAACTTTGCCAAGCATCGAGTCTCCTTTGCATTTGAAACCACTTTAGCCGCTTTTCCCTAGATTTCCTCTGAATGGATTCATGAATGGAATATTGGAAGTGTCTTGCGCAATAGCGGTGCAGCTAATCGTTGTCAGGCAAGTGACCGCTAGTCCGTAAATAAACGCTCTGAAAAAATTCATCTTTCTCTCCCGGTTTGCGTGGCTCCCCTTTCTCGAGTCCAAATTGTGTATTAAGTTCGTTGCTACGGTTACCTACAGAAAGCATCTGGATCGTTTCATTGGCTCGTCATAAAGAATTGGGACATCTCGCGCACAAATACATGAAGGATTCCGCTGTAGCTTGCTCCCCGGTGTGACAGTGCTCGGAATCGGGATTTCGGCCTTACTGATTGTTTTTAATGCTCTTTACTCGATAGCTCACGCTAGACCGAACGGCAAGAAGCCCTAGAGTGATTGCGACTTGGAGGGCTAATGGGAAACGCACTAAGCTAGTGTCCCCAAACGTGGTGTTCCAAGGCGAAAGATGACCAGGAAATCCAGAATAGCTGCAGAACCGAGACTCACTGTGGTTCCTTGGTGATCGCGTCCGCAGCATTACCTGCGACGACCCAGCTTGCCGACCCGGCCACAACGGCTTCATCCTCAAACCAAAGAAAACCGAAGTCGTCAATGCACTCTGGAAAATCCGGCTTAATGATGACGTATCCCGGAATCACAGCGCCAGGAATGTACGAGTTGTCGGCGCGGTTATTGCTGTATGTCTTCATCTTTGAGACGGTGCCGACGCCAGCCACATACGAAGTGCTGGATACCGGATGCGTGCCGAGAATGTAGTTCACTGCACGAAGCGTATATTGAGGGCCCACCAGATCAGGAAAGGCCCTATGGAGAAAGTACATGCGAATGGCCATGTCAACCACGGCGCCCGATCCGCCCCATGAGCCCAGGCTTGGCGGTACGCCGAACGGGGTAGCATCCAGTTGCTTGTCCAGGCCAGCCATGTACTTCTTCACCGCTTCCCGCATTTGGTCTTTCGCGCTCGCATCCAGGTAGGGCAATGCCCGAACCGCAGTCCACCCGCGATACTCCATCTGCTCGGGCGTGATCATCTGAGGGAACAATTCCTTCAGGCGGGACTTATAGGGCTCGGCGCCATGAGTGGCAATGGTCAATTCCAACGCCGCAGACCAGTCCAATCCGACGCTAAACATGCCGCGTCGGAAACCGGCAGGAGAGGCTAGTTGCGCGCTAGCCGTTCCGGAACTTGCGGGAGCTTCCGCCCGATTATGACTACCTTGCGCGCCAGACACCACGCCCTGTGAGGCGGCAAGCACGCCTGCGCGGGGAGCTCCGCCGAGTGGCCCGCCACCCGGGTTCTGCATTGGGTGGGCTTTTTCGTCGTGCCACGCTTTCTTCGCTGAATCCAGGCAGTCCTTCGCCAGCGCGTCATCCCATCCTTTCAGCGTATCTGCAGCTGCCGCCAAAGATGCGATGGCATTCCACTCGAAGAAAGGATTATTGGTGGTGAATATCCAGCGGTCATCCGGTTTGCCGGAGTAGTTACCCTCAACTTCGTTCAGGCCGAGCTTAGGGTCATAGATGCGTCCATCGGTCTTCGACGCTCCATCGCCTACCTGCGTGTACTGGCGCAGATCCGGCTCGTGCGTGCCGCGGATCGCGTGGCCAATATTGTGAAACTGCGCCAGGATGTAAAGCGCGCCATGCCTGACTTGTTCCACCGCATCCGGCACGCCATCAGGGCGGTGCATCTCCACCTCGCGCGCAGGTTCATCCACCTTAAGCTCATCATATTTGAGATCGAATTCGCGATATGCCAACGCCAGGCTTTGAATCACGTTCAGTTGCGCCGGCTCTTCAAGGTCGAAGTCGCCGGCATCGTACCAGCCACCTACGTTCATCCCGGGAATGTGGTCCCCGCCTTTCCACTTCCCGTCGGTGGCCGTAGCCTGATACCAGCCGTCAAACTGCTCGCCAACAACTGGCGCCATGAGGCCATCGTCCAAGTGCGACGCGCCATGCCACATTCGATAGCCTTCGCGAACCGACACGTGGTCCATCTGCTCCGCAAGATGATGGTCAAGACTGTCCTGCCAGATATTTGCATAAGCGTCCCTGGAGATGGGAAAGGGCGCCGTACGCTGGTCCGCGTACTCGATGACATAAAGGCCCGGGTCATTCACCGAGGTGAAATCAAATTTCGAATAGACGTAACGCAGCCATGGCGTTGAAGGGGTGATCGGGCCCTCGAACACCTGCTTGTAAGATCCGTCTTCCATTAAACGCAGCACTTTGGCGGTTTTCGGGGCATTGTACTTCGGGTCGAGTTCCAGTACCGCCACCTTGGGGAACCCCGGCGCGTAACCGACTTGGCTGTGTGCGATCATTGGCGGCCGAGTCCAGTTCGGAATCACATCCGGCCTGATGTGCCATACGATGGCGCCGGTAGTTTTGCCCGAAGGGATCAGCGAACGCAACACAAACCAGCCGTTCTGGGCGCGGTCCCGCCCATCGAACAGCATGAGATCGGCAGTGTCGGATTTAACATTCACGCGGGCCAGTGCGTCGTCAACCCCCAAGGTGATGCTTCTGCCCTGGGCAAACGGCAGCGGTTCCATGTATCCCTTGGCTTTGTCCCAATCCTCCAGGTAGTACGCCTTTTTCGGCGCGTCGGCCAGCGGCGGCACTTTCACCATCGGATCGTCAGGCGTCCGCGGAAAGATGCCAGCTTTGGTTCCATTGACCAGGTAAGCCTTGCCCATATAGATCGAGGGTAGGAATTCCAGATTGAATCCTGCACGCCCGGCCAGCTTCTCAGGGAGTGGCTTGTCAAGATTAATGCTGACCTTCACGCCGCCCGGTTCTGCCGCGACTTCGAGCGTGTAGCTGAGATCGAAGGTTGGGAAAGCGAGGTCCGCAGTAAGCCGGTTATTGTCCTTATCGGCTTTACGGTGTTTAAGCGTTGCCACCAAATCCCATTGCTCAGGCGTGGGCATCAGACGCACATCGCCATTGGTGGCGATTCGGTGCCCGTGGAGAATTATCTCCATGGCTGTATTCTTTTGATCCACAAAAACGGGATGATAGGTGCTGTCGTAGAGAAATACGCTGAAGCCTTGGGTATCGAGATAACCCTTGTCGTTTACTTTCATGGTGAAATCCGCGCCGGAGAGGCCAGGAGCAGTCACCATGGCGAGGAAGAGAAACACTTGGATTCGCGTGAACATAGATCGAATTACTGTTGCTTGGCCTTAATCTAACACGTATGACGATTCGTACCCGGGAAGCCGACACGCGAAACCCCGCGGCAGGTGTACTTCTAACGAATAGCCAATATTAGTCTAAAACATGTTCGATTCCGCGTGATGGTATGCTTGATACATCGCAACTGAACACTCAACCCCTTGGCTAGTGGTTTAGAGACAATTGCCTCACGCGGCAAGGGCGGACCCGAAGAGGACGGCATGAGCGCTCCTGATGATAGACCGTGGAGAACGAGACTTGTCGAGGGGGCATACCCAGATCGCTCTTTTGACGTCGCGTTTTGGCAGGAGCAAGGAGACGAAGCCATTTTTTCCGCCGCTTGGGAGCTTGTGGTGATTGCCGAGGAAACTAAACATGGCAGAAAACCTTCACTACAAAGAACTATTACAACTCTTAAACGAATTTGAAGTTGAATATTTAATCGTCGGCGGTTTCGCCGTTATGAAGTATGGAGAACCACGCTACACGAAAGATCTTGACGTGTGGGTGCATAACGCGTCGCAAAATTCTCTTCGCCTTGTAAGAGCACTCAAGAAGTTCGGCGCCCCCCTTGAAAAAGATGCCATTACTGAGCAGACATTTAGCGGACAACAGGTTGTCTATCAGATTGGAGTTGCTCCCGTCCGGATCGATATTCTAACGGAGATTACAGGCGTGCAGTTTTCAGATGCTTGGAAAAGAAAAGTGCCGAGCACCTTCTTCGGCGTGCCTGTGCATTTCATATCTCAGGACGACCTGCAAACCAATAAAAAAGCCGTCGGTCGAAACATTGACATTAAAGATCTCAATGGGCCCCAAGACCACGAATACTAAATAATTAATTAAGGCCGGTATGTTCTCTCTCTCGTTTGGGAACGTAGTGGTCCCTCCCGCGCTTTAAATTCCCGCTGAGCTTATCGTGCCGACTTCACATAGTACTGAGCAAAGGAGATACACTATGCGTCCTCAGGGTCAAACCAAACTCGGATTTTTCCCGTTGCCCATCGCGGAAGCCAAGAGACTCGGCAATTGGTTAAGTTTTCCAGAACGATTTTCTGCGCTTGATCCATGTGTTGGAGATGGCATAGCGTTCAGCGCCTTATTGAGCCATGCTCCCGCCCGGTGTTACGGCATCGAGATTGATTCGAGTCGTGCGCAGCAAGCGCATGAACTGGGAATCGATACCCTTCATGCCGACACTATGGATGTGCATTGTCCGGCTGAGAGCGTGTCACTGCTCTATCTGAACCCGCCTTACGATTGGGAGTGTGGAGAGAGCAATAATCAAAGGCTCGAGTATGTTTTTCTCGAACGCACTTATCGTTGGCTGAAAGCAGCCGGTGTGTTGGTCTTCGTCATTCCCCAACCGCGATTAGAGAAGTGCGCGAGATTGCTAGCGGAACAATTCACAGACGTGCAGGTTTTCCAGCTCACAGAGCCAGAGTCACTTCAATACAAGCAGATCGTGGTTTTTGCCATCCGGCGGAAGCGGCACACACGACTTGCTGACGCCGCTCTGATTCGGCAGACACGTTTCCTTGAAGCTATCTCTGCGCAGAGCGAATTAGCAGCACTCAAAGAAAGTCCCGATCTCAAGTACGAAGTTCCGGTCTCCGGTCCCATAGTTCTCACGAATGCCGGGATTCCGCTGGACGAAGTAGAAGACGTGCTCTTGGAGTCAGCCGCCTATCGCCAGGCCGCTCGAATTCTTCTTCCCAAGATGGGGCATGCGAGAGGCAGGCCGCTAACTCCACTGCACGGGGGCCACGTAGGATTGCTTTGCACGGCAGGAATGCTCAATGGAGTCTTCGGGGAGGGCGAGAACCGTCACATTGCCCATTGGCGCTCGATCAAGTTCACCGATCGCTGGGAAGAAGAGGAAGAAGACGGTACGAAAATCCTCCACGACCGGGAAAGGTTTTCCCACGAACTCACTCTTGTGTTCGCCAACGGGCGAACGCAAATCCTCTCCCATGAAAAGAAGGAGGCTACATGAAAAATGCCCATCTTCGATTTGGGTGGCTCAGATATGTGAAGGCCACAGAGAAGGCGACAACAAATATCAGGTTGCGTCTCGACCGATTCTTCGGGGAATTGTTGCCAGAGCCTCCGCGACAGGCGAAGGCGCATCTGATCTCGGTGATCGGCAGCGATACGCAGATCGCAGCGATCAATGCAGCGATTTCGATGGGAGACCCTTTTATTGTCGAAGCGCCGGGTGTTCCACCCGTTCGCGTTTGTCTGGAAGGAAACGCGCAGGTCTACAAAGGTGCGCTTCAACTCAGCGGACGCAAAAAACCATTGCGTCACCTCATTGGCTTGTCTGAGGAAATAGTCGGCGCGAACTGTCCAGCAACTTCCGGCAAAACCCTTTTGGTTTGTTCTGAAGCCCAGTTTGTCTGGTCTGCAACCGCACACATTCACGGTATTCCAGGAATGCCGGAGTGGGATGGGTGGTTTGCGGGAGAATTGAAAACTCACCGCGCCATTGTGCCCGCACTAGGTGTTGGATGCAGTCCGGCCGTCATCAAGGGCACGAAGGAACAGTTTTTAGATTGGCTGAGCTGGGGCGTCGAAAGCGAGGCCGTGAGACTTCCTCATGAACTCAGCCCAATTCACTGGCCAATCTTCAGGCTCCGCGATATCTTCTGTCCCTCCGCATAGCTGATCCACTTTTATTTCCTTTTGTAGCTCTTCCTAACGTTGCCTCTCAATTGTGTGCACTCATGGGCCGCCTACTTCCCACGAGTTTGATTTCCCGATAATTTAAATCCCGATGTTACTCACAGAGCGCTCATCGAACTAAGATTCTGGGTGCAATGATTTGTTCAGTGGTGAACTCCCCGGCCGCGAGAACAGATCTCCCAGCGAATTGTGCCGAATGAAGTTTCACTTCCTTTGTGCTAAGTGGTCAGCCACTTTACCGCTAGACCATTGGTCAGCAAATGGCATCCAACAGTCAATAACTCCATTTCGCGCAAGGAGTAGCAGAGATGACTAAGTCGCCGGCAAAACCCGTTGATGAAAGAATTCAGAAACGCATCGATGCAGCGCTTTATGCTGGCGGACGACCCAGCGCACAGAAAATTAGAAATTTCCTTAACGGCACATGGTTGGGTGAGCCGTTGCACGTGGTACTTAAGGATGTTCCGATTGGAGCGTGGACTGTCGCCATGTTTTTTGACGTCTTCGATTCAATTGGCAACACTCGCGAATTTGCTTTGGCTGCCGAGGCATCGATAGCCATAGGAATTCTGGGTGCGGTCGGTGCCGCTGCCACCGGTTTGACTGACTGGTCCGACGTCGATCCTCCCGCTCGAAAAATGGGTTTACTGCACGGTGTACTGAACGTCGGAGCTACCGCGCTGTTTACAACTTCGCTGTTACTGAGAAGAAACAAACCCCGTGCGGCTGGTCGAGTCGCGGCTGCCTTGGGATAAGCGCTCATGACCTATTCGGCGCATCTGGGCGGAAAAATGGTTTACAAGCATCGAGTCGGCGTCGATCGCACAGACGGACTGGTGTTTCCGGAAGACTTCACG
>Ga0134128_10004429_pt1 | contig 17186 bp, 15 predicted proteins | sample KB31754_FD_96462 | JGI IMG/M metagenome (GOLD analysis project Ga0134128, IMG submission 96462) | Terrestrial soil microbial communities with excess Nitrogen fertilizer from Kellogg Biological Station, Michigan, USA - KB3-175-4 | ecosystem: Environmental > Terrestrial > Soil > Unclassified ... | reverse complement strand
TGCTCGATCACGCTGCACGACGAGCAGGCGAGCAGGGCAGCCATGAGAAGAGCGGCGCGCATGCCGCGCAGCCTAAGCAGCAGTCCAGCCGCCGTCCATGCTGAGGTTCGCGCCCGTGATCGATGCCGCCTCGTCGCGGCACAGGAACAGCGCCAGCGCGGCCACCTCCTCAGGGGTGACGAAGCGCTTGGTCGGCTGAGCCGCCAGGAGCACGTCGTTCATCACCTGCTCGCGCGTGAGGCCGCGGGTGCGCATCGTGTCGGGGATCTGTTTCTCGACCAGCGGCGTCCACACATAGCCGGGCGAAATGCAGTTGACCGTGATCCCGTCGCGCGCGGTTTCGAGGGCGACCGTCTTGGTCAATCCCGCGATGCCGTGCTTGGCCGCGACGTAGGCCGACTTGTTGGGCGACGCGACGAGGCTGTGCGCACTCGCCGTGTTGACGATCCGGCCCCACTTCTTCTGCTTCATCGCCGGGACCGCGAGCCGGATCGTGTGAAATGCCGAAGACAGGTTGATGGCGATGATGGCGTCCCATTTCGCGGGTGGAAAGTCCTCGATCGGGGAGACGTGCTGGATCCCCGCATTGTTGACCAGGATGTCGGGCCCGCCGAGCTCGTCGGCGCAGCGCTTCATCATCCGCTCGATCTCGGCGGGCTTGGACATGTCGGCGCCGTCGTGGACCGCTCCTAGCGCCTCGCACTCACGCTCGATATCCGCGGGGTCGCCGAAGCCGTTGATCATCAACTTCGCGCCTTCGCCCGCGAGCGCCTTCGCGATCGCGAGCCCGATACCCGACGTCGATCCGGTGACAAGGGCGACTCTGCCTTCGAGAATCATGAGCCTGCAATGACGCGCGGCGGCCGAATTGCAACCGCCGCTGCCGCTCACGCATTGGGGAGCGGCGACAGGAGGCTTCTTGAATGCGGTTCGGCGACGAGCGCGAAAGCACCAATTTCGACGACCTGACCGGGCGCAGCGGCGGCTTCGGCGGCGGGTTCGGCGGCGGCGGTCTCGGCTGCCTTCTGCCGCTGGTCGCGAGCCGCTTCGGGATCGGCGGCGTGATCGTGCTCGTCGTCGGATATTTCATCCTGACCTCGCTCGGCGGCCTGAACACGGGGGGTGGCGGCGGGTACGCGCCTGCCACTCAGCAAGGCGCGGCGTCCGGGCAGAGCAATCTCGACCCGACGATCAAGCATTTCTCGCTGCAGGTCCTCGCCTCGACCGAGGACGTGTGGACGAGCCTTCTTCGAAGCAGGGGGATCCAGTACACTCCGACGCGCCTCGAATTCTATTCGCAGGAATATCCCTCGGGCTGCGGCGCCGCGCAGTCGGCCATGGGTCCCTTCTACTGCCCGACCGACAAGAAAATCTATCTCGACACCGAGTTCTTCACCGAGCTTTCGCGGCGCTTCCAGGCGCCCGGCGATTTCGCCATGGCCTATGTCATCGCCCACGAGGTCGGGCACCACGTCCAGGACTTGACGGGCACGCTCGGCCAGGCCGAGCAGCTCCAGGCCCGCGAAAGCGACACGCAGGCGAACGCGACACAGGTGAAGATCGAGCTGCAGGCCGATTGCTATGCCGGCGTCTGGGCGGCGAACGCCAAGAATCCGGAAGGGCAGTCGGTGATGGAGCCGGGCGATTTCGAGGAGGGGATGCGCGCCGCCGAGGCGATCGGCGACGATACGCTCCAGAAGGAAACGCAGGGGCGTGTCGTACCCGACAGCTTCACCCACGGCACCTCGGCGCAGCGGATGAACGCGCTCCGCACCGGCTACCAGTCCGGCAATCCCGCCGCCTGCGCCTCGCTCTAGCTATCCTCTCCGCGAGCGAAGCAATGGGGAGGATTAAAGCCGGACCAGCATCTTTCCGACGTTCTCGCCCTTGAACAAGCCGAGGAATGCGTCGGGCGTATGCTCAAGCCCCTCGACTACCGTCTCGCGCGATTTCACCGCGCCGCTCTTCAGCCAGCCGCCCATGTCGCGGTAGAATTCGTCCATTCGCGACTGATAGTCGAACACGAGGAAGCCCTGGAGCCGGATGCGCGCGGCGATCACCCGCATGAGGTAGCGAAGACTAGTCGGCTCGCGCTTGTTGTAGCCTTCGATCATCCCGCAGATCGCGAACCGGGCGTGGTTTCTCGCGACCGCGAGCGCGGCGTCGAGATGGTCGCCGCCGACATTGTCGAAATAGACGTCGATGCCGTCGGGCGCGTCAGCCGATAGCTGCTTCACCAGCTGTCCGGCGCGATAGTCAATGACCGCGTCGGCGCCGAGCGATCGGACATAATCGCATTTCTCCGCCCCGCCCGCCGAGCCGATCGCCGTCATGCCCTTCACCTTGGCGATCTGCACCACGATGGAGCCGACCGCCCCCGCGGCCGCGGAGACGAAGACGACGTCGCCGGCCTTCGCCGACGCAGCGTCGAGCAGGCCGAAATAGGCCGTCGCTCCTGTCGTTCCGAGGACTCCGAGGAATTGCTGCGGCTCGGCGCCGAGGTCGGGCAGCTTGCGCGCCGCCTGCGCCGGCACCACCGCCTCGTCGCGCCAGCCGCCGAAGTGAACCACCAGGTCGCCGGGCGCGAAACCGTCCGCCTTGCTCTCGACCACCTCGCCGACCGCGCCGCCCTCGAGCGGCTCGCCGAGCTGGAATGGCGGAACGTAGCTTTTCACGTCGTTCATCCGCCCGCGCATGTACGGGTCGACCGACAGCCAGCGATTGCGCACCCGGATCATGCCGTCGCCGAGTGGCGGCAGGTCGAACTCCTTGAGCTCGAAATTGTCGGCCGTCGGCATCCCGTCCGGCCGGCTCTTCAGGTGCCAGGCTTTAGGCATTCTCGTCCCCCTTCGATTCACCCCTTACCCCTCCCCCGACGGCGAGGGGAATAGAAAGGACCCGGCCAGGAAGGGGACGGCCTGGCCGGGTCCGGTGAAGCCTCCCACGGCGGAGGCTCAGCTCTCTACCTCAGCGATAGGTGCCCGAGAAACTGCGATCGAGGTTCCTGGGCCCCATCTCGCCCTGGTCCTCGCGCTCGAACAACGCGCGTTCGCGGCTTTCGTCGCGCCAGCGGTTCTTCGCCTCGTCGGCCTTACAGTCGAGGATCACCCGGTCGCCCTCGACCCGGTCGATGTCCGCGCAGCTAAGCGAGTGGTGGACACCGCCGCTGTCTGGGTCCGATTTGGTGAGGATGAGGCGGTCGCCTCTGGTGCAATCGACCGTGCCGACATGCTCGTCGTCGCTTCCGACCACTTCCATGTGCTCGTGGATCTGGCTCAGCAGCCCGCGCTTGTGCTGCCGTTTCTCGCGCCAGCTGCCGAAGTCGTTCTCGAACCGTGACTGGTGCTCGCGCTGGTAGTCGTCGTAGTCGCGGTCGAGCTCGCTCATGTGACGGTCGCGCCAGCTGCGGTAATTCGGATCGAAGTCGCGGTCCCTTGAGCCGGCGAAGCTCGTCCGGCGCGTCTCGTCGCGGCCGTAGGGCGACTGTGAACGCTCGTCGGGCCCGAAGTCGCGGCGCCCGTAATCGTTCCGTCCGTAGCCGCTGGCGGCGAAGAACTGGTCGGATTCATGGTCCGAGCGGCCATAGTCTCCGGCCATCGGACGATAGCCGCGATCGCGGTCCGCGCTGGCTGGGAAGTTGCCGCGCCAGTCGCGGTTGTAATCGCGCTCGCTCGATCCGCCGCGGTTGAACACACCGCGATTGCGATTCTGGTCGCGCTCGCGCTCGTGGCTTCGGAAGCTCGCCCGGTCGCGATCATAGTCGCGGCCGTAGCCGCGGTCGTAGTCCCGGTCGGAGCTGCCGCCCCAACCGCGCCCGAACGCGCTGTGCTCGCGGCCGCGGTCGCCATAGCCGGCTTCCTCGCGCCTGCGGTCCTGTTCGCGGCGCCGCTCGGCATCGTCGTCGCCGAACCAGGAAGCCACCTCGTCGCTCGCCCGATCCCAGAATCCGCGATCGTCGCGGCCGCGATGATCGCTTCGGAAATCTCGGTCAGAACGGTGATCGGAACGGTCGTCGGACCATCGGGAACGCTCGTCCCGGTCAAAGCGGTCGTAAGCCATGTTTCCTCCTTTGCATGCGTGGAATCGACCGGCGGAGACCGGCCTTCAAAACCCGCCAGCAAAACGAACGGAGGGACTTGGCCGTTCCTGCCCGTCCGAGGCGAAACGGCCGCAAAATCGGCGGAGCGTAGCTAAGCCGGGACGGACGTTGGAGGAGGCGTCGAGCGCGGTGCTCGGCGCCAGAACCCGGTGCTCGGAAATCCCCCGGATTTCCTGTGCGCCGGGTTGGTGGAGCTGAGGGGAATCGAACCCCTGACCTCTGCAGTGCGATTGCAGCGCTCTCCCATCTGAGCTACAGCCCCGCACCGGCGAAGCGGCTCCTTAGCCGCGCCCATCCAAGCGCGCAACGCCGCTCTCCAAAAGTCGAGAAATCGGTCCGCGTCGGACCGCAAAACCGCCATCCGGAGCGTGATTCAGCGGCGCACTTTGACATCCGTCAAAGCGGATCGGCGATCGACGGCTTAGCCCGGTCTCCATCGCAAGGAGATACGAATGACCCGCCGTCTCGATCATGTACAGTTGCTCGCTCGCGAAGAGATCGTCCGTTCGCCCACCCTTCCCAGCCGTACGGCGTGCGACGATCACAGCTTCGAGCTTCCTGTGGGGCTCTACATCGCGACGGCGGGTCTGTTTGTCGGGTTCGTGACGGTCCTGACCTCCGCATTCACGGGGCATATGGGGGTCGCTTATGCAGTGATCGTCGCGTTCATGGTCGCCTTTTTCGCGGTGCCGGTCATCTTCGCACGCACCGGGCCACCCGAGTTGAGGCGCACGCGCTCGCTCGGCTGGTTCGAGTTCCTCGACAAGGGCATCGTGACGGCTACCGGGCGCAGCAGCGGCGCGGAGGCCACGGTGCTGGTGCTGCTGCTTCCAACGCTCATCTTCTGCTTCGGAGTTGCGGTGGCGACGATCGCGGCGCTGGTCAGCTAGCAAGCGTTGCGAGCCGCGCGGCGTCCTCGACCCGGATGCCGCGCGCGCGCTCGCGACGGATGACCCGATCCTTCTCCAGCTTCGTCAGCTGACGGCTCACGGTCTCGATGGTCACCCCGAGCAGCGCCGCGATCTCGCCGCGCGTGAGAACGAGGTCGAAGCGCGAGGCGGGCTGCTTGTGGTGCGGGCTGGCGGCCCTGGCCAGCGCAAGCAGGAAGGCGGCGAGCCGCTGCGCCGCGGTGCGGCCGGTGACCGCGGCGAGCAATGCCCGGCTTTCCAGCAGATCGTTTGAGGAGCGCCGAAGGAGCGCTCGGCCGAGGGCCGGGAATCGCTCGAGCGCGCGCTCATATTCGCGGCGCGGGAAGACGCACAGCTCGCTGTCGGTCAGCGCGACGACATTGTGGTGGGAGGCGGGTGCGAACAGCTCACCGGCAAAGCCCGCGGGATGGATCAGCGAGAGGATGCGTTCGGTTCCGTCCGAATCGAAGCTCGCGACCTTGAGAACGCCCTTGATCTACGTCGCGCTCAGCACATTGTCCTCGCCTGCGGCCAGCAGCGTCTCGCCGCGGCGAAGCGTCCGGTGATGGCCGAGGCGCGCGAGCTCATCGCGCTCGACCGGATCAAGCGCCGCGCAAGCGGCGATCTCGCGGACGGGACAGGTGTGACAGGAAAGCTGCTCGCGGGGCATGCCAACGTCTTATCAGGCGGGCGTCGACATGCCACCCGGGCAAGGGCGTAAAGCTGTCCCGGATTTGACAATGATCAACGCCATCGTCTTGGGTGACAATTAGCAGGAACGCGGCAGCGGCGTCGTCACGAGATGCGCCGCCTTCAAGGGAGGGGCGCTACGTGGCTGGACAAGACCTCACGACTCCGTCGATCGACCCGGTCAGCGACATCCTGAAATGGATTCTCCTGGTCGTCGCGGTGATCTGCTTCGGGCTGCTCGCATGGGCGACAGTGCTGACCTACGAGAAAGCGCCGCCGCAGCCGCAGGTCTTTACCGATCGTTCCGGAAACGTGGTCATGTCCGCGGACGATATCGTCGCGGGGAAGGGCGGCTTCCAGAAGGCCGACCTGATGGATTACGGCAGCATCTACGGCATGGGCTCCTATTTCGGGGAGGATTACACCGCTTCGACACTGGTGCGGCTCGGCGTGCTGACCAAGCAAGGCCTGACCAATTCGGCGACCCTTCCGCCGGGAACCAAGGCGCCCGCCAACCAGTCGCTTGCGAACAGCGGTCCCCAGGGCAGTCCCCCCCTGCCCACCACGCCCCCGGCCGCGACTTCGGCGCAGGCGCTCGACGATGCGGCAGCGACCGCGGAGATGCAGAAAGAGCTGCATGGCATCGACCTGACGCAGTCGACGGTTGTTCTTCCCGACCCGGTGGCGAACGCGGTCCGCGCGCTTCAGCGCGAGCTTTCGACCAAGCTCAACACGGTCAACCTCTCGGCGGGATGGGTTCCGGCGAAGAGCCTCGATCCGGCACTGCGTGCGCAGACCGCCGACTTCATCATCTATTCGGCCATCACGACGGTAGCTCGGCGGCCGGGACACCCGAACACGTCCTGGACCGAAAACTGGCCCTACGAGCCGTCGGTCGGCAACACGCCGACGACGAATACCTTCCAGTGGACGTGGATCAGCTTCTGCTTCACCTTCTTCGCGATGGGTTTCGTGCTGTGGCTCTACCGGGCCTATCTCGATCATCCCGACGATGCGCCGATGGAGCGCGGCCTCTCCAACTATCGCGCGCTCACACCGAGCCAGGTGAAAACCGGCAAATATTTCATCGTCGTTGCGTTGGTGTTCCTCGCCTCGCAGGGGGCGGGTGCGATCATGGCGCACTCCTATTACGACCGTGAGACCTTCTATGGAATCCAGCTGAACTACATCCTCCCGTACAATTTCCTGAGGAGCTTCCACCTCCAGGCGCCGATCATCTGGATCGGGCTGGGATGGATCGCGAGCGGCCTGTTCATCGCCCCGGCGATCGCCGGCGGCCGCGAAGCCAAGGGACAGGGCTTCCTCGTGGACCTGCTGTTCTGGGTCTCACTGTTCGTGGTCGCCGCGGCCCTCCTCGGAAACTATCTCGGAATCCAGGGCGCCATCGGAAACAGCTGGTTCTGGTTCGGCAACCAGGGCCTGTCGTACATCGAACTCGGACGCTTCTGGCAGATCCTGTTCTTCGTCGCGCTCCTGAGCTGGAGTGGGCTCATGTTCCGGGCGCTGTGGCCGACCCGCGATACGCTCATCGAAGCGACCCGGCAGTTCTGGAGCGGCAAGATCCGGCTCGAGCATCTGATCTGGGCGGCAACGATCAACGTCGCGGTCCTTTACGTTTTCGGGATGATCCCGCTGACCGGCATCGAAAAGTCGTTCACGCTGACCGACTTCTGGCGCTGGTGGGTGGTCCACCTGTGGGTCGAGCAGTCGTTCGAGTTCTTCGCCGTCGCCATGAGCGCCTATTTGCTGATGTCGCTCGGTCTCGTCTCGCGCAAGCTCGCGGAGCGATCGGTCTATCTCGAGCTGATCCTGATCTTCCTCGGCGGCGTGCTGGGCACCGGCCACCACCTCTACTGGGCGGGCGGTCCAGGCATGTGGGTGCCGTTGGGGTCGATGTTCTCGTTCATCGAGGTGCTGCCGCTCGTGCTGTTGATCCTGGAGGCGATTTCGCAGCACCGCGCGATCAAGCAGGCCAAGGGGCTCGAAGGCTTCGATTACAGCCTCGCTTATCTCTATATCCTCGGCTCGGCGTTCTGGAATTTCGTCGGCGCCGGCGTGTTCGGGGGCGGGACTCTGAATGCGCCGCTGGTCAATTATTACGAGCACGGCACCTTCCTGACGCTCAACCACGCGCACACCTCGCTGTTCGGAGCATTCGGACTGCTCGCGCTCGGCCTCATCTATTTCTGCCTGCGCTACCGAGCCGGGCCCGACGCCGAGTTCAATGAGACTCCGGGAAGGATCGCCTTCTGGTGCTACAATGTCGGGCTGGCGATGTGGATCTTCCTCCACTTCTTCCCGATCGGCTGGCCGCAACTCAACGCCGTCTACGAGCACGGGCTCGCCTACGCCCGGAGCCAGGCCTTCTACGACCAGACCCGCTTCTGGCAGTGGATGCGCCTGCCCGGCGACGTGGTGTTCTCGGTCGGAACGCTGATCATGGGCTGGGACTTCATCGTGAAGCTGATGCGACCGATGGGCAATCGGCCGGAACGGGCAGCCGCAGCCGTCGCGGCGGAGTAGCGCCGCCGCGATTGTGCGAGCCTAGGAAACCCACTCGCTAATGGACTCGATCTTCCAGCCGGCTCCGTCACGCACGAGCCGGTAGGTGCCTCCGGCCCATCCTGAGTTCCATCGGACGAATCCGCGCGTATGGTCGCGGTTCCAGGTGATCGCGGGGAGCTCTAGTAACTGGAAGTCGGGTGAGAATTTCCGGAGCTGATCCTGGTCCGCGTCCGGATAGACGATCATCATCCGATCGATCGAGACGCAGCGATAGTCGTTCGGATCGCCGCGCAGGAAGACCGGCGGCGTGGACGTCGATTCCGTTCTGCGCCAGCCGCCGAAATGCAGCCCCTTGGCGCCCACCGGTTCGATCAACGCGCGGGCCTGCACCTGGAACAGCTTCTTGAGGATTTCGAGGCGGGCGAGCGTCTCCATGCTCGGCGGCGTGGAGCAGTCGCGGTCGTTCCCCACGACAAATGGCGCGTTGGCGGCACCGGGCGCGCCAAGCAAAAGGTGCCGCGCGGCAATGTCGCTTATTCCATCGCCGTCGCTGTCCGCGCGAAGCTCGGCAATCGGGATATCGAGATAGATGCCGCTGCGTTTGCGCCGCACCTTCATGGCCACGGGTGGATAACTGATCGACGACGTATCGATCAGCGATTCCTCGACCTCGAGGTGAATCCGGTCCCCGGCGATCATCGGCAGTCGTGACGCGCCGGGCACCACATAAGGGAAGTGCTCGGCGAGTCCGGTGTAGAGCGGCGGCTGCCATGTCTTTCCGCCATCGTCGGACAAATGAAGCCAATAGCCGCCGGCGGTGACTTCCCCATCCGGATCGAAACGCTGGGAAAGGCTGATCGCGGCCACGCGCTTGCCCGAGCGCTCGGCGCGGACCAGCGTATAGCCTTCCGGGAGCGGTGCGAGCGCCTTCGGCCCAAGCGGCGGGAGCGGCCGCTTGGCGAGCGTTTCCGATGGGATCGGCAGCTCCCGGAACGGCACTGGCGAAGGGTCGACCGTCAGCCGAGCCCAGCGGTTGTCCGCAGCCTTCAAGAAGCCCAGCGCTGCGAGCTTGCTCGAATAGGCCGCTTGCGCCGCACCGAACGATTTCCCTCCGGCATTGGCAATGGCGGCCCACAGCGGCCGGTCGTCGGGATCGTCATATTGATCCGGCGCGCGGTCTTCGGCATCCGAGTGCTGAAGAACCTCGCATTGCTTGCGCTCGGCGGGGCGGGACAGCAACCGGCACAAGACATCGTCGATCGCCGCACCGTCGAGACTCGATCCCGTCGCGGCCTGTTCCATAAGCACGTAGGGGTCGCCCGCGGGATCGACGAGCAGCTGGTCGACGATCAGCGCGCCCAGCGGCAGCTGGCCCCGAAATGGATCTCCGACGCCGCAATCCTGCGTCGACGCCGAATCGAGGCAAGCCCGTGCGGCTCTGAGCTTCGACTCCGGCGCGATGGAGTCGAGCAGCGAGCGGGCGTCGGCACTGCGGCCGGCGAGCGCGAGCGCCGCGGCATATTCGACCAGCGGCGATTGAGCTTGATCCGAGCTCTTCACCGGAAAACCCGCGATCGAGGTGCGAAAGCCGGTGCTCCGCCCGCGAAGCGCGAGACTGCGGATCTCGGGCGGCAAGCTGTCCCCGAACGCCAGCGCCTCGGGAAGCAGCCCGAGGGACAAGAGCTTGGTGAGCTTGTACGCGGCAATGTCGGCGTGCACCGCATCCCTTTGCCGCTCGTCCACCTGGGCGAGGAACTCGGGCCTGAGCAGCATGTCCGCCGCCGCCAGCTCGGTCGCGTGATCGCCGTTCGTCCAGCCGAGGCTGAGGTAGAGGAGCGCGGGAAGAGCCGCCGAATGCCTGCCGATCGCCTCCGCCAGTACGGGGCTGCTCGTGCAACTGCTGACAACCGCCCAGAGATCATTGTCGGGATCGCTCGAGCCCCTCATGAGCTGCGCGACGTCATCGGCCTTGCAGCGGGCATCAGAGAGCTGGTCGAGCGCCCCGGCCGCCAACGTCAGCGCGATCGGTGCGCGGTTCGAAAGCTGGACGAGGTGGAGCGCGTCCTTCCGCAGCTGGGCCTGGTACGCCTGGCTGTAGCCGTGCTTTTCCATTTCGCGCAGGAAGCTGATCGTCGCGTCGAGCGCCGGAAGCGTCAGCCCATATTTTGCCGCGATCGCCTTGCGCGAAGCGGCGCCGGCTTTGTCCAGCCCATTCGCCTCAGGCATGAAATCGTCGATCAGCGGATCGAAGTACATGCTCGGCTTCCACAGCCCGCCTTCGTCCATGTCGGCACCGGTCAGGATTTCAGAAGTCTGTGAACCCCTGGACTGAACCGCCGCGACGGCTGACTGGAGTGCCCTATCGGCAGCCGCAATGGGCGGTTCTGCCGAAACGCCTGCACCGGCGAGGACCACGGCCGCGGCCACAATGATATACTTCACTCGCCCCTCCGGCCGGGAGAGTGCGTCAAACCTCTGGGCTGGGCAAGCCTGCTCCTGCTTTCCCGCGATCTGGCGCCGCCGCTCGCAACAGCGTAGAACCGGCGCATGGCGCAATCCCGCCGCTTCGTATTGACTCTGCTCGCGCTGCTCGGGCTTTTGTCGACGCTCGGCTGGACGACCGCCGCGCCGGCTTGCCCGCTGAAGGACCAGGCGTCGCGCGCGGCGATGCACGATCAGCATCAGGCGCCGCGCGCACCGCTCAATGGCGACATGCCGGTTTGCGGAGCGTGCATGGCGGTGCTTCCGTCTTTCGCGATCATCGAGCTCCGTCCGCTGATGCCGCTGATGCCGCTGGTCGCGCGGCTGCTGCCGCTTTCCGGAATCGGTACGACTCTGGATCCGCCGCCGCCGCGCCGGGCGTGATCCACACTTTCAATTCAACTCAATCAAAGGAATGAGAAAATGAAGAAGCTGATCGCAGCCATCGTGCTGCTGTCCGCGAGCACGGCGGCGTTCGCCGCGGCTCCGGTGGTCGCCAAAGCGGCGGCCGATTGCTGCTGCCCCAATTGCCCGGATTGCCCGGGTAAGTAAGCAGCAGCGGTAAGTAAGAGGGTGTCCGGCTCGAAAGGGCCGGGCACCCTTTCCGAAACAGCCGCATGGACCTTTGCCGCCGACAGGTATAGGGAGCCGCCGCTCGGTGACGGAGCCTTGGGGAAAGGCGTCAACCATGCAGCGAACAGACCCACGCAAGACTGCGGAAGCCTTCATCGAGAAGGTGATCGTCCCGGCTCGCACGGTTGGGCGACCGGATGCCAGCCAACAGGCCGCCCGCGCAAAACTTGCCGCCGAAAACCGGAAGCTTGCCCACGGCGAACTCGCGGCCGGCGGACTCGACCCCAAGCGGCTCGACAAACTGGCGGCCGAGCGGGCCAAGCCGCGCCTCAAGCTCGCCGAGGACGCGCGCAACCAGGCGGTCAGGAACTCGGCGGCCGCGGCGAACCGGCTGAAGGGACTGTTGCCCGACCTTCCGCCGATCGAGCCGGCCCAGATCATCGTCGACACCGTGACCTTCATCCGCAGCTTCGCCGACCAGGGCGTCGTCGTCGAATCGAACATCGCGCCCTCGGAGAACTGGGCGCGCTACCGCCTCGACAGCACCAGTGATTCGTGGACCGGAACGGGCCGGCTGAGCTTCTTCACCTTGTGGGAGAACCAGCTCCCAGTGCCGGCGAACATGTCGGCCCAGGCCAATCTGTCGATCAACGCCTATCTGACCTGCAACGGCGACTGGAGCGGCGTCGCGGCCTGGTTCGGAATGTCCTCAGTCGCGGGCGCGAAGGTCCATGTGCAAACCACCGTCTGGGGCATGGATTCGAGCGTCAGCTCGATCGTCGAGCAGCAGGACGTGATATCGGCGGGAGTGGACGGCGGCTTTTTCGGCGGCGACGACAACAAGCCGGTCGAGTTCGCCCAGCTTCTCCCCGCGACCGCGGTCGTCGTGCCGGCGAACACCTTTGTCCTGATCGAGGTCGAAGTGCTGACGGACTGGTCCGCGAACAGCGACGCGTCCGTCAGCCTCGATGCGGAGAGCGGGTCCCATCGGGTCGATTTGCCGTCGCTCGTGCTGACGGTGACACCGACGGAACCGCTGCCGCCGCCGATCTCGCTTATGGTGACGGTGAGCTATTCGACGAGCCCGGCGACGGTCACGCTCAACTGGTCGGGCGCGACGACCGCCTCGGTCGACCTCTACCGCAACGGCGTGCTGGTCGGCACTTTGCCCAACAACGGGTCGAGGAGCACCGCGACCAACCCCGGCACCTATACTTATCACGTATGCGAAGCCGGTTCGACGACCGTCTGCTCCAACCAGGTGACGGTTACCGTCACCCAATAGCCGGCGAGGCGCCGGTCAGTGCCGGGCGCGTTCGTACAGCTTCACGACCCGGTCGACCGGCAGCGCGTCGATGTGGTGACCGTTGCCATCCATTGCAGTCGCCGCGAACAGCGAATTGATCGCCGCTTCCTCCGCAGCCTCGACCGCGGCTTCGAACAAGGGCGACATCTGGTCGTTCGGGAGATCCACGATGGCGCTCGGCCGGGCCCGCCGCGCGGGCGTTCGGCGCACGTCGAGGCTAGTCGAGAACGCGATCGCATATTCGCCCGAGCCGTTGGTCATGGGCGAGCCTGTCCGAGCGATGCCGAGCAGGCCGCGATGCGCGAGCCGCTCGAGGTTGCGATCGGACAGCGGGGCGTCGGTGGCGACGACGACGATGCACGATCCGTCGCCGCTTGCCTTCGACAGCTCGTCCTTGAGGAAATACTGACCGAGTTCCTGCCCGACCGGGACTCCCGCCACCTGGAGCACGCCGCCGTAATTGGTCTGCACCAGCACGCCGACCGTCCAGCCACCCAGGCTCGCCGGGAGCTTGCGCGAGCTGGTGCCAATGCCGCCTTTCCAGCCGAACGCGATCGTACCGGTCCCCGCTCCGACTGCGCCCTCCTCGACTGGCCCATCGCGCGCGACATCGATCGCGGCGATCGCATCGGCCGGCCGCACCCGCCGTGCCCGGATATCGTTCAGCGTGCCGTCATTGGTCTCGCCGACCACGGCGTTGACCGAGCGCACCTCCTCATTGCCCGGCTGCTTCAGGGTCCATTCGATGATTCCCGCCGCCGCCTCGGGCACGTTCAGCGTGTTGGTCAGCACGATCGGAGTCTCGATCTCGCCGAGCTCCCTGATCTGGGTCGAGCCCATGAACTTGCCGTAGGCGTTGCCGACGCTGAACCCGGCCGGCACCTTGTCCTGGTAGAGATTGCCGCCGTGCGGGAGGATCGCGGTGACCCCGGTGCGGATGTTCGGCCCCTCGACGATCGTCACCTGCCCAACCTTCACGCCGGCGACGTCGGTGATCGCATCGAGCGGACCGGCCGGAAGGATTCCGATGACGATCCCGGCTTCGCGGGCCCGGGGACGATGCTGGGGTTGGGCGGAGGCGGTCATCGCGGCCATCAATAGCGCAGCGGGAAGGATCTTCAGCATTCCTCCGTCATACTGATCCGCGCCGACGGATGCGAATGGGTCAAACCTCGACGTCGACCCACACTGGCGCATGGTCGCTGGTCTTCTCCCAGCCCCGCGGCGTGCGGTCCACGCCCGCCGTCTTCAGCGACTTGGCCAGGCTCGGGCTCAGCAGCATATGGTCTATGCGGATGCCGGCATCGCGCTCGAACGAATTCCGCCAGTAATGCCAGAATGTGTAGATGCGCTTGTCCGGGAACAGGTTCCGGATCGAGTCGGTCCAGCCTTGCGCCACCAGTTCGCGGTAGCGGTCGCGACCTTCGGGTGCGAACAGGGCGTCCTTCAGCCAGCGCTCGGGCTTGTACACGTCCTCGTCGGTCGGGATGATGTTGAAATCGCCGATCAGGAGCGCGGGCGCGCCGCTGTCGAGCAGGTCGCTCGCGTGGGCAGCCAAGGCGTCGAGCCATTCGAGTTTGTAGTCGAACTTGGGACCCGGCTTCGGGTTGCCGTTCGGCGCATACATGTTCCCGATGAGGATCCCGCACACCGCGGCTTCGATATAGCGGCTCTGCTCGAGCTTGGGGTCGCCGGGGAGCGCCCGGCGCGTTTCCACCGGCACACCCACGCGGCTCAGCAGCGCGACCCCGTTCCAGCTTTTCTGCCCATGCCAGATGGCCGAATAGCCGAGCGCTTCGATGGCTTCGCGAGGGAAAGCTGCGTCGGTGCATTTGAGCTCCTGCAGCCCCACGACGTCGGGCTGGAATCCTTCGAGCCACCGGGTCAGGATGCCAAGCCGCGGATTGATCCCGTTTATGTTGTAGCTAGCGATCCTGAGCCGGCGTTTTTTCGTCATGTGCGAGGAACCAAGATCGCGGCCTTCGGTTCTATCCGCGTGCTTCGGAACCACCGATTCGTGTCTCCGGGGCGGAACCCGGGCTGAAAGGCCTGCTGGATCGGCCCCGTCGATGGCGCGAACCAATGGATCGGGAGCATGGGAGCCCCGTCACGCGCGAGCGTGTCGGGGCTCTTCCTTTTTAGGCGAATCCGGCCAGTCGCCCGATTCCGTGCACTTCATTGTCCACTGATTCGTCCACAGTTTTCTCGCCACCCCGGTCATTTGGCGCTGGAACAAGCGTTCGGCTGATGTATTGTTCAATTGTGCTTCGGGAGTCGAAAGACAAACGAAGCATGGAACCCCGGCAGCTTCGGCTGCCGGGGTTTACTCGTTTATGGGGCACCAAAACCACATCTCCCCGCAAAAACTGGGCTGCGCTCCCTTCCAAGCACGGACGGCGGAGTGGAATTCCCGCCTTCGCGGGCCTGACGGCTAAAGCTGTTCGGGAGTCGCGCTCTCCAACTCCAGCCGCTTCGACTTGTCCGGCAGCGGATATTTGTTCCCGTTGGCGCAGTTGAACAGCACCACGCGCTCGTCCTTCCCGACCAACCCCTGGCCGAGCGCCTTGCGCCACGCGGCCAGCACCGCCCCGCCTTCGGGGCACAACAGGAACCCGTCGTCGCGCGCTGCGTCCTCGACCGCCTGAAGGATCGCCTCCTCGGACACCGCGATCGCCGCACCGCCGCTCTCGCGTACCGCGCGCAGGATCAGGAAATCGCCGACCGCCTTGGGTACGCGGATGCCGGTCGCGACCGTCGCTGCATTCTCCCACCGTTCGGCGAATTCGTCGCCCTTCTCGAACGCGCGAACCATTGGCGCGCAGCCCTCCGCCTGGACGGCGTACATCCGCGGGCGCTTCGATCCGATCAGCCCGACCGCTTCGAGCTCGTCGAACCCCTTCCACATGCCGATGAGGCCGGTGCCTCCGCCGGTCGGGTAAAAGATCGCATCGGGCACTTCCCAGCCGAGCTGCTCGACCAGCTCGAAACCCATCGTCTTCTTGCCTTCGAGGCGGTACGGCTCTTTCAGGGTCGAGCAGTCGAACCACAGCCCTTCCGCCGCGCCCTTGCCGACCAGCGCGCCGCATTCGTCGATCTGCCCGTCGGCGACATAGACGTGCGCGCCGTAGGCCGCAGTTTCGGTGACGTTGATCTCGGGCGTTTCGGCCGGGCAGATGACGATCGTCTCCATCCCCGCGCGCGCTCCGTAGGCGGCGAGCGCCGCGCCGGCATTGCCGTTGGTCGGCATCGCCATTCGCTCGATCCCGAACTGCTTCGCCATCGTCACCGCCATGGCGAGACCGCGTGCCTTGAACGAGCCGGTGGGCAGCCGCCCTTCATCCTTCACAAGCAGAGTCGACGCGCCCTCCCGCGCCGCGATGTTGGGGAGCGGCACGATCGGCGTCTCGGGCTCGCCCAGGCTCACCGGATCGCCGTCGTTGGGCAGAAGCTCGCGCCACTTCCACATGCCGGGTGCGCGCGCCGCGAGGCTCTCGCGACCCATCGTCTTCTTCGCCGCGTCGGTGTCGTAGCGAACCAGCAGCGGCTTGCCCGCTCGGCTGAGGTTGTGTGGGCGGCCGGCTTCGTAGCGTTCTCCGGTTAGGGAGCATTCGAGATGCGTCACATTCATGGATCAACAATCGTCGTGGTGGGCGGAATGGTGGCGTTCGACCTGGATCGTGCAATGCTCGATATGGAAGCGGTCGTGAAGCACGGCGCGGGCATTTTCGAGCAGGCTGTCGGGATAATCGGCGACCGTCGTCACGATGTGCGCGGTCAATGCCGTCTCGGTCGTGCTCAGTGGCCAGATGTGCAGGTCGTGGACCGCCTCGACTCCGTCGAGCCGCGATAGTTCAGCCTCGACATGCTCGACGTCGATTCCGGCTGGCACCCCCATCAGCGACATTCCAAGCGATTCCCTGAGCAGGCCAAACGTGCCCCACAGGATCACGGCGGCGACGAGCAGGCTGACCGCGGGGTCGATCCACTCGCGCCCCGTCCACTGAATCAAAAGCCCCGCGACCACCACACCGGCGGAGACGCCCGCATCGGCCGCCATGTGCTGGAACGCGGCGCGAACGTTGATGTCGCGCGCGCGGCCGCGGGCGAAGAGCAATGCGGTCAGACCGTTCATCACGATCGCCGCGGCGCCGACCCAGACCATCGCCTTGGGGTCGGTTTTCGCTGAAAGGATAAGCCGGTGGATCGACTCCGTCGCGATTGCGCCGACGGCCAGCAGAAGAAGCAGCGCATTGATGAGCGCGGCGAGGATCGATGCCTTCTTGAGGCCGTAGGTGAATCGCCGCGACGGCGACCTCTTGGCCATAACCGCGCCCGCCCAGCCGACAACCAGCCCGAGCCCGTCGGAAAGATTGTGGCCGGCATCCGCGAGCAGCGCCATAGATCCTGACAGGAACCCGAAGACCGCTTCGAGCAGCACAATCGCAACGTTGAGCGCAATGCCGAGCGCAAAGGCGCGGCTGAAGTCGCCCGGATGCGGATGCGAATGCGAATGGGCGTGCCCGGCCATGACCACGCCCTAGCCGAGCGGCGCTCGAATATTCAAATGACAGCCGCGTCAGACTTCGAGGCGATCGCCCTCGCG
>Ga0134128_10004428_pt1 | contig 17186 bp, 12 predicted proteins | sample KB31754_FD_96462 | JGI IMG/M metagenome (GOLD analysis project Ga0134128, IMG submission 96462) | Terrestrial soil microbial communities with excess Nitrogen fertilizer from Kellogg Biological Station, Michigan, USA - KB3-175-4 | ecosystem: Environmental > Terrestrial > Soil > Unclassified ... | reverse complement strand
GAGGCCAACTGGGAGCACCGGTTCTTCGGGTCGTCGTATCACGTTGTCCTCGACCACCGGACGCCGCTTTCGGTGTGGTCGCTTCGCGCGTCGCGCGACATCACGACCTATCCGCAGGAGCTTGCGAATCTCGCTGCCGGCGTCGATGTCGGGACGTTGCTCGACGGATTGTTCGCGTCGCGCGTGACCGATGCCGCGCAGCGCCAGGCGTTCGTCGATCAGTTGATTCGTGATCGGGGCTTGCCATCGGTGCTTTCGAGCCCGCTGGCTTTGTTCACCGAGCAGGTCACGCTGCAACAGTCGCTGCAGGCGACCGTCGGCCTGCTGGGGGCGCGCAATTCCATATTCCTCACGGCGTATCGCACGCGCAGCGAGCCTGTCTCAGGCGAGGCGCCGACGGCGGCCGTTTCGCCGATCGATCTCGTGGCGCTGCAGAACGACAACACGCAGACCGGCACGAATGTCGTCTGGACGTACAAACTGACGCCGCTCTACACCTTGGCAACCAGTGGTGACTGGGTTCGGACCGTCCCCCTTCGCGACAGCGGCCTGCGATCGAATCAGACCATCTTCCGCGTCGTGCTCTCCGCGCCGCTGTCGCCGCTCACCACCGTCTATACCGGCGCACGGCACCAGCGGCTCACTTCGGACGTGCAGGCGAGCTACCGGGAATCGGCGATCTTCGTCGGCATCCGCCACATCTTCTACTGATGTGAACAGGCCCCAATGTACGAATCCTATTACGGGCTGACCGGCAAGCCGTTCCAGCTCAATCCGGATCCGGCGTTCTTCTTCGGCAGCCGCGGCCACAAGCGCGCGTTCGCGTACCTTCAGTACGGCGTCTACCAGAGCGAAGGCTTCATCGTCATCACCGGCGAAATCGGTGCCGGCAAGACGACGATCGTGCGCAGCCTCTTCGAGCAGCTCGACCGCGACCGGCTCGTCGCCGCGCAACTCGTCAGCACGCAGCTCGACGCCGACGACATGCTGCGATCGATTGCGGCTGCATTCGGCCTTCCCGTCAGGAGCGTCGACAAGGCCATGCTCCTCGCGTCGCTCGAGGCGTTCCTTTGCCAGCTCGCCGTCGACCGGAAGCGCGCGCTGCTCGTGATCGACGAGGCGCAGAACCTGACGCCGCGCGCGGTAGAGGAATTGCGCATGCTGTCGAATTTCCAGCTCGGAGAGCAGGCGCTGCTGCAAAGCTTTCTCATCGGACAGCCGGAACTGCGCACGATGATGCAGGGGCCGCAAATGCAGCAGTTGCGCCAGCGGGTCACCGCGTCGTATCACCTGGGCCCGCTCGACAAGAACGAGACGCAGGCCTACATCGAGCATCGGCTCGCTCACGTCGGGTGGAAAGGGGATCCGCGCTTCGAGCCGGCGACGTTCGAGCTGATTCACGTGGTGACCGGCGGTATTCCGCGGCGGATCAATACGCTGTGCAATCGCGTCATGCTGGCCGGCTTCCTGGGCGAAAAGCACGCGTTCGGTACGAGCGACATCCAGGCCATCTCGCGCGAGATCCGCGAAGAGCTCGGCCCCGAGGCCAAGCTGGCGGCGGTTCCCTCGGCGATCGCCCGCGAAGGCGCGAGCGGACATCCGGGCGCCGGCTCGAGCAACGAGTCGGCATCGTGGCTTGCGCATTGCCGCGACATCGAGGATCGAATCGAGCGCCTGGAAAAAACGGTCGGGGGCGCCGTCGATCTCCTGCATCGCCTGCTTCATCGCGACCAGGCGACGAAGCCGGGGAAACCCGCCGGTCGCTGATGGGTGAAATTCTGCGACCGTCGGGACCGCTGACCTGCGTCGTCGGGGCGCGGCCGAACTATATGAAGATGGCCCCGCTGATTCGCGCCTTCGCGAAGCAGGAGGGGCTGCCCGGCGTCGTGCTCGTGCACACGGGCCAGCATTACGACGTGGCGATGAACGAGCGGCTTTTCGCCGATCTCGCGTTGCCTTCTCCCGACATCAACCTCGAGGTGGGATCGGCGACGCATGCCGTCCAGACGGCCGAGATCATGCGGCGATTCGAGCCCGTCGTCGACGAGCTCAAACCGAGCTGCGTGATCGTCGTCGGCGACGTCAATTCAACGCTCGCGTGCAGCCTGGTCGCAAGCAAGAAGCGCACGCCGGTTGCGCACGTCGAAGCGGGCCTGCGAAGTTACGACCGCGAAATGCCCGAGGAGATCAACCGCGTCCTGACCGACCAGATCGCCGACATCCTTTACACGACCGAACACGAGGCAGCCGCGAATCTCGCCCGCGAGGGCATCGATGCGGGGCGGGTGCAGTTCGTCGGCAACGTGATGATCGATTCGCTGCTCCAGCACCGCGCGCGCGCGCTTGCGCCCGCCGAAACGCTCGCGCGTGCCGGCGCGGATCCAGCGATCGCCGAGTGTGCGGCCGGCTTCGGTGTCGTCACGTTGCATCGCCCTTCGAATGTCGACAGTCTGGACGCGCTTGCCGAGGCGCTCGCCGTACTGCGCGATGTCGCGGCGCGCCTGCCGCTGGTGTGGCCCGTGCACCCACGGGCGGCGGCGAACATCGAGCGCTTCGGCTTTGCGCCGATGCTGGCGTCGGCGCGGATCACGATGCTCGAGCCGCAGGGTTATCTGGAAATGCTGGGATTGCTCGCGAATGCGCGGCTCGTGCTGACCGACTCCGGCGGCATCCAGGAGGAATCCACTGCCTTGTCGGTGCCATGCCTCACGATGCGCGAGAACACGGAGCGCCCGATCACGGTGACGGAAGGCACGAACACGCTCGTCGGCCGCGATCGTGCGCGGGCCGTCGAATGCGTCGACGAAATCCTGCGCACGGGCGGCAAGCGGGGACGCGTGCCGCCGTTGTGGGACGGGCACGCCGCCGCTCGCATCGCCGCGCATCTGCAGGAATGGCTTGCCGTGCGTTCGACCACGGCCGTCAGTGTTCCATGAGCACGCTCGCCGCTTCGCCCGCGTTCCCTGCGTCCGCGGCACCGGCGATCCCGATCGTCAATGCGCTCACCATCGACGTCGAGGATTATTTCCAGGTGTCCGCATTCGCGCCGCATATTGCTCGCAGCGAATGGGACGAGAGGGAATGCCGCGTCGAGCGCAACGTCGAGCGCATCCTCGCGCTGCTCGCGGATGCCAATGCGACCGCGACGTTCTTCACGCTCGGCTGGATCGCCGAGCGCTATCCGGACCTCGTGCGCCGCATCGCGGATGCGGGGCACGAGCTCGCGAGCCACGGGCAGTCGCACCAGCGGGCCAGCGAACAGTCCCGCAACGCGTTCCTGGACGACATCCGGCTTGCGAAGGCCATCATCGAGGACGTATCGGGCCACGAAGTGCGCGGCTACCGCGCGCCAAGCTTCTCGATTGGCGCCGGCAATCCCTGGGCGTTCGAGGCGATCGCCGAAGCGGGCTACCGTTACAGCTCGAGCATCTATCCCATTCGCCACGATCACTACGGCGCACCGGATGCACCGCGGTTCGCCCACGAAGTGCAACCCGGTTTGCTCGAGCTTCCGATCGCGACCGTGCGCCTGCTCCACCGAAACTGGCCGGCCGGCGGCGGCGGCTACTTTCGCCTGCTCCCGTACGCGCTGTCGCGCTGGTCGATCCGGCGCATCAATGCCTGTGATCGGCAACCGGCGATGTTCTATTTCCACCCGTGGGAGCTCGACCCGGACCAGCCGCGCATCGCGGGAACCGGCGCGAAGACACGCTTTCGCCATTACGTGAATCTCCAGCGGATGGCGCCTCGACTCGCGCGCCTGCTTCGCGATTTCCGCTGGAGCCGGGCCGACCGCGTTTTCCTCGCGGAAGGCGGCGGATGAACGCGGTTGCGGCGGCAGCGATGGAGCGCGATGCGCATTTTCCGGCGCGCGATGTCCGCGTCCGTGCGTTCGCGAACGGCGACGCCGAGCGCTGGGACCGGTTCGTCGAGCATTGCCCGAATGCCACCTTCTTTCACCGTGCGGGGTGGCGCGATGTCATCGAAAACGTGTTCCGGCACCGTTGCCATTATTTGATCGCCGAGGATTCCGCTGGCGTGCGCGGCGTTCTGCCGCTTGCGCAGGTGAAGAGCCGGCTTTTCGGCCATTCGCTCGTGTCGTTGCCGTTTTGCGTCTACGGCGGCGCAGCGGCTGTCGATGCTGACGCCGAGACCGCGTTGACCGATGCCGCAGTCGAGCTCGGCCAATCGCTCCGCGTCGCGCATCTCGAGTTGCGCAATCGTGTGCCCCAACGCGCCGATTGGCCCCGTGAGGATCTCTACGTCACGTTCCGCAAGGCGATCCTGCCCGAGCCGGACGCAAATCTCCTCGCGATACCGCGCAAGCAGCGTGCGATGGTGCGCAAGGGCATCGCCCGGAAGCTCCGCAGCGAAGTCGATCAGTCGGCGACGCGCTTCTTCGAGCTGTATGCGGATAACGTTCATCGCCACGGCACGCCGGCGTTGCCGAAGCACTATTTCGAGCGGCTGCTTGCGACGTTCGGCAAAGCCTGCGACGTGCTGACCGTCGCCGATGCGCAAGGCCGGCCGGTGAGCGGCGTACTTTCGTTCTATTTCCGCGACGAGGTTCTCCCGTACTACGCGGGGGACACCGCGCAGGCGCGCGATCTTGCGGCCAACGATTTCAAGTACTGGGAGCTGATGCGGCGCGCGTGCGAGCGCGGCATTCGCGTTTTCGACTATGGTCGGAGCAAGCGGGGAACGGGCTCGTTCGACTTCAAGAAAAACTGGGGCTTCGACCCCGTTCCGCTCGCCTACGAATACCGCCTGTACACCCGCGACACCGTTCCTCGGAACAACCCGCTGAATCCGAAGTATCGTGCTCTGATCGCCCTGTGGCGCCGCCTGCCGCGCCCGCTCGTCAACGCGCTCGGACCGATGATCGTCCGCAACCTCGGGTGAATGTCGCTGAAATGAAGCGCGATGCGTTGCCTTTTGCCGTTTCGGCCGGCGTGGCAGACGACGAGCGTTCGTCGTGGCGCAGCGCGCTGCCCGCGCTCGCGATTTCGCTCGTCTGGATTTGCGCGTGGTACGCGGCAACGGGCCGGGCGATGGTCGACACCTGGGCGCACACCGAAACGTACGCGCACGGCTTCGTCGTTGCGCCGATCAGTCTCTGGCTCGTGTGGCGGATTCGCGAGCGATTGCGCGCCATGGCGCCACGGCCATCATGGAGCGCGGTCGTCCTGCTCGCGGCGGCCGGATTCGGTTGGCTGCTTGGGCAATTCGGCGGGGTAAACGCACTGTCGCAAGCGTCGTTCGTCGCAATGCTCGTGCTGACGGTTCCCGCGCTCCTGGGCTTTCGCGTCGCACGCACGCTCATGTTTCCGCTCGGTTTCCTGTTCTTCGCGGTTCCGATCGGCGACTTCCTGCTGCCGACGCTGATGGAGCGTACCGCCGACTTCACCGTCGCCGCACTGCGCGTCAGCGGCGTGCCGGTTTATCGGGAAGGCATGCTGATCGTCATTCCCACCGGCCGCTGGTCGATCGTCGAAGCGTGCAGCGGCGTGCGCTACCTGATCGCATCGCTGATGGTGGGGACGCTGTTCGCGTATCTGAACTACAACGCGCTGTGGCGGCGCTGGGTGTTCGTCGGCGTGTCGATCATCGTGCCGATCGTCGCGAACTGGGTGCGCGCCTACATGATCGTGATGCTCGGGCATCTGTCGAATAACCGGATCGCGACGGGGGTCGACCATCTGATCTACGGCTGGGTCTTCTTCGGATTGGTCATGCTGCTGATGTTCTGGATCGGCGCGCGCTGGCGGGAGAGCGCGGCGCCTGCGCCTGCGTTGGCGAGCGCTCGGGCCGATGCGTCTGCCGGCGGGCCCGCGCCGGCGGCTGCCTTCTGGATGATGTTGCCGGCCGTGATGGTCGCGACGCTCGTCTGGCCGCTGATGGAATCGGGTACGGCGCGCCGCCTTGGCAACGGCCCGCTGGTGCTCGCGCCGGTCGACGTCGCCGGATGGCGGCACGCCGTGGCCGATGCAATTCCATTCGCGCCGCAATACAAGGAGCCTTCGGCGCTGCTGCACGAGACGCTGCGTCGGGACGATGCCGTGGTCGGGTTGTATGTTGCCTACTACCGGGCGCAGGATGCGCGCCGCAAGCTCGTCAGCTCGGAAAATGTTCTCGTGCATAGCGAGGACCTCACCTGGCGCGCCACGGAAAACGCGACCCGCAGCGCGATGATCGCCGGCGCGCCGCATGCAGTCGTTTCGACGCAGCTTCGCGGACCGAACGAACAGGCGCTCACGGCGTGGCAGTGGTACTGGATCGATGGAACGATCACCGCGAGCGGTGCCTACGCCAAGGCGCTGACCGCATGGTCGCGCCTGCGTGGCCACGGCGATGATTCCGCAGCGATCGTCATGTACGTTCCGGATGCGGATCCCGAGCACGCAGCCGGAACATTGCAGGCTTTCACGCACGACGCGTGGCCCGGCATCGCGGCCGTGCTTAAGCGCGCGGCGCAAGGACAATGACGTTGCAACGGCCAGCCGAAACGCGTCCGTTGATTGCGCATGTCGTCCACCGATTCGACATCGGGGGCCTCGAAAACGGTGTCGTCAACCTGCTGAACCGGCTGCCGCGCGAACGCTTCCGCCATGCGGTGATCTCGCTCACCGACGTGACGCAGTTCGGCAAGCGCGTGCTGCGCGACGATATCGAGTTCATCGAGTTGCGAAAGGGACCCGGGCACGGACTCAAGCTGTTTCCGAAGCTGGTGAGCGTGTTCCGGCGTCTTCGTCCTGCGATCGTGCATACGCGCAACCTCGCAGCGCTCGAGGCCAGCGTTCCCGCGTGGCTTGCCGGCGTGCCGATCCGCATTCATGGCGAGCACGGGCGCGACATCGGCGACCTCGACGGGTCGAATCGCACGTATCGCCGCGTGCGCCGCGTCTATCGGCCATTCGTCACGCACTACGTTGCGCTGTCGCGCGATCTGGAGCGTTACCTGCACGGTGCCATCGGCGTACCGGCCGACCGCGTCACGGCGATCGTCAACGGCGTCGATATCGCCGCTTTCGCGCCTTCCCCGGGGCGATCGCGGCCGGACGGCTTGCCTTTCGTCGGCGCCGACCTCTGGATATGCGGGACCGTCGGCCGCCTGCAACCGGTCAAGAACCAGGTTGCGCTCGCGCGCGCGTTCGTGCGTGCGCTCGAGTGCGCGCCGGCCATGCGCCGACGACTGCGTCTTGCCGTCGTCGGCGAAGGCCCGTTGCGCAACGAAATCGTCGATGTCCTGCGTGCCGCCGATGCGCTCGACCTCGCGTGGCTGCCGGGTGCGCGCGACGACATCGCGCCGATCCTCCGATCATTCGACGCGTTCGTGCTTCCGTCCCTGGCCGAAGGAATCTCCAACACGATCCTCGAAGCGATGGCGAGCGGGCTGCCGGTGGTCGCGACCGACGTCGGCGGCAACGGCGAGCTGATCGAGGCGGGGCGCACGGGCGTGCTGGTTCCCCCGGGCGACGACGACGCCCTCGCACATGCGCTGCTGGCTTATGCGAGCAATGCCGAACGCGCGCGATCAGCCGGTCTTGCCGGACGCGCGCGCGTCGAACGGCTTTACGGACTCGATACGATGGTGGCGCGCTACGCTGCGCTCTACGAGCGGATGATGGCCATGCGCAGCGGCAACGCCATTCCCGACTCGACCCAGGTCGATGCGGGCCCTACGACGGAGACCCACTGACATGTGCGGCATCACCGGTATTTTCGATTCGCGCGGACGGCGCGAGATCGACCGTGACACGCTCGTGCGGATGAACGAATCGCAGCACCATCGCGGCCCGGACGAGGTCGGCCTGCATCTCGAGCCGGGACTCGGCCTCGGACATCGCCGGCTGTCGATCATCGATTTGTCGACCGGACAGCAGCCGCTCTACAACGAGGATGGCAGCATCTGCATCATCTTCAATGGCGAGATCTACAACTATCGGGAACTGATCGGCGAGCTTTCGGCGCTCGGCTATCGCTTTCGCACGAAAAGCGACACCGAAGCGATCGTGCACGCCTGGGAGGCATGGGGCGAGGATTGCGTGCGACGGCTGCGCGGCATGTTCGCGTTCGCGCTGTGGGACCGTAACCGCGAGACGCTGTTCCTTGCCCGGGATCGCCTCGGGGTCAAGCCGCTCCATTACGCCATGCTCGCCGACGGTACGGTGCTGTTCGGCTCGGAGTTGAAGTCGATGCTCGCCCACGGCGGCATGCCCCGCGACATCGATCCTTGCGCCGTCGACGAGTATTTCGCACTCGGTTACGTCGCCGAGCCACGCACCATTTTCCGCGCGGCGCGCAAGCTGCCGCCCGCGCACACGCTCGCGATTCGGCGCGCCCAGCCGCTGCCGCAGCCGCGCGAGTACTGGAACGTCCGGTTTACGTGTTCCGCGAACATCACCGTTTCCGAGGCTGTCGAAGAATTGCAGCGACGCCTGGCGGAATCGGTGCGCCTGCGGATGATCGCCGAAGTGCCGCTCGGCGCATTCCTGTCCGGCGGCGTCGATTCGAGCGCCGTCGTTGCGACGATGGCCGGTCTGTCGGACGCGCCCGTCGATACCTGCTCGATTGCGTTCTCCGACCCCGAGTTCGACGAATCGCGCCACGCGCAGGTCGTCGCCGAGCGCTTCGGCACCCGCCACCATGTCGATCGCGTCGAAAGCGACGACTTCGACCTCATCGACACCCTCGCGCGCCTGTACGACGAGCCTTATGCCGACAGCTCGGCGATCCCCACCTACCGCGTCTGCCAGCTTGCGCGCCGGCATGTGACCGTTGCGCTGTCCGGCGATGGCGGAGACGAGAGCTTCGGCGGCTACCGGCGCTATCGGCTGCACCTTGCCGAGGAGCGATTGCGTGCCGCGATGCCGCTCTCGTTGCGCCGCCCGGTCTTCCAGCTTCTCGGGCGCGCCTATCCGAAGCTCGATTGGGCACCGCGCATGTTTCGCGCCAAGACGACGTTCGAGTCGCTCGCCCGCAATTCGGTGGATGCGTATCTCAACAGCGTATCGTTCCTGCGCGAGCCGCTGCGCACGCGCCTCTACAGCGCGGCATTTCTTGCGGAGCTCGGCGGCTATCGCGCGCGCGAAGTGTTCGATCGGCATGCGCGCGACGCCGGCACCGATGATCCGCTCGCGTTGATCCAGTACCTCGACCTGAAGACCTATCTCGTCGGCGACATCAATACCAAGGTCGACCGCGCGAGCATGGCGCATTCGCTCGAAGTGCGGGAGCCATTGATGGACCATCCATTGATCGAATGGCTGGCAACGCTGCCGTCGGACCTCAAGATCCGCGGCGGCGAATCCAAATTCCTGCTCAAGAAGGCGATGGAAGGCAAGCTGCCCGATGACATCCTGTACCGGCCGAAGATGGGCTTCGCCGTACCGCTTGCGCGCTGGTTCCGCGGTCCGTTGCGCGAGCGCGTACGCAGCACGCTCGGCGGCGGCACGCTGGCCGACAGCGGCCTCTTCGATCCCGCGTGCCTTGCTCGGCTCGCCGACGAACATCTCTCGGGCCGGCGCGATCACAGCACGCCGATCTGGACGCTGCTGATGTTCGAGGCGTTTCTGCGCAATGTGCTCGCCGGAGAGGCGCAGGACCGGCTGCTCGACAAGGCCGCCTAAGCCTCGATGCGGATACTGCACATCCTCGACCATTCGCTGCCCTTGCACAGTGGCTACGCGTTCCGGACCGCGGCGATCCTGCGGGAGCAGCGCGCGCTGGGCTACGAGACGCTGCATCTGACGACACCGCGGCAGAACGCCGGCACGGCGCATGTCGAGGACGTCGAGGAATGGCGGTTTCATCGCACGCCGCTGCCGACCAATGTAGTGTCGAGCCTTCCGGGCGCCCGGTACATCCAGGAAATGGGTGCAACCGCGCGACGAATCGATGAGCTCGTCGACGAGTTCTCACCCGACATCCTGCACGTCCATTCGCCGGTGCTGAACGCGCTGCCGGCGCTGTGGGTCGGACGACGACGAGCGTTGCCGGTGGTCTACGAGGTGCGCGCGTTGTGGGAGGATGCCGCGGTGGACCATGGGACGACGCGGGAAGGGAGCGTCCGCTACCGGCTTTCGCACGCGCTCGAAACCTTCGCCTTGCGCCGGGCGAGCCATGTGACGACGATCTGCGAGGGCCTGCGCAAGGAGATTGTCGGGCGCGGCGTGCCGGCTGAACGCGTGACCGTGATCCCCAATGGTGTCGACGTGCGCGAATTCGCGTTCGGCACTGCGCCCGACCTTGCGCTCAGGGCAGAGCTTGGATTGATTGATAAACGCGTCATCGGGTTCGCGGGCTCGTTCTATGATTACGAAGGACTCGACTTGTTGGTGCAAGCGATGGCGACACTCGCTCCCCGGCACCCCGATCTGCGAGCCCTGCTGGTTGGTGGAGGGTCGCAGGAGCCTGCGTTGCGGGCGGAAGTGGCGGCGCGTGGACTGCGTGACCAGGTGATCTTCACCGGGCGTGTCGCGCACGCTGAAGTGCCACGCTATTACCAGTTGATCGATGTGTTCGCATACCCGCGCCGGCGAATCCGATTGACCGAGCTGGTCACGCCGTTGAAGCCTCTCGAAGCGATGGCGCTAGGGCGGATGTTCGTCGCCTCCGATGTCGGCGGGCATCGCGAGCTCGTGCGCCACGGCGAGACGGGATATTTGTGCAGGGCCGGCGACGCTGCAGCGCTCGCGCAGTCACTTGTCGAGGTGCTTGGGAACGTCGGGGCATGGCCGCGCATCGCGGCGCAAGCTCGCGCGTTCGTGGAATCGGAACGGTCATGGGCGCGCATCGTCCCGCGCTATCGTGACGTCTATGCGAACGCAGTGGCTTCGGCGCCGCGAATGACCGCGCCGGCAGTACACTGACCCGGGTGAAGCCGGACACCATTTGCGACCGATGCAGGTTCTGACGTTCACGTCGCTTTATCCGAACAGCATCGCGCCGCGCCACGGCATCTTTGTCGAGACGCGGCTCGCGGCGATTCAGCGCGTCGCGAGCGTCGAAGCATGCGTGATCGCACCGGTGCCGTGGTTTCCATCCCGACATCCGCGCTTTGGCAGGTACGCCGACTATGCGCGTGTTCCTTCCACGGAGACGCGCCTCGGCAACCGGGTATTTCATCCGCGCTATTGGACGCTCCCCGGCGTGGGGATGTACATCCAGCCGATCGCCATGGCCGCCGCGGCGTCGCGGCTCGCACGCGAGCTGTGCCGGACCGGATTCGATTTCGACGTGCTGGACGCGCACTACTTCTATCCGGATGGGGTCGCTGCTGCGCTTCTGGCCCGGCGGATGCAGAAGCCGCTGGTTGTCACGGCACGCGGCTCCGACATCAACTTGCTGGCGCGCCATCCGTGGCCGCGCCACATGATCAAATGGGCGGCGCGCGAGGCGGCCGCGATCGTGACGGTCTCCGAGGCGTTGTCGGCACGCCTCATTGAACTCGGTGTCGATGCCGCCCGAATCACCGTCGTGCGCAATGGCGTCGACACCGAGCGCTTTGCGCCCGTCGACCGGCACGCGGCGCGGCAGCGCCTCGAGCTGCCCGCGGGCCCGCTGATCGTGTCGATCGGCAACCTGGTTCCCGAGAAGGGTCACATGCTCGTCGTAGACGCGCTCCGGGAGCTTGCGGATGTGCGCCTGGTCATCGTCGGTGACGGACCCGAGCGGGCGCGAATCAAGCAGCGGATCGCCACGAATCGGCTCGGATCGCGGGTCACCGTGTTGCCGGCACAGCAGCAGCAGGACCTCAAATGGATCTACGGAGCGGCAGATGTCACAGTGCTCGCGTCGTCACGCGAGGGCTTGCCGAATGTGCTCCTCGAGTCGCTCGCGTGCGGCACGCCGGTGGTTGCGACACGGGTGGGTGGTGTGCGTGAGATCGTGACAGACAGCGTTGCCGGACGGATGGTGAATGAACGAAGTCCAGCCGCAATTGCGCGGGTCGTCCATGAACTGCTTTCCGACCCTCCTTCCAGGGTTGCGACACGCGCCTTCGCGGCGCGCTTCGATTGGGCAACGGCCGCCCGCGCGCATGTTGCAGCGTTCGAGCGCGCAATCGCGATCCATTCGCCGCCTCGTACCGGTGTGCGGGCTCGGATCATTGCTCCGGAGGATCGAATCGGAGCGCCTCCGCGCGCAAGCCGGGAGTCACGGCATGCGTGACACGCTGCTGATCGGCATCGTCGGCGTTCTTGCGCTGGTGGCGCTCGTCCGGCCATGGGTCGGCGTCATGGGCTGGACGTTGATCAGCATCATGAATCCGCACCGCTATTCGTGGGCGGCGTCGAAGCTGCCGGTCGCGGCGGTGATTGCGATTGCCACGCTGATCGGACTCCTGATAACGCGCGACCGCCGAGCCTCTCCGTTCACCGCGCCGACGATCGTGTTGCTGGCATTCATGGCCTGGATCTCGTTGACGTTTCCCTTTTCGTTCTCGGTCGATCAGTCATTCGCGATGTGGGACCGGGTGATGAAGATCGATCTGATGATCATCGTGGCAACGGTGGCGCTGACTCGCCGCACGCACGTGATGGCCCTCGCCTGGGTGCTGGTCGGCTCGATCGGTCTCTTTGGATTCAAAGGAGGAATCTTTACCCTGCTGCACGGGGGCGTCTATCGCGTATGGGGTCCTCCGGACAGCTTCATCGAGGGCAACAACGAGCTTGCACTTGCGCTCGTGATGACGATTCCCCTGATGCGGTTTCTGCAGTTGCAGGCCGGATCGCGGCTTGTCGCTCACGGTCTGACGGTGCTCATGCTGCTGTCGGCGATCGCCGCAATCGGCACTCAATCCCGCGGAGCATTGCTTGCGATTGGTGCGATGGCGGCGATGATGATCATGCGAGGCGGCGGCAGGAAGGTCTGGTTGGGAGTGTCGCTGGTGGCTGCAGGCATTGCTATCGTCGCGTTCATGCCGTCCGCCTGGGACAACCGCATGTCGACGATCATCGATTACCAGAAGGACAGTTCGGCGTTGGGGCGGATCAACGCCTGGTGGATGGCCTGGCACCTTGCCTCGAACAACCTTCTCGGAGGGGGCTTCGCGATCTACGACGCTTCCACGTTTGCGCGCTACGCTCCCAACCCGCAGGACATCCATGCGGCGCATAGCATTTACTTCCAGGTCCTCGGCGAGCACGGTTTCATCGGTTTGGCACTGTTTCTGACGATATGGGGGCTCGCCTGGCGTTGGGGGAACTGGCTGCGGCGCCATGCGCGCGGCCAGGAGGGCGGATGGGCAGCTGACCTCGGATCGCTTTGTCAGGTAAGCATCGCAGGCTACGCGGTCGGTGGCGCCTTTTTGAGCCTTGCGTACTTCGATTTGCCCTATAACCTGCTGGTGCTACTGGTCGTGGCGCGGCGAGTCATCACTGAGCAGGCACGCGAGACAGCGCCGATCGAGCGCGAGCGCTCGCGCGCGGTATTCCCGGGAGCCAGCCGGCCAATCTCCTGAACGTTGCGCGCGCAGGCAACAGCCTTCGATGTCCACCAGTGTGCACCTTGCACGCCTTGCAATGGCCGCGCTTGCGCCTGCGGGGGTACGGTCACGTCTTTCGATACTGATCTACCACAGGGTACGGGCAAGGCGCGATCCGCTTTTTCCCGCCGAGCTGGAATCATCGGGATTCGAGCGACACCTTGAAGTCGTAGGGTCGCTGTTCAATGTCTTGCCGCTCAGTGAAGCAATTCGAAGGCTCCGCAATGGGACGCTTCCTTCGCGGCCGGCCTGCATCACCTTCGACGACGGCTACGCCGACAACGCCGAAGTCGCGCTGCCGTTGCTCAAACGGCACCGGATGACATCCACGTTCTTCGTCAGCACCGGCTATCTCGACGGCGGGCGGATGTGGAACGATACCGTCATCGAGAGCGTGCGTGGCGCCGTCGGCGACGTGCTCGATCTGACGGCGATGGGACTGCGTCCGTTTGCGATCGCGAGCGACGCGGATCGCCGCGCCACGATTTCCGCGCTGCTTTCGCAGTTCAAGTACTTGCAACCGGCAGAGCGCGACGAGCATTGTGCTGCGGTGCGTGAAGCTTCGAATGCGGCCATGCCCGACGACCTGATGCTGAGCAGTGAGCAGGTTCGAATGCTGCACGCGGCTGGCATGGAAATCGGCGCGCATACGGTAACTCACCCCATCCTCGCGAGGATTCCAATCGACGTGGCCCGGCGGGAGATCGCCGACGGCAGGGATGCGCTGCAGACTATCACCGGCACGCCGGTAACGCTGTTTGCCTACCCCAACGGGAAGCCCGGCTCGGACTACAAAGGGGAGCACGTCGATGCGGTCCGTGCGCTTGGTTTCGACGCCGCCGTTACCACGAGTTGGGGGGTCGCGCGGATCGCTACGGATCCGTTGCAGCTGCCGCGGTTTACGCCGTGGGATGGAACGGCATCGCGGATTGCAATGCGATTCATCCGCAATCTTCTGATGCCGCCGGCTGCCGTATCGTAGATGCGTCGGATAAAATGGCCGCCTTTGGCACGGCGCCGGAACGTTTCTTGTCACTGCTTCCGATCCCTTTTGCAGGTCTGTGCGATCTGAGCACTGCGGACATAGATCCCCGGATCGAAGCGCGGAAGCCGACACGCTCGAACGCCGATCAGCTCGCTCGCCACGAGCACGCGGGCGCAATGGTTTACGGTCGACTGATGCACTCGCAAGCGTCTCCGCGAGGATGTGCCGCGTTGTCCGCCGCCGAGTTGCTGGCTCGCTGGCTCGAGCAGGGAGATCGGGTACTCGACTCGTTATCGGGCGAATTCCTGATTGCATTGTGGAATTCGGCGCGGGGCAATGCACTCCTGGCGGTCGATCGGTTTTCGACCTACCCGCTGTTCTGGGCGGAACATGGCGGGAGGCTGGGGTTTGCGGCGCGGCCCGACCGCGCTGCTCTGCTCGCGGGCCTGCCCGCCGCCGTGGATTGGCAGGCGGTTTTTGCCTATTCGTACTTCCATATGATTCCCGCGCCGCTCAGCATCCATGAAGGTGTGCGGCGACTCGACCTTGGCGAATCGCTGCGCGTGGTCGGCGGACGAGTGGAACGCTTTCGATACTGGGATCCCGTCTTCGACGAGACAGTCCCGTTCGACTTCGGGACGGAGCGTGAGGCGTTCCTGAGGGCACTGCGCGAAGGTGTCGCCGAATGCACGGTCGGCCTGTCGCGTGAACAGGTGGGATGCTTTCTGTCCGGCGGCACCGACAGTTCCACCATCGCCGGACTGGTCACGCGACAATTCGGCGCGCCCGCGCGCACGTTCTCCATCGGATTCGACGTCGATCATTACAACGAGACCAGATATTCGCGGCTCGCGGCGCGTCATTTCGGCACGGAGCACACGGAGTATTTCGTCACGCCGGACGACGTGAATGCCGGTGTGCAGGCGGTGGCGACCCAATACGAGCAGCCTTTCGGCAACTCGTCGGCGCTTCCCACGTTTTTTTGTGCGCGTCTTGCCCAGGAGGCAGGAGTTACACGCATGCTGGGCGGCGACGGAGGCGATGAGCTGTATGGCGGCAATGAGCGCTATGCGAAGCAGGCGATATTTGCCGCATACCACAGCCTGCCTGGCTCGTTGCGCAGATGGGTTCTCGAGCCAGCGCTGTTCGGTCCTTTGGGAAACGTCGATGCCAGCTTGATCGCCAAGGGGCGAAGTTACGTCGACCAGGCAAACGAACCGTTACCTGACCGGATACAGAGCCGCTACAACCTGCTCAATCGACTCGGTGCAAAGCAGGTCTTTACCGATGCACTGCTCGACCGCGTCTGCCCGGGTCAACCACTTGCGCTCGAGCGAGAGGTCTGGGCGCGCGCGCAAGCGACGCGTCTGCCGATGAGCCAGATCAATCAGTTGCTCGCCTGGGATTTCAAATTCACCCTGGCCGACAACGATCTGCCCAAGGTGACGCGGATGTGCCACGCCGCCGGCGTCGAGGTTTCGTTCCCGCTGCTTACGTCTGCGCTCGTCGCGCATTCGCTTCGTTTGAGTCCGCGCGAAAAGCTCAAGGGCCGCAAGCTGCGGCATTTTTTCAAGCAGTCTCTGCGGGGGTTTCTGCCCGACGAGATCATCACCAAGCAGAAGCACGGCTTCGGTCTGCCGTTCGGAGATTGGCTGCTGCAGCATCACGATTTGCGCGCAACGGCCATTGACGCGCTGCGTGCGCTGGCTGCGCGCCGCGTAATCCGCCCGGAATTCCTGCGACAGCTGCTCGCACAACTGGAAGCAGGCCATGCCGACTACTACGGTACGATGGTTTGGGTACTGATGATTCTCGAGCTCTGGTTGCGCGCTTCGCCCTTCGCGGACGAGCGGCTCCACGCTTCGTGAGTTCCGCCCCGCCCTCGAATACGGAGCGGAAAACCAGCGTTCTGCGAAGTGCCGCGCTGACCGTCGCGATGCGTTGGGCCGATCGTCTGATCGGCTTCATCAGTACGCTGATTCTGGCGCGCCTGCTGGTGCCGGATGACTTCGGCATCGTCGCGATGTGCTCGCTGGTCATCGGCCTCGTCGACGTGCTCCTCGATCTGGGTGTCGGCATTGCGCTGATCCAGAATCGAGGCGCCACTATCCTGCACTATCACACCGCCTGGACGCTTCGGCTGGGGCAAACGACAGTCGGAATGATGGTGGTGATCATCGGCGCGCCGCTGGCAGCGAAATATTTCGGAGATCCGCGACTGACTATCGTGCTGCAGGTCATGTCCATCGGGCTATTCATGGCAGGCCTGGAGAACATTGGCGTCGTCGATTTCCAGAAGAAGATGCGTTTCGGAATGGATTTCAAATTTGCATTCTCGAAACGCATCGTCGGGTTTGCCATCACCGTGGTCGCGGCGTGGCTGCTCCGCAGCTACTGGGCGCTTGTCGCAGGCGCCCTTGCAAGCAGGGTCTTTGGCGTCGTGCTGAGCTACCTGATGCATCCGATGCGGCCACGCCTGTGTCTCGCGAAATTCCGCGAGATCTTTGCGGTTTCCCAATGGATGCTGGCACGCAGCACCGGGTTGTATCTGGACGCCAGCCTGCATCGGATTCTCGTTGGCGGTCGCGACAGCGCCGCGGTCTTGGGCGGCTACACGCTGGCAAACGACGTTTCAGCGATGCCTGCAACCGAATTGCTCGCTCCTCTCAATCGCGTGCTATTCCCGGCTTTCGTGCGCGCCAGCCATGACCGGCG
>Ga0134128_10004425_pt1 | contig 17196 bp, 18 predicted proteins | sample KB31754_FD_96462 | JGI IMG/M metagenome (GOLD analysis project Ga0134128, IMG submission 96462) | Terrestrial soil microbial communities with excess Nitrogen fertilizer from Kellogg Biological Station, Michigan, USA - KB3-175-4 | ecosystem: Environmental > Terrestrial > Soil > Unclassified ... | reverse complement strand
TCCGGGCAACGCCCTGTCCGGTGGCGAGCAACAGATGCTGGCCATCGCCCGCGCGCTGCTGCGCGATCCCAAGATCGTCCTGCTCGACGAGCCGTTCGAAGGCCTCGCGCCGATCATCGTTCGCGACCTACTCGCCATCTGCGAACGGCTGGCCTCCGAGGGCCAGACCATCGTCATCGTCGAGCAGAACCTCGCCGCAGCCCTGTCGATCGCCCAGCGCGCCTATATCCTCAATAACGGCCACATCGTCTTCGATGGCACCAGTGCGGCGCTCAAGGACTCGCCGGACATTTTGAGCCGTTACCTCGGCGTCTGAAGCGCGGACAACGGCAACGCCTTACAAGGCGAAGCGCTCCCTTGCGTGGGACCGGCGCTTGCCACGCCGGCACAGCTTGCGCTCAGTGCAGACCGAACTCCCGCAATAGCTCCTCGCGGTGACGAACGAAACGGCCCTCGCTTCGGTCGCGGGGCCGGGGCAGGTCGATGTCGATCACCCGCATCGTGCCAGCCCGTTCCTTGGGCAGCACCACCACCCTGTCGGCCAGATAGATCGCCTCTTCCAGATCATGGGTGACCATGACCATCGTGACGTTCTCGTCGCGCCAGATACGGGCGAGTTCTTCCTGCATGGTAATTTTCGTCATGGCGTCGAGTGCCCCGAACGGCTCGTCGAGCAACAGGATTTCCGGCTGCACTGTCAAGGCGCGGGCGATGCCGACGCGTTGGGCCATGCCGCCGGAAAGCTGTCGCGGAAAGGCCGTCTCGAAATCCTCAAGACCCACCAGCTTGATATATCGGCGGGCCTTTTCCTCAGCCTCGCGCTTGCCCACCCCCCGCGCTTCGAGCGCGAAGGCGACATTGCCCAGAACGGTCAACCAGGGCAGCAGCCTCGGCTCCTGAAAGATGACCGCGCGGTCGGTGCCCACGCCATGTACGGGCGTGCCATCGATCAACACCTCGCCCTGATCCGCGGCCTCGAGGCCGGCAACGACGCGGAGCAGCGTCGTCTTGCCGGACCCGCTTTGCCCGACAATCGCGACGCACTCTCCGCCGCCAATCTCGAGCCGCAGATCTTTGAGAACGCTGAGGCGCTGCCCATTCAAGGTGAAGGCCTTTGAGAGGTTGCGGACCGCAACCTCTCCCCGGCCGGCGTTCAAGACTTCTGACATTTTGACCTCAGCTACCTTGTGCACTGCCGGTGAGCAGGAGAAGGTTTTTCGCGGAAAGCTGATCGGCCTTGAGCTTGCCGCTGCGCACCAGGATATCGATCCAGAACTGCACGTCGCGCAGCGTCGGCAACCCGCCCGGCCGGACCCCAAAACCCGTGAAGTATTGCGCAATATCGGGGTTCTCGCCGCGCTCTTTCAGCACCTTGGCAATGATCTGTTTGGTCTCCGCTGGGTGCTCCCGCGCGTAGTCCAGCGCCCGCGCCGATTGCTGGATATAAATCTTGGCCGCCTCGGGATGCGCATTGACCCAGTCGCGCCGCAGCACCGTGAAGCCACCCGCTATATCGCCCAGAACCTGGGTGTCGGTGAAGACGGTGGTGAGTTTGCCATGCTGGTTGGCCGCGCCTTCAAAGGTCGTCTGCCAATACCCGAAGGCCGCGACATCGACCTGATGCGAACGCAGCACCTGTTCGAGCTGAGGCCCGGGGACGACGACAAGCTGCGCCGAATTCTCGGGCAGGCCAACCGAATGGAAGGCCTCGCGGATCGCGTAGTCGAGGTGCGCGCCCAGCGTGTTCACCGCGATCTTTTTGCCCACCAAATCCTTGATGCCTTTGATCGGGCTGCCCGGAAGCACTTCAAACGAGGAATGGACCTCGTTGTTTATGCCGTTGCTGGGGTAAGCGATAACGAAGTCATTGCCGCTGGCAATCGCGTTGAGGACGGCCGGGGTCGCCGCGCCGCCGATATCGACGCTGCCGCCGGCCAGGGCGAAGAGGGATTGCGGGCCGCCTTGCGCAAATCCCAGGTCTTTGAACGTGATACCGGTGCCTTTGAAATAGCCGAGCTGATCGGCCAGCTCACTGGCATCGAGCCCGCCCGAATCCGACAGGTAGCGCAACGTAACGTCGTCCGCTGCGGCAGGCGCCGCCAGTAACGCAACAAGGCTCGCCGCGATGGCGATCGGCTTGAAGTGGAAAGTCATTTTTGGTTCCAGTTTGAGTTGGGAAAGAGTTGAATCGGGATCGGTCAGCGGCCTTCTATCGACCAGCGGCACAGGCTGCGCTGCATGGCCACCAGCACCGCGTTTGCACCAAGGCCGAGGAAGGCAAGCAGGAAGATCGCCGCGTACATCAGCGGGATCTCGAAGTTGTATTGGGCGTTCATTACCTCAAAGCCGACGCCGCTCTGGGCGCCGATCATTTCGGCGGCGATGAGCAGCAGCAGCGAGGTGGTTGCCGAGAGCCTGAGGCCGACGAAGATCGCCGGGGTAGCTGACGGCAGGACCACGCGCCGGAACACCGTGAGGTGCGACGCGCCGTAGGTGCGGGCCATTTCGATCAGCTTGGGATCGACCTCCTTCACCCCGCCGATGGTGGCGAGCAGGATCGGGAACAGGGTGGCCCAGAAGATCACGAAGTCCTTCGACGTCTCTCCGAGGCCGAGCAGCAGGATGAACACCGGATAGAGCGCGAGGGCCGAAGTTTGCCGGAAAAGCTGCAGCAACGGATCGAGGGCGCGCTCCGCCCAGGGCATCTGCCCCATCACCAGGCCAAGCGGGATGCCGACAATGGCTGCAGCCGCAAAGGCAATTCCGGCTCGCTGCAAGCTGATGCCGATATCGTTGAGCAGCGGACCGCCGGCGAGGCCCTCCCAGAGAGCGCCGCCAATTTTGTCGAGCGGGGGAAAGATCGAGGGGTTCAGCCAGCCGCTCACGCTCGCAATCTGCCATACGGCAAAAAACCCCAGCACCAGCCCATAGCGCGCGAGGCCAATGCCCACCGCAGCAGTTCCGCGCCGCAGCACTTCGGCGCCCCAGAGCCTGGGTTCCGACGGTGAATAGTCGAGACTTTGCAGGGTCATCGCTTCACTCCGCGGCTTGGACGCTGGCATCAGCCAGGGCGTACCGGTTCTGGGGATAGGGAAGACCGAGGTTGGCGCGCAGGGTGCGCCCCTCGTAGGCGGTGCGGAACAGATTGCGCCGCTGCAGTTCGGGGATCACCAGATCCACGAAGTCGTTGAGGCCCGTCGGCAGCCAAGGTGGCAGGATGTTGAAGCCGTCGGCACCCTCGCTTTCGAACCATTCCTGCAGCGTGTCGGCGATCTGCTCAGGCGTCCCGACAATGGTGAAATGCCCGCGCGCGGAAGCGATCCATTGGTAGAGCTGGCGGATGGTGAACTTGTTCTCGTCCGCGATCTTGCGGATGAGTGCCTGCCGGCTCTTCATGCCTTCCGTCGGCGGCGCCGGCGGTAGCGGCCCATCGAGGTCGTAACCCTTGAGGTCGAGCGTGCCGCCGGTCAGGCCGTTGAGGAGGGCGACGCCATCCTCTTCTAGGATCAGGCTCGTCAGCCGGTCATATTTCTCCCGGGCTTCGGCCGACGTACGGCCGATGAAGGGAGCGACGCCGGGCATGATCAGGATGTGGCCGGGGTTGCGCCCAAGACCGCGGGCGCGTGCCTTGATGTCGCGATAGAAATCCCGGGCGGTATCGAGGTTTTGATGGGCGGTGAAGATCACCTCGGCTGTTGCCGCGGCAAGGCCGCGTCCGTCGTCGGATTGTCCGGCCTGCACGATCACCGGATGGCCCTGGGCCGAGCGGGGAACATTCAGCGGCCCCTTCACCTTGAAGTGTTCGCCCCGATGATCGGCGAAGTGGACCTTGCCGGGATCAAAGAAGCGCCCGGATTCGCGATCACGAATGAACGCGTCATCCTCGAAACTGTCCCAGAGCGTCCTGACCACCTCGACGTGCTCCGCCGCCCGGCGATAGCGCGCGGCATGGGGAAGCTGAACGTCGAGATTGAAGTTGTGCGCCGCGGCTTCGGTGGCGCTCGTCACCACGTTCCAGCCGGCCCGTCCCCCCGAGATCAGATCGAGCGAGGCAAACTTGCGGGCGGTGTTGTAGGGCTCCTCGTAAGTGGTCGAGGCCGTGGCGATAAAGCCGAGATGCGTGGTCAGCGGGGCGAGCGCTGCGAACAATGTCACGGGCTCGAAGCCCGCGACCTTAGCATTGCCGCCTTCGGTTCCGCCGCCGAATGAAACAGTCAGACCATCGGCGAGGAAATAGGCGTCGAAGAGACCCCGCTCGGCCGTGAGCGCCAAATCCCGGTGGAACGCGAAGCTGGTCGCCCCATCAACCGGCTGGTCGGGATGACGCCAGGCGGCAACGTGCTGGCCGCCGCCGGGAAGAAAGGCGCCCAGTTTGATCTGTCTGCTCATCGGAGTTTCCTTTTGTTGCGCTTCGATGTGGCCTTCGCCAGAGGACGAGCGCCCCTTTTTGAGTCCGCCAACCTCACGGCCATAACTGCACTCGCCATTAGATTATAGAATTTATAGACATTATCATCTTCGTGACCGAACTGAACGGTGTGCCAGACCAAAAACGGGGGCGGTCGAGGAAAGATTTCTCGCGTTTTGTTCGCCGGCGAGCCGACGTTGCCTCCGACCGGGCGATGCGGAGCTGGCCGAGGGACGGCGGCGGCCGATGCACCCTGACAACAATGAGTTCGGTTATCGGGGCTGGCCAATTGCGGGCTACCTGAGGGCCGGAGCCAACTTCCGGTTTGAAGATTTGGCGGATTTTGCTAAGCACTCGCCAAAGACCCCGTAGCTCAGCAGGATAGAGCGCAGGATTCCTAATTCGATGCTCTTGATCGGAGAAGGCTAATCGGATCATAAGCATGTCGTCTGTCCGGCTCGGCCGAGTACCGGATAGGCACCGAGAACGAGGCAGATTGTCCCGGTAGCTCAGCTGGATAGAGCACAGGTTTCCTAAACCTGGGGTCAGGGGTTCGACTCCCTTCCGGGACGCCATCGTTCAATGCAGACGCCGAACGCGTGCGTTGGGTTTGCCGCGAAATCCGAGTTTCGGATGCTTTTCACATGGGATCATTTCAATTTCGTCAGCCAATGCGTCTAGCGCCTTCGGCGCAATCGAACATTCCCAAATAATGCGCACCCTCCATCCAAGCTCCGTTAATTCCGAATGAACTCGCTTATCTCTTGCTTCATTCCGTTCGATTTTTGCGCGCCAGAATTCTTCGCGCGTCGCTGGAATGGTCGCTCTTTTGCACCCCTGGTGACCGTGCCAGAAGCAACCATGAATGAAGATCGCTAAACGACGCGACGGAAATGTCATGTCTGGACTGCCCGGTAGTCTCTTGTCATGGATGCAATAACGTAGCCCGCGACGGTGCAAATGCGAGCGCACGCGTAGTTCAGGAGTTGTGTCCCTGCTTCGCACGCGGGACATAATCTCGCTTCGTTTTTCGGGGCTGAATCTATCCATAAGGTCTCAATATACGGGTGACTATTCGGGCGTGGCAAATCCGGCAACAGCCAGAGCAGAACGGACATCGTCGGAAAACCGATCAAAGGTAATGCCAAACGCCCACACTTCACAGTCCGTGGCAGATATCCCGAACGACCTCACAGAAAACTCCACATCCGCAGGATAGAATAAGAAAGCTTTCTTAGTCCGATAAGCGGCTGCATGGGTTAAGAGCTCGTACACATCAGACTGAGCGGGCCAGTCAGAAAAGTCCTTGTACTTCGCATCTCCCAGAGCCATCGTTTCCATTTGGGAGTTGGAGATGACCATGTCGGGATTCGCGCGATAACGTCGACTAGATGGGCGGAAGATTCCCGGGCGACTACTGGCGGAATTTACGACTGCAATTCCTCTCAGCAGATTGCGGACCGTACGCCGTATCGCTTCTTCGAAAAATGACTCTAAATTTACGAACCAAGCGCGTTCGACCGTCCGCTTCCAATCTCCAGCCCCTCCGAATCCCGCGGCGTCGAGAACTGCCCCTGCCAACGAGATCACATCATTGATCTCGGAACGTCCGTGGTCGGTGTTCGATTCATGCGCAGCGACCATTGAAAGTTCGCCAGGTCTCGCCGCCAACACGGCGGGCAGGCATTCGGACAGCGCCAAGCGAAGGGCTCGTGCCGTGGCGATGTCAATGTGGGATATATTTGCTATCGGACCGAGCCGCTCCACCTCACGTAAAGCCGCATAGACACACCGATTGAAAGGAATATCGGCACTCAGCGTCGTTCGCTCAAACGCAGCTTGGTGGGATGCGCCTTTTGCGCGGAGGCGTATTGTGCGTGCAATGTTGAGACGCCCACCGATCAACGCACCTGAATCAGGCACTTGACGATACTCGCTCCTTTTTGCGCCCGACAAATATCTTCGAACAGCCTGTATGAACAACGATACGAGAATGGCTGTAGATCCCGTTGATGCCGCGATTGGTGACGGTACGCGCAGCGTCTTCGGCGACTTGAGCGCGCCTAAGCCCACTAACGTTTCGAAAGCCTTTGGAAATTTCTCGACTATCTCCAAGAGCACTGAGCCAATGAGTGCTCGACCGACATAACACGTGCCCTTTAGCTTCCACCGACCACCTGCTCCGGCCTCAGCTTGAATAACGTTCGCTTCGAGCAGATGCCAAAAACGACGATCTGCTGAGAGAACGGCCCATTCCTTCGGGGATATCTCCGCTGTGCCCCGTTCCGGCACAGTGACAATCATCCTGCGGCGCCCGATGTGGGTACTCGATATCCTTGATCGGTCCACGGATAGGCCTTCTCGATAGTCTCAGCGAAAGCATGAGGATCAAGAAGTGGACGATACAGCATGCGCCGGAGGCGCTGATGCCATAGCGGAAACAAGTCTTCCTCGGTCCGAATCTCTGAGAACACCCCATGTCCAAACGGCATGAGAGTTTCGTATTCTGCCGGAAAAGCTGCTCTACAATCATCAAAGACGTGTTGAAGCGCGGTTCCGATGTTCGGCGACAGACCGTTGGCCGAGAGCATTTCTAAAAGCTGATCTGTGTCGGGAGGCATATCTATGACACGGAGACGGCGAAGAAGTGCATCGTCGATGTCGATGGCAGACCTATCGACCGGGTTAAACGTTGCGACGATGGTGAGCGTCGGAGCTATCCGGATAGCGCGGCGGCTGAACAACGTGAAGAATTGTCTATTTCGGTGCTCGATGTAGGTAAGAAGTTCACCCAAAACTGAGCCGAGATTTGCGCGCGTGAGTTCTTCAATCAGGAGGACATATTTCAGTTTTCCATCATCGATTGCCCGCTCGTTCCAATCCAAGAACACTCCTGGAACCGCTTCTACAGCTCCTCCCGCAGCAATTCGTAGGCCCTCGATAAATTCTTCGTATGTAAACGACTGATGGAACTGTATTTCGCGAACGCGGGTAGGTTCGCCGGCATACCGTTGAGCGGCGATCGACGCGATGTACGATTTTCCAGTAGCCGGCACGCCACTCAAGGCGATTATCGAGCTCGATCCATATCTTTCACATGCATCGACAACTGCATTGATTTGACGCTCAGTCGCGGGTCCATAAGCCGTCACCTAATATCCTCCGGGAGTCCGGCGCACATCGAGAGATATTCGATGTACTCTTTTTCTGACTGAAACTCTCGATGCCGATGGCGTATGGCGGCAGCATCCGCGACAAGTCGCCTGGCGTTTGGAGCAATTGTATAAATGCCGCCGGCAGATCGCTTGTCTTGGATCAGCGTCCAACCAAAAGACGCCCAGGCCATCCACACTAATATGCGATCATTCTTGGCTTGCTCAGTCACTGTCTCATCGCCCAAGACGGACAGATCATTCGACGCGCGAGAAGCCTTTATGCCATCTATTGCATTATGGAGTTCGTCTTCCGTTTTCACCTTAAATATTGCCCGATTGAGCTCGTCGGACGAGATGCTATTGTCCAATGCCAGCATCGCGCGCCAGATAAAAGAAAAAGGGAAAACGATCGTATCTGAGCCGTAGCTACCGCCTTCACGCGTTGGATTGCGAAGTTGACATGCCGCGAGCGCCTGAGCCGCATGTCGGCCTAGGACCGGTGCATTGTTTTCGCTGATTTCCGGCCGCCAACGTCGAACCGCGCTGCCAAGGGCAGTTACCCTCAGAACCCTCTTTTCGTTAGAGGCCTCTTCATAGACGAGGCCGACCGTGCGAAAAAGTTGCCGTCCGTCTCGATATCGCTTTGGGTCAGGAAGGGCGCCCGGAGCGGATGAGCGCGCCGTATCATAGGGCAATTCAGCTAGGAGTTCGTCCGGCGTCTTGCCTTGACCCTCAAGAAAAACGTCAAGACTATCCTTCGCCCCGCCAACTCGCGGGTAAAGTCGAAAGGTTGATCGAAACGCGCAACTCCAGGGCACTCTCTCGACTCGCTATCTGCTTAGAGCTGAGTTCATCGAACTCAACCCAACAAGCAGTCAGGCGTCAAGCCGCTGCTGTTGCAGATTCCAGGTCGAGCATGCCCTGCTGGACGACCTCGGTTCGGTGAAATTCGCTTATCAGGCTTTTTCTTATAGCTTCTGCCATGTGCCTAGCCAAGGCAGGCGGAACCGCATTTCCGATTTGAGCGGCCACCTCTTCTTGCGTTCCGTTAAAGACAAAATCGTCCGAAAAACTCTGAAGTCGAGCGCCTTCCCGTAGGGAAATATTTCGATCCTCCCAAGGATGGGCAAACCGTCCTCGCGTGAAACTGTCGAATCTCGCGGTGATGGTATTGGCTGGACGATCAGGATGCAGTCGACCATATACGGAACGATGTCCGATCCGGCTGGCACCAGCCTTGTGACAATTCACCCTAAGTTCTACGGGTAAAGACTCAAATCCTCCCCCGGGGGGGATGTGGCGAAGCCGCTCAAGGTTTTTGGCAGACAACCTCATTCGGCGATGAAGAGCGTCCTGGTTTGCTGATGAATAATCGTTTGGCGGGGATGGTAGATCGCCAATTGCCTCTCTTACTGTTTGATAGTTGCCTTCCGTCAAGCGCGCCTTTGGGAAAGCGAATCCGGACCTGTCGCCTCGAATCCATCCTACGAAGAACACGCGACGTCTGATCTGCGGGACCCCATAAGAAGCCGCGTCCAGAATTTTACAATCGACATCATAACCTGCGGCGGTAACTTGACGGACAAATTCACTCGCAATCTTTTTGCCCCGATGTCCGAGGAGACCAGGAACGTTCTCCATCAAAAACATACGGGGTTTTAGCTCGGCCACGGCTCTGGCAAATCCAATAATCAGATCGTTGCGATCATCCTGATCATGCCCAATGCGTTGAATAGAAAAGCCCTGGCAGGGAGGGCCGCCTACCAACAAGTCGAGGGCTCCGAAAGATTTAAGCTCGTCAAACCCTTCAGTTGCAAGCTGACCAATATCTCGCCTCAGCGTGACATGATTTGGAAAATTGGCTTGATAGCTGAGTACCGCAGGCTCCCAGTTTTCAACCGCAGCCACTATCTCGAAGCCAGCGTCAACTAGCCCCTGAGACAGGCCTCCGGCACCAGAGAACAAATCGAGTGCACGAAAATTCACGCTACCCTCGTAGGTATCTGCTGAGATGTGTGGTCGGCGATTTTCCGATGCCCAGCCTTCAGTGCAGGTATTAGCCGCGAAAATGAGGGGCCGATCGAACCAGTGATATCAGATTGATCCATATCAATGTCATCACGACGAAAAATCTCACCGACGAGATGGATCGCGAGATATGCAGAAAAGGCTGGCGGCACAGCATTTCCAATTTGACGGAAGCGAGAATCGAAACTACCGCAAAAAGCATAATTGCCTGGAAAGCTTTGGAGCAAGGCTGCTTCACGAATAGATAAGCCACGATGCTGTTCTGGATGCACATACCGTCCGCTCGCAGGATTGCGCGCATATGCAGTTACTGTGATTGCGGGACGATTCCACCAAAGACGCCCATAAACGTCTTCATAGACCGCTCGTCCTTGCTTGGCTTCTGCCCGCCTCAAACATTCTGGTCCCGCATTCCAAGGACGGCTTCCGCCATCTTGAGGCACCGCCATTATGGTCTCAACGGTTGAAGCGCGGTGGCTTGCAGTGACGTGCATCGCGTCGCGGGAAGTGACTTCTCCCGGGCGTATTCGTGGCAACTTACCTATTGCATCGCGTACCGTGCGAAATTCTCCCTTGCCTAGAAAGCCCAGTGGCATCCGGAAGGGTCGTTTCATTGCTACCATGAGGGCGCGATATCTATTCTGTGGTACACCGAATTCTGCCATATCATGTACGGCGATCCGCAATGTATATCCGGCTTTCTCCAAGACTTTCCGCGCTTCTGCAACTAGTGGCCAATATCTGTCGCTCAAAATCTCCGGGACATTTTCGATAACTATTACGTCCGGCTGGACAGCGGCAGCTATCTTTGCAAACGAGACAAAAAGCGAGTTCCTTAGATCGGCCTCGCCAGCCGCGTTGCGGTGTGAGGAGAATCCTTGGCAGGGTGCGCAGCCAATTAGTACGAGAGGCGTATCAGGAGATGAACGAGCAGACTGAATAAGCTTTGCAGTTTTCTTGGGGTGCGCGGCAAGAGTGGCTATGTCGAGAGCGTGCGGTTTGATTCCAATGTTGGCCGCATAAGTTTCATTCGCATCGCCGTCGATATCGACTGCCATGGCTATTCGATAAGTCGGGGCAATCGCGTTCACCGACAGAAAGCCTGCGGACATCCCTCCGCACCCAGCAAAGAAGTCAATTACGTCGATCGGCGCCTTGATATGGCGTGGTAGTGAACGCCAGTTATCGTCCAACTTAAGCGCTGCTAATCGCCCCTGGCGTGACCGAAGTTTGTCATCGGCTATCATGAGTCTGAGTTTTGAATTCTTCTGAAGCATGATGATCTCAGCGGCGCTTTTGTTTGGATGAAATCGCGGGGCTTTCGAAAAGATTCTTTTGACATTGAAACTGCTCCTGATCGAGGTGATCGCGAATCAACCTTGCCGTCAGAGAGCTCTTCTTGAAGCCTTTTTGCTTGCAGTACGCGTCAAAGCGTTCCGCCTCCTCAGCGTCTAGCAGGACCGAGATTTTTGCGACTTCCCCGGACATCATGATTCTGCCTAGTCCCCACAATTGCGCAACACTGCGCAATTGTGGGAAATCGGTCAATGCGGCTGTTGGCCGTGCAGTCACAATGATGCGAACAAAAGACGAACACAAGATTAATGTATGCATGACGTTTCCCCGTAGTCGAACGCGGGGTTAGGGTTTGGCGGCGTGTACCCGACCTTTGCCAGCATAGGCAGTTGCCCTTTTTCGTATCTGATGCGCATACCACCGCACGCTCTTGTCGCTCGCATTCGCCCCGTTTATTCGCCCGTTGACCTCCTCCGCGATGTGCCGATAGGTCCAGTCGGGATGCTCGACGATCAACTGCTCGGCGAGCTTGCCGATGCCGCGTCCACGGCCCGATGCGATGGTCCGTGGCGGCTTCGATAGCTTCGGCGCTGATGTCGGCGCGTCTGTGATCGTCGAAGGTATCGGCGGCCACCGGAACGAGCCTGGGTCGAGCTTGTATTTTCCGATCAGCTCTTTCGCCTTCTCGATCGCGGCGGATGCTTCGCCCGGCGTGCAGCCGTTCACCTCGGTCTTCTTGAGCAGTGCCGCGATGCGCCGCTTGACCAGCGGCAACTCCCTCGCGCTCGGCTTCTTCGTTTTGGTCATGGTCCTGTCTCCCGGCGGCGGGATGCCGCAGGATCATGCTGTCGCGGATGAGGGCATCCGCGAACGGGGCCGGAGGGGAAAATCTTCAAGGTTCGATGGCGCGGGCGCGATCCTCGTCGGAGACGCTGGTGGCCAGCAGTTCGGCCGATACCCGCTTGAGGAATCGCCGGTGCCGGCCGTCTGGCGCGAAGCCCGCCGCCAGCATGTGGTCGCCGATCACATGAAAGGCGTGCTCGCCATAGTGCTGACGATAGCGGGAAGCTGCCCGCCTCACGTCGGCGTTAGAAGGTTCACGTCTTCGGTCCAATCGCTCGGCGATCAAGATGAGCACGCCGCCGACAATCGCCGCCCCGTACCAGGTGGTGATGCCCGTATAAATCCAGGTCGTGACGGTCGAGATGATGTCCAAGGGCGTCCACCGGCTCACATTGCCGTTGAACGCTATCGCGCATTTCGATCGCCGCGAGCGGCCCGGTTTCGCTCAAGCCGCCGGACTGATGCGGCTGAGCGCGTCGAGGTCTTCCTTCCAGATGCAGCTTCGGCCGTAGCTTCCATCAGGCATCGGCCGATAGCGGAGGATAACAAGGAGGCCCACGGTCTCCCATTCGGCGTCGTTGGTGAAGGCATACGCTTCCTGGAAGTCGGGCGTCTCCTTGTCGCGGCGGCGGCACCGCGAATAGGCATCGAACAGGTGCTGCGGCATGACGAGCAGCTTGTATGCCTCGAACACGCTAACCTTTGCCTTGCCGGCGAGACGCGCCATGCAGAACTTCGAGAACGCCTTGCCGGGACGCATCTCGTCTGGCCACGCATCCGAGTGAAACGGCCCTTCGCTGCGGGGAAGCGGCAGCAGGCCGAGGGCTTCGGCTTCCAGACTCATGGCCGGGCCTCACAACGAATGGATGGTGTTCGGCCAGACGGTCTGCCCGGCGCCGCCGAGCGGCGGATGACCGCGCACAACGCAAGGCGGCGCGGACGTGAGGTCCACGACGGCGAAGTCGGCAAGGTCGCCGGGATTGGCGCCGATGTGAGCCTCTGCTGCGGCGCGGGCCGCATCAGCGTCGGCGGCTGTTACGATGATCGTGTTGCAGCGATCGGCACGTCGCTTGTTCTCGGCGTTGGCGAATACGCAATAGGTGGTCATGGTCATTCCTCCTCTTTGGCGGTGGTGAGCGCGTCGAGATCGGAGAGGTCGCCCCCGACCGCCTCCTCGTCGCGGCGCATGAATGTGGATTGAAGATTGCGGGTCAGGTTCGCCCTTCCGGTCTCGAACGCGGTGTCGGCGCCGACCGTCTCGGCGGCGATGCGATCGACTTCCATGATGGCGCGGGTCACATTGCGGTAATTCTCGCCCACAAGAGCGTCAGCCAAATCCTGTGCCGAGAACGGCCGCTCGTTGACAGGCATCGATGAGGCGCGGGTGCATAGCGCGGCGCCCAACTCTTTGTCGTCGGTCGAGGCCGCGAAGGCGGCAAGCGATGCGAGTTCGGTGGGGCCGGAATGAGCGATCTGGCTGAGCAATCGGCTGCGGCGCTCGCTGCCCAGGCTCTCGCGCATGAGCATCTGTACAGGCGAACCGAAGTGGATGCGGACGGCGGTGACCTCGTCGCGGACTCGCCCAGCCTCTTTCACATGAGCAATGCGGGCGTCGGCGGACTTGCACTTCAACTCGCCGCGGTGCCCATTGACGGCGCGGGTCACGACCTTGCTTCGCTCATTTGCAGGAAGATCGGCCAGGCTGCGCTCGACATCATTGCGCCGCTGCGTCACCTGGCCTTCAAGGGTATTCAGCAATTTGGCGTGCTGATCGCGATTTTCTCGGGCCCGGCCGAGCCGCTGGATTACGTCCGTCACGGACAACCAGTTGCTTGCAAGGGCCGCTTTCTTGACCGCCATGGTCTGCTCCTTTCGCTTCACATCACGCGAAGGTCCATGAGCGAACAGGCGCGGCACAGCCGCCTTTCGTCACCGCCATCGCGGTTCGAACCGATCACTATCGGTTCGGACAAGGTCAGGATGCAGCGTCGGGGTTGAATGGGGAGCCGTCGTTAAAGTGTTTATTGACTGGGGGTTTGTCTGTGCGAAGCAATTCATCGCAGCAATGAAAAGGAGACCCAAATGAGCCTGCATGGATCGTGTGAAACCTGCCAGTTCTTCATTGGCATCGAGGACGGAAAGAGGATGGCTGAGCATGGAATTAGACGGCCGATTGGCGAGTGCCACAGAAATCCGCCGACGGTTTCATATGTTGCACCGACCATCGAGGCGATCGAAGCCGGCTTCGACAAGCACGCTTCCGATCCTTTCGATCCCGGATTCAAGACGAGGTGGCCGGTCGTTCCGCATGACGATTGCTGCGGAGAGTTTGTGCAGGCGGCTTAATTGTCTGATGGAGCACGTACCTACGGCATCAGTCACCTGCATTGACCCTATGCTGCGCCTGGTGCTCGCCGGCCATCTCTTCCCATAGCACCATGCCTTCCGGCGTGGCGACGAAATCCAGTCGCCAGAACCCGATGCAGGTGACGGCGCCGCCAAGACCGGCAAGCATTGCCTGCGCTCCACCATGACGCCGGCAGGTTTCAGGTGCAGTCACGTCGAGCCGCGCGACGAGTTCCCCGGCGGCTATCAGGTCGCGAAGCAGCCGCGTTGCCGCGCTAGCCTTCGATGGTGATGACGCCATGACCGCGCACCTCCTCGACATCCATGTACTTTTCCAGCAAGCCGATGAGCGCATTGCGATCGGTCGGCTCCATCTTGGCGATGACGCGAGGATCGAGTCCCACAGGCCCGGTCGTATCGGCAGGACCGTCACCGACGACGGCGAGAAAACCGTTCAAGCGCTCCGGCCACCGGAATTTCAGCAAGACCTCGATCAATCGATCGCTCGGCTCATCCTCGTCAAGCGAGCGCTCGAAGGCGCGGCCCAGCACGTGATGAAAGGCTGCATCCATGGCCTGCGCATATTTGGCGCCGAATTCCAGGTCGCGCTTGCGATGGTCATGGATCGTTGCGGCCGAAACGCCGGCGGCATTCGCAGCCGTCTTCGGCGAGCCGGTCTTGGCGATGATGTCGAGCACGCGCGTCTCGACGGTTGGCGACCACTTGCGATCCATGGCCGGACGGCGAATGTCGCGTCTCTCCAGCGCTCGGCTGTTTGGTTTCGCGGCCATGACCGGCTTCCCTCTGCAATTCCTGCACATGACGATGCAGCTTGCGGAGCGTGCGGGAAGCCAGCATGTGGCATCGAATATTTTTCTCAGACGGAATGGGCCGGCCAAGTTTCAAAAAGGAAGGCCGTTGTGCCGGCGGCAATCACAGGGCGCCGGCCGCTTTGCAACGGGAAGTGAGTTGCGCTCGGCCCACCGTCGTATCGCCGCGATCCCCAGCCACAATCGGCTCGTGACCTTCCAGACATTCGATCACCGCTCGATGCCATGGAGGCGATACCGGTGCCTGCCCCGGTGCTTTGGAAGGTGACGACGACCATGCCCTTATTCGGACTCACCTTTGGGACTCAAACCTTCTGATCAGTGATTAGAGGGTCTGGCATCCTGCCGACCTCCAGGACAGCTTCGATGCTCTTTCCTGTGCTTCCCCAAGGCCGATGTCGTCGAAGCCTTCCACCACCGCCGCTGACTGACTGCGCCACGCGCGCGAGGCCTACGGGGCCTGCGTGTTACGTGTGTTTCCCAGGCTTGAAGGTGGACAGGTAGACAAGACTTTCTCGATGTTTCGAAGTTCATAAGGCTCACGGCCTCGGTGTGGCGATGCCCTTCACCGGGCCGTTGTTATCTATCCTGCTTCAATCTGAAAAGTGATTGTCTACCTGTCTACCCTAAGCTTAAGGCCATGAATTTCTTAGCGAAGCCGGTGGACGACGAAGGCCGCCCACCGGCTGTCACCTCTGTCTACCTCTTGAACTGATCGAGCACGTCATCCGACCTGCGGCTCATATAGGCGTCGATCCTGCCGGAAGCGCCGATATTGTCCCAGATGTCATGATTGCGTACCGACCAGAGCTGATAGGCGGGACGCTTCCCATCCCCCTTGGTGTAGCGCGCATGGCTGACGGCGCCGATCTCGTCCTTCAGGAACTTCGACACCCGGGCCCGAAGGTTCGAGCGACCACGAAGAGCCGAAGGAACGGCATCGACCAGTTCATCGACACGCACCAGATCGAAGTCGAAGGGCGGCTGCCGCTCCTCGAACATTTCGAGAAGGTAGCCCTCGGCATCGCCGATCGACAGCCGCCGCATCGCCTCCTTTCCGGCCGTGAACGGCGCCACGCCATGCGGGTTCAAGGCCACCTTGCGCTTGAGCAGCCAATGCTTGACGGAGGCAGCACCGTCTCCGTCCAGGAACTCGAACAGACCCTGGTAGTAGGCGTTGTCCCTCGGCCTCGCAGGAGAAAACACGACAAGCCACCGCCTGTCGCCGTGCTCGATCGGCAGAGCATCCTCGTGGTTGGTGAAGCTGATGAAGTTCAGGCAGTTCGGGATCGAGTAGAGCGAGCAGTTCTTCTCCTCGATCCTGATGGTGGGATCGGTGATCGCAGGCTTGAGCCTGTTCGCCACCTCCTTTCGTCCGAGCGTCATCAACTCCTCGATGACGGCAAGCTGGGCGCCTTCCATCCATCGCGTCCAGTGCGACACGACCTCCTCATTGGAAGGCCGAACGGTGTTTCGGCTGCCGACGATCTTCTCCATCAGCCTGCCGATCCAGCTCTTGCCGGTCCCCTGAGCACCACGAATGAGCAAGGCAAAGTGGATCTTGTCGGCAGGTCGCTGCACCAGCAAAGCCAGGTAATCGAGAACGTGGTCGCGATCCTTCTCGTCAGGAAAGAGATAGGCCATGTGAACCAGGAAAGGCGTCACGTCTCCCGGCTTCGCCTCGACGCCGTCCTTGCGCCAGATGTTGTAGCGGCTGCCGCTCTCGCCGTCGGGAAACTCCGCCTTCTCGGGCAGATAGACCAGAGACTCGAACTTGCGCATGGGAACGCGGCCCTTCCAGATGGCATTCAGAACCTCGCCATCGGGGTTGAGGCCGGCATAGAGCGCCTTCCACTGGTCGGTGCGATACTTCTTGCCGTCCTCGCGCCGCACGAACTGCATGGCATCGGCCACGAAGACCCAATCGTCCCAAACCGAGCGCAACTTGTCCGGCTCGGCATCGAGGTCGTCAGGGAAGTCGTCCTCCGGCTCGACACGATCGATCGCCTCGACCGCATCGCGCCGCTTCTCCTGCGGCAGGTAGCCGATCAGCGTCCTGATCGTGATCCCGTTCGGAACAGCGTCGAGCGAGTCCCAGCGCCGCCGAATGATCTCGCCATGATCCGAGTACTCGGAGTCCGACGTGCTCCAGGCAATGAACTCGTCAACGCCGGCCCCGTTGGTCGCGTGATGGCAGGCCATCATCATGTCCTGCCACTTCTTCTGATCCTTGAAGTCGGCCGGATCGATCTGCTCCAGCCATTCGGCCAAAAGCTCGGGATCGATCTCG
>Ga0134128_10004423_pt1 | contig 17198 bp, 15 predicted proteins | sample KB31754_FD_96462 | JGI IMG/M metagenome (GOLD analysis project Ga0134128, IMG submission 96462) | Terrestrial soil microbial communities with excess Nitrogen fertilizer from Kellogg Biological Station, Michigan, USA - KB3-175-4 | ecosystem: Environmental > Terrestrial > Soil > Unclassified ... | reverse complement strand
TCGGTCCCGATCGCGATAGGGGCCGGCTATTCCAGGAAGTGCTGGTCGAATTCATCTGGGCGGCTTTGGCGATCGAAATCTGGCGTACCCTGCTCCCGGCGTTAAAAGGCGGCCATTGGCTGCTGGCAGGTCCCTACGTTGTTGCTTTTCCTGTGTTGGCGGCCATCGGCCTGCTTCGGCTGATATGTAGCACGTTTAGCCGGGAGGAGATCATTTTAAGAGGCGGATTGCTGAGTGTATCGCGCCGGGTTGGCCTGATCGCGGCTTCGCGGGTATATCCGGTTGAACAACTCCGCGATTTGCATGCCGTGTTGCTTGATGGGCGCCTCATCATGCGCATGTGGCGTAGCTACCGGGTGGTTGATGGACACATTGGATTCGTTTACCGCGGACGGATGCGCTATATTGCCGATCGCATAGACAAATACGAAGCCAAAATGCTGGTGAAGCACTTCCGCGATTGGCTCCCAAAGGAGAACTGGACGCCGGTTCTGGGGCTGTAGGGCTGGCGAGAACTTTCATGCATATTTTTTATGCTTGCATTCTCTTGCATAAAAATCGCTTCTAGTCTATCCTGTCTCTAGGGTGACAGCTTCCCATGTTCCCTACCGGGCCATGGAAGCTATTCCTCTTCGTGATATGAACCTTTCCAGGATCGTCGTAGCGCTTTTCGTGGTGGTCGTAGTCGGGACTGCCTAGGGCGCCTCACGAATCAGAATCGGGGCCACCGGGCGGGTAACCAAGCCAGCGGGTGGCCCTTTTCATTTTCGGAGACCGGCATGTCCGAGCTCCGAACAGGTACAACGGTAAAACAAGCTTCCAGTACGAATACAAACTCTATGTCGACACTCTTATCCGGCGCAAAGATTCTGCTCGAATGTCTGGCGCGTGAAAACGTCGAGTGCATCTTCGGTTATCCGGGCGGCGTCACGCTGCCACTCTATGACGCGCTCTTTGATAGCCCGATTCGCCATGTTTTGGTCCGCCACGAGCAGAATGCCGCATTTGAAGCGCAGGGCTACGCTCGCGCGACGGGAAAAGTCGGCGTGTGTTGCGCGACATCGGGCCCCGGAGCAACCAATCTGGTGACTGGCCTGGTGGATGCCATGATGGACTCGATTCCCATTGTGGCGCTCACCGGACAGGTGTCGACCAAGCTGATGGGAACCGACGCCTTCCAGGAAGCGGACACGTTCGGAATTACGCGCTCGGCGACAAAGCACAACTATCTGGTAAAAAACATTAGCGAACTGCCGCAGGTTGTCCACGAGGCGTTCTATATCGCCGCGACGGGCCGGCCAGGACCGGTGCTCATCGACATTGCGAAAGACGTCTTCCAGGGCAACGCCCATTACACACCGGTAGCCGAGATTCATCTACCGGGCTACAAAGTATATAACGAAGGTCATGGCGGCCAGATTCGCCGCGCGGCCCAGATGATGTGGGAAGCGGAGCGGCCGTTCATCTATGCGGGCGGCGGCGTCATTGCGGCGAACGCAAGCAACGAACTGCGCCAACTCGTCGAGGCACTGGATGCTCCGGCGGTTTGCACATTGATGGGGCTTGGGGCTTTGCCCGGCAGTCATCCGAACTTCATCAGTCTGCCCGGCATGCATGGCAGCTATGCGGCCAACATGGGGATCACTCACTCGGACTTGCTGATCTCCCTCGGCGTTCGCTTTGACGATCGCGTCACCGGCCGGCTGGCCGCTTTTGCGCCGCACGCGAAGGTGATTCACGTCGATGTAGATCCATCCGAAATCGGGAAGAACCGGCATGCCGATCTGCCGATTGTGGGCGATGTTAAGCGCGTGCTGCCGAAATTGACAGCCGAGCTAAAGGAATTGGAACCGGCTTGCCGGGCGAAGAATGCGGCGGCGCGGCAGGCGTGGTGGAAGCAGATTCGAGAATGGAAAGAAGAGCATCCGCTGGTTGCTGAAACGTCGCCAACTGAAATCAAGCCGCAACATTTGATGGCAGAGATCAACCGGCTTTCGAACGGCAAAGCCATCGTAGCCAGCGACGTGGGACAACACCAAATGTGGTGCGCTCAGCTCATCCGCTTCGACGAGCCCCGATTGTGGCTCAACTCGGGCGGCTTGGGGACAATGGGATTTGGACTGCCCGCGGCGATAGGAGCGCAATTCGCACGACCCGACAAGCTCGTGTTCGCGGTCGTCGGGGATGGCGGGTTCCAGATGTCGATTCCGGAACTGGCCACCATCGTGAATCACGCACTGCCGGTGAAGATCATCGTGATGAACAACGGCTATCTCGGCATGGTGCGGCAATGGCAGACGCTGTTCTACAACAACCGGCTCAGCCAAGTGGAATTAAGCTCCTTCCCGGATGTGGAAAAACTAGCGGGAGCATACGGCTTCAAAGGCCGGACGGTGGAGAGCGTAACCGAGATGCCGAAGGCGCTCGAAGATGCCGTCAGCGAACCGGGACCCTATCTGCTGAACGTAAAGGTTTCGCCGATGGAAAATGTATATCCGATGGTTCCAGCTGGCGGCGCGATCAGCGAGATGGTGCTGCGGCCTCCGCAGCCAGTGGAAGTGTAGGGGAACGGAAGCGTCATGCAACAGATCATTTCGTTATTGCTCGAAAACAAGCCCGGCGCGTTGATGCGCGTCACCGGGCTGATCGGCCAGCGCGGATACAACATCGAGAGCCTGACAGTCGCTCGCACGTTAGATGCTACGCTGTCACGGATGACCATTGTGGTGGATGTCGAGGCCGCCATCCGCGCGCAAGTGATCAAGCAGATGAATAAGCTGATCAATGTGCTGCAAGCGACGGACGTAACCGAGGCGCCATCCGTGAACCGCGAGATGGTGCTGCTTCGCGTGCGCGCGCAGCAGCCGAGCCGGACGTCGATTTTGAAAGAGGCCGAAATTTTCCACGCGCGCGTCGTCGATTCGACAATGGAAGGCTTCGCGCTGGAAGTGACCGGCGATCCCGAAAAGCTGGACGAGTTTATCGATGTGATGCGGAGCTATGGCGAGATAGAGGTGACTCGCTCCGGCATCGTTTCGATGTCGCTCGAGAACAAAAAGCTACGGCTGTCGCCGCCAGTGCCGACCGGAGTTCCTCAAGAAGAATACGCCTTGGAAGAGGCGGAATAGCAGCGTGTTTGTAGGGGTGGGCATGCCCGCCCAGCAGTCGACAGATCGTTATTCGGGGGTGAGGTGAGTCCTCGCCCTTCGAGGAGAAGAGAACATTTCTATGCCAAGACGTTTTTATGAAAAAGACGGCAGTCTGGCCCCGCTGCAAGGGAAGACCGTTGCCATCATCGGCTACGGCAGCCAGGGCCACGCACACGCGCTGAACCTACGCGATTCGGGCGTCAATGTGGTGGTTGGCCTTTATGAAGGCAGCAAGAGCAAAGCCAAAGCCGAAGCCGCCGGATTGAAGGTATTGAGCGTAAGTGACGCCGCCAAAGCAGGCGATTTCATCATGATCCTGTTGCCCGACCACGTGCAGGGCGACACCTATCGCAACGAGATTGCCCAGCACATGAAGAAGGGCAAGACGCTGATGTTCGCACATGGATTCAATATCCACTTCAACGAGATCAAGCCGCCCGCCGACATCGATGTATCAATGGTTGCGCCGAAGGCTCCAGGACATCGCGTAAGGGAGCTATTCACCGAAGGCGTAGGGGTTCCCGCGCTGATTGCAGTGGCGCAGGATGCATCCGGCAAGGCGGTCGAAAATGCTCTGGCCTATGCGCTGGCGCTGGGCTGCCTGAAGGCGGGCGTGATTGAGACCACGTTTAAAGAAGAAACCGAGAGCGATTTGTTCGGCGAGCAAGCAGTGCTTTGCGGCGGTGTCAGTGAATTGATCAGCGCCGGGTTCGAGACGCTCACCGCAGCCGGTTATGCACCGGAGATTGCCTACTTCGAATGCCTGCATGAGCTAAAGCTGATCGTGGATCTGATTTACGAAGGCGGCTTAGGCTACATGCGGTACTCAATCTCCGATACCGCCGAATACGGCGACTACACACGCGGGCCGCGCATTGTTAATGAGCAGACGCGCGCGGAGATGAAGAAGATCCTGAGCGAGATCCAGTCGGGAGAATTCGCACGCAAGTGGCTGGACGAGAATCGCACCGGCCGCAAGAATTTCGTCGCTATGCGCGAAAAGGCTAAGGATCAGCCCATCGAGCGTGTCGGCGCGGAGCTTCGTTCGATGATGACCTTTCTAAAAAAGCGGAAGGAAGAAGGCGTGCCGCAGGAAAACGTAGCGAAAGCGTAAGCTGGATCGTAGCGCACGATTGATTGTGCCGGCGGGCAGTCCACTGCCCGCTCGGCGGCGAACTGAAGTTCGCCGCTGCAAGCGGAAGTTGCGCTACGGCTCTCCGGGTTCTATTTGCTTCGGCGGATGCGGTAATCCTCGATGTTCGGCATCCGGATCACTTTGCACATTTCGAAAAGCCGGGAACGCGCGCGCTCCCCAATGCGTTCTTCGATCGTGGTCTTGTAAGCGCGACCGCCTGACATCCCGGATTTTTCCACCATCGATCCGCCAAACTCGGGATCGGCCAGATTCGTGGTCGCGATGAGCGGCTTGCGCTGATTGTAGCGATGCGTGACGATGGCCGTCACCATATCTTCCACCCAGTCGGTGACACGGTGAGCGCCAAGATCGTCCAGCAGCAGGATCTCCGTTTCGAGCGCCGACTGATAGGCTTCGCGATTACTCGCGCCCAGAGTTTCGTTGTAGCTGGACCGAATTTTCTCGAGCAGATTCTGGTAATCGAAAAACATGCCTTCGTGGCCGCGTGAAATCAGCAGCCGCAGCACGGCAACAGCGAGGTGTGTCTTGCCCGTACCAGGCGGCCCCGCAAGCAGCAGTCCGGGTTTCGGGTTCTTTGGATAAAGCCGCGCATACGCGCTTACGGCCAGCATGACGTCCGCCAAGCCACGTTGGGCGGTTGGATTGTCGATGGGCAATCGGAAATTCTCGAACGAGGCTTCGACGAAATTCGGCGGGATCTGAGCGAATTCGGTGAGGTTCTCCGCGCGCGCCTCTTCGACGCAGGAACAACGCTCGGCGATGGCCAATCCGTCCTGATCGCTGCTAATCCAACCGGTTCCGCCACATTTCGGGCAATTGTCAATGGGCATTGAATTTCGCTATTCCAGCACGAGCAAGGCTTGGCCGGCCGCGACCGCGTCTCCCGCGGCGACATGAACGCGCGCAATCCGGCCGGGTTTCGAGGCCTTCATTTCGTTCTGCATCTTCATCGCTTCTACAACGATGACGCCATCGCCCGCGCTCACTTCGTCGCCGACAGCGACGAGAAGTTTCACGACCTTGCCTGGCATCAGCGCGCGGATCTCCTGCGGCCCATGAGTGGAAACTGCCCTACCGTTACACAGCCGGTCCCGCGGATCCGAAATAGCCAGCGAAAACCGGCGACGGCCTACCCAAACCTCTATGCTATTCTTCGCCGCGACCAGGCGCGCGACGTAACTGCGCTCTCCATCGAGGATGGAGTAAACGCCGGGCATCACCTGTTCAACCGAAGCACGCCCCCGCGCACTTCCAGCGCCGCTGATAACGTACGACGTTCCCGTTCCATTCTTCTGCAGATCGAGAAAATATTCACTCTCATCCACCAGAACGCGCAGCTTCACTGTTGCAGACCTCGTTGGCCCGCCGTGCGCCATGCCGACTGCGCGGGAACGGATTTCCGAGGCTTCGCCGGCTCCGAAGCGGCGGCCGCGAGCAAAGCGGCGACAAGGGGCGAACTGTCGCGGTCGCCCAGTGCGCGCCGCTGCATGAACTCGTCCAGAAAGCCGGTGTGTAACTTTCCATGCCGGAACTGCCGGTCGGACATCAACTGCGAAAAGAGATTGAGGTTTGTGGTTAGGCCCGACACATGATACTCGGACACGGCGCGCCGCATTCGAGCGGCGGCGGATTCGCGAGATTCGGCCCAGACAACCAACTTAGCGAGCAACGGGTCGTAATCGATGGGCACCGTCCAGCCGGCATAAACGCCGCCATCGACGCGAACACCCGGACCACCCGGCTCGACATATTGCGCGATATCGCCTGGACACGGAAAGAAGCTGTTTTCCGGGTCTTCGGCATAGACGCGGCACTCGATGGCCGAACCACGCCACACGATATCCTCCTGGCGCAATGTGAGCCGCTCTCCCGACGCGATGCGCAGTTGCCAATGTACAAGGTCCACTCCGGTGACCAATTCGGTGACCGGATGCTCCACCTGGAGGCGCGTATTCATTTCGAGAAAGTAAAAACTCCCGTCCTGATCCGACAAAAATTCAAGCGTGCCGGCATTGTAATAATCCGCGGCACGCGCGATCTTCAGCGCCGCTTCTCCGATCGCATGGCGAAGTTCCGGTTTCTTCAGCACAAGGGGCGACGGAGACTCTTCGATCACTTTCTGATGGCGCCGCTGGATGGAACATTCACGCTCGCCGAGGTGGATGATTTGGCCGTATTCATCGCCAAGCACCTGCACCTCAATGTGGCGGGGCTTTTCAATCAATTTCTCGAGATAGACCTCACCGGAACCGAATGCGCGCTCCGCTTCGCCGGAGGCTTCGCGCATGGCGGGCTCCAGTTGAACTGCGGTATCGACGCGGCGCATGCCTTTACCACCCCCGCCGGCTGACGCCTTCAGCAAAACCGGATAGCCGATGGCAGAGGCGGTGCGCACCGCCTCTGCGATATCGGTAATGCCCTGCTGCGTGCCCGGCACAACCGGAGCGCCAACCGACATCGCAAGCCGCCGTGCGGCCGTCTTCGAGCCCATGCGTTCAATCGATTGCCAGGAGGGGCCGATGAACTTAATGCCCGCTTCCCCACACTCCTTCGCAAACATCGCGTTTTCACTGAGGAAGCCATAACCGGGATGAATTGCCTCGGCGCCGGTTTGATGGGCAGCCGCAAGAATCTTGTCCTGGGCGAGATAGCTTTCGCGCGATGTCGCCGGTCCGACACACACGGCCTCATCCGCCATCATGACGTGCAGCGCCTTGCGATCGACATTCGAGAACACGGCAACGCTGGCAATATTCAATTCACGAAGAGCGCGGATGACACGGACCGCAATCTCTCCACGGTTTGCAACAAGCACTTTGGAAAACATTGCTGGAAGGGAAAACAGCGGACGTCAGCCCGTGGCGTGATGCGATTTCGCAGCCGGTTTGACCGTTGCCTCCGACATCTCTCGTGCCCGCGCAATCTGGCATTCGGAGCAATAGCCGCCAACCTCCGTGCGCGCGATCAAAATCTGGAATCCCAGTTTGCTCTCCACCTGCCGCCGCAGCCGCTCCAGAGGTTCGCCGAAGAATTCCTCCACTTTTCCGCACCGCAAACACACGATATGCGCATGCTCCTGCTTGCTCCGCGTTTCGTAGTAATGCTGTTCACCGTTGAAGTGCATCAAGTCTAGCTCGTCCACGAGCCCGCCCTGTTTCAGCAGCTTGAGAGTGCGGTATACGGTGACACGGTTGATCTTCGGATCTTTTTCCTTTGCAAGCAGATAGAGGCTATCCGCGTCGAGATGCCGGCCCGAGCCGTCGATCAGATCGAGGAGAATTTGGCGCTGGCGCGTGAGGCGCACCCCCTGCTGTTGCAGTAATTGCCTGATATCTTGCGCCATGCCCTCAGGATACAAGACAATGAACATCCATGCATTCAGGTTCACGCCGGCCGTCTTCTGTTTCCTGGCATTAGAATGAACTCTTGACACGCTACTATCTGGGCCTCGATGGCGGACAGTCCAGCACAACGATATTGATCGCCGACGAAACCGGCCGCGTCCTGGGGCGCGGCCGAGGCGGTCCGTGCAATCACGTAAGTGGCGACGCCGCGCGAGCAAAATTCTTTCTGGCCGTCAACGATGCCTTGCGCGATGCGTGTAAGCAAGCGAGTCTTAGTCCGGCAAACATCGAGTTCGACTCCGTCTGCCTCGGCTTCAGCGGAGGCGCTGCGGACAAGGACGCCTATTCCCGCGAATTCCTGCGCAGCAAACGCTACAAGATTACGCACGACGCGGAAATCGCATTGAGCGGCGCCACGGGCGGCGAGCCAGGCATCATCATTATTGCCGGCACCGGTTCCATGGCTTTCGGACGTAATGCCGCCGGCGCCACGGGTCGCGCAGGCGGCTGGGGTTATGTGTTCGGTGATGAGGGCGGCGGTTTCGACATCACGCGGCGGGCGCTGCGGGCGGCGCTGCGGTTCGAAGAGGGCTGGGGGCCCGCTACATCGCTGCATCGGATGCTGCTCGATGAAACCGGCGCCGCGACCGCCAACTCTCTGATGCACCGCTTTTATACCCCGGAGTTTTCACGGCCGCGGATCGCGGCATTGTCGCAAGTGGTAAGCCACGCCGCCGAATCGGGCGACGATGCCGCCGCCGGAATACTGCGCGGCGCAGCGGCGGAGCTGATGACGTATGTCGACGGGGTATACCGCCAGTTGTTCAGGACTGGCGAGCACCCGGCGATTGCTCATATTGGCGGAGTTTTCCGAAGCGAGATCGTCCGCCGCGAATTTGCCCGGCTGGCGCGCGAGCATACGGGCTCGGAGCCGACGCCGCCCCGGTTCGGCCCGGCAGCGGGCGCGCTACTCGAAGCGTTGCGCGCAGACGACAATCAAAGCTCGTTGAGCAGCGTTCCGGAATGGGAGAAGTGATGGCCGCCAAACGGAGCAGAATATCGGCGCAATTACACTCGCCTTCCGGCATACTTTCCGGAACAAGCACGAGTCAGTAATAAATCACTGACTTACGCAAACAACGTCGTCTACTTATATTATTACAAGGGCCGATATAACAGAATCAATGTAATGGCCGCTAATTCTTTCCCGGTTCAGATCCGAAACTCTTCGCTGACGCGTCGTGAAAAGTTAGAAAGCCTTATTGGAGCCATTATCTGAAGTGTTCCTCATTGGAGTGAAATCGAAACAAAGTTGCAAATTGCGCTAGGCTAAACACGCCAGCTAGCACTCAAAAGCGCTTCAGATGAGTTACGAGCGTCACACCCACTCGGCAAGATTTCGAGGTTGGGCATTTGGCTCTGAAGTTGCTACTCCTGCCCGCAAAAGCTCGACATTACTTCACACGAGCAGTCGGGTGAACGCGATAGAGCTACAGACGGAGGACAAAATGTGGGGACACACTAACTTAGCGCTTGCAGCACTTGCAATCGCCATTTCGGCGTCCGGCCTTGGCCGCGCGCAATCTTGGGAACCGATGGAGCACCAGCCGGCATTCGGCGCCAGCACCGCGCTGCTGCTGACTGACGGTAAGGTGATGGTGCAGGACACCGGCAACTCCGATTGGTGGCAGCTCACTCCCGACGCATTCGGTAGTTATGTAAAAGGAAACTGGACTCAGCTTGCATCCCTTCCATCGGGATATGCCCCTCTGTATTACGCCTCGGCGGTGCTGGCGGATGGACGTGTCGTTGTGATTGGCGGAGAATATAATTTCTTTGCACCGGTCTGGACGAATCTCGGCGCTATTTACGATCCGAAAGTAAACAAATGGACTTCCCTACCGGCGCCTGACGGGTGGGACAACATAGGAGACGCCCAGGATGCGGTGCTCGCGGATGGCAAATTCCTATTGGCGCATCCCTTTGGAACAGAGGTTGCCGTATTGGACCCGAAAACATTGAAATGGAGCGCCGTGGGTACAGGCAAGGCCGATTCAAACGATGAGGAGGGCTGGACCCTATTGCCGGACGGGTCCATTCTCACCGTCGATATTGAAAATGTGCCACATGCGGAGAGATATATTCCCAAAACTGGTGAGTGGGTTGGCGCGGGAAGCACCGTCGATACTATGGTCACCGGAGAGGAAATAGGGCCGGCAGTGCTGCGGCCGGATGGTTCCGTTTTCGCAACCGGCGCGACCGGCCATACTGGGATTTACACGCCTCCGTCTCATCATGGCGATCCGGGGACATGGAGGGCCGGTCCCGATTTTCCAGACATCATGGGCGAAGGGCAGTTGGACATCGCCGACGGGCCCGCGACGCTACTGCCGAACGGAAATGTGTTGTGCGCCGCCAGCCCCGGAATATTCCAAGCACCTATTCATTTCTTCGAGTTCGATGGAAAGAAGTTGAATCAGGTCGCGGCGGTGCCAAATTCATCTTTCGAAACCTCCTTCGTAGGACGCATGCTTTTACTTCCCACCGGACAGGTGCTATTTACAGACGGCACGCAAGACGTTGAAATCTACACTCCCGGCGGTTCCGCGAAACCCGAATGGCGCCCGCGGATAGATTCTTGCCCGAAGCGGCTCAAAACGGGCAACGCCTATCGCATTTCAGGTGAACAGTTCAACGGGCTTTCACAGGCAGTAGCCTACGGCGACGACGCCACCGCCGCCACAAATTACCCACTGGTTCGCATTACGAACCATGCCACGGGGCATGTGTTTTACGCGCGAACGCACGACCACAGTACCATGGCGGTAGCCACCGGTGGCGCCAAGGTATCCACTCATTTCGACACGCCGAAAGATTTGGAGCCAGGGACCGGCGATCTAGTCGTAATTGCCAACGGCATTGCCTCAAGCCCGCGCAGGATTGAATCGCCGCTGGATGTTCTCATCGACATAAAACCGCGAAAGAAGGGGCTAGCCGATATCAATCTGCCGAACCCCGGCAAAATCGCCGTTGCCATCCTTTCAAGCCGGACTTTCGATGCGGTAAATGAGATCGATACGGCTTCGCTCACGTTCGGCCACACCGGGGATGAGCACAGCCTGGCCTTTTGCGGACGCCCGCGCGACGTAAACGGCGACGGGCTTTCCGACTTGGTTTGCCATTTCTGGACCTCCCAAACCGCCTTCGAACACGAGGGGACGACGGCGGCCTTCCTGGAGGGCAGGACGGTCACGGGACTACCCATCGAAGGTGAAGGCCAAGTTCGGATCGTGCGTAGAGATGGCCGGGACAACGATGATTAAGCCGATCCGGCTGGACCGTACGTAAAGTAGCGGGACGGGACTATCGCCTGAAATGGAAGGGCAATACTCGTCCCGCTCTGGCAATTGTCGCGCACGGGAGAAGCGATATGCCTATCGCCGGATGCTGTAACGCATCGCTTCCTCGCCCAGCACGAGGAGGATTGCCGAACGTAGGGAAGCGCGATCCGGCTCGCCCGTTTCGTGGCGCAGCTTGAGAGCGTAGCGCGCAATATTCAATCCGTCGCGAACAGTGTAGCTCTCATCGGCTGCGTGAGCCTGCTGCAAAAAGTCGGTTACGTACTGCAGGAGATCTTCGTTTGAAAACGGCAGGTTCTCGCGAAGAATGGCGAGTTCTTCCTCGCGCTCGGGGAAATCGATCAGAATCTGAGGTTGCAAGCGGGAATGAATATACTCCGGCAGATCGAAAGTAGAGGAATCCTCGTTCATGGTCGCGACGAGGCGAAAATCCGGATGGGCCTTAATCTTGAGACCGGCGACGATCGATTCGACATAGCGCCGGTTATCGAGAAGCGGCGCCAAACTGGCCCAGCTCTTCTCGCTCATGCGATTACCTTCGTCCAGAATGGCTACGCCGCCTCGAATCATCGCGGTTACGAGCGGGGACGCAACATACTTCAGCTTCGAAGCGCTCTCGATCACGGGCGTGATCAGCAGATCTTCGGGCCTGGTATCCACGGTGGCTTGCAGGATGTACACATCGCGGCCAAGCCGCCTGGCTCCCGCGTACGCCATGGTGGTTTTACCCACGCCGGGCTTACCGAGCAGCCGCGGGTTCATCGGCAGGTCCCGGTCTTCGAGCACCATCCAGGCAGCCATCAGTTGGCGCATAGCCTCTTCCTGGCCGACCCAGGTGACGGCGAGTTCGTCCGGGTGCGCCAAGTGCAGTTCGATGCCTTCAATGGTGACTGTCATGCAAATCTTATTATCCGGTATGACGGTAGGACGGGCGCGCCTGTTGAACGGCGTGATTTTACGCCGGCATTCGTGTGGGGCGGTCCATTGGTCTACGGTGGCCTTCCAGGCCATCCCTGGTTTTGGGCACACAGAGATGGCGGCCTACGAGGCCGCCAGGAGGTCGAGGACCTGTCCCTTCCTCCAGGTTCATCTTGCATGAGACAAAACTGTCCCACCCTTTCAAAACATCTTCGTCGTAAAATGTAGGTGCCTTTTCGATGACGCCGAAACACCTTCGATTTATCTACGTTTTTGAGTTTCTGATCGCCGTCATCGCGATCTTCACCGCCTGGTCCGAAGTAGGAGGGCAGGCTGCGCTCGATTTGATGCATTGGGGGTGGAAATTCGGCCTGGGATTCGGTCTCGCCGCCGTGATAGTGGGCTACACCGCGGCCGTCGTTGCATCGGAATCCATCTGGAGCATGCGCACTTCCCGATGGTTGGCATTGACGCTCGTGTTGCTGCTCGGCATGGGCGTTGTCACTTACTATTACTATCTGCAGGAAGACACCGGCGACACCAACGACGAGCAGGACAATGTCACCTCTTATCATTCTGAAATCGTAAGACACGCCCTGCCACGGGTCTTTGTGCAGGAACGTGTCTAATGGAAGTATCCACGGAAACGCCCCTCGCGACGTGGAGTGATCCGGCTTGCGCCCTGACGGTCGTCTATCCGCTTCCCCTGTTGCATGAAATCGAGTTCGTGGCCAGCGAGGGCTACCGGCGTATTCCGCATGGAGGCATTGAGCATGGCGGGGTTTTGTATGGAAGCGTTCAGGACGATACCATCCGCATTGAAGCATTCCGCGCGATTGAATGCGAACACGCGTTTGGGCCGTCGTTTGTTCTTTCAGCAAACGATATCGAGAGACTTAGGGGACAACTCCACAGTGCACCAGCAGAGCCTGAACTGAGTGGGCTTACCGTCCTGGGCTGGTTCATCTCGCATTCACGGAGCAGGTTGGAGGTAACGAGTCGCGAATGGGCGTGGTTCGATTCGCTCTTTCCCGACTCCTGGCAGGTGCTGCTGCTCATCAAGCCGGAAAAGTTTAAGCCGACACGCTTTGCGTTTGCCTTTCGCGGAGAAGGCCAGACTCAACGGAGCGATCTGACATCGAACGCCTTCGTCCTGCCGCTACCCACGCGCTCCGATCGAACCAAGCGCGGGCGGCAACGGCAGTGTGAGGAACCGACAGCGCCTGAATCGCGTAAAGAAACTACCGACCAGGTTGCTGTTCCTCCGAAAGAAGAGCCATCCGGGCCCCCAGCGCCGGAAAGCGAGGACGTCAGGCAGGACGTGGCGGCGCGGCCACAGGCGCCAGTTACACTCGTTCCGCGGCGCTGGCCGCTCGCCCTATGGGTTTGCTGTATCGTCTGCTGCGTCCTTGTGATGGCGAGTGGTCTCCGTTTTTACTGGATATACGGCGCTTCGCCGCTCTCGTTGCATGCCGTGCGACAGGGTAGTCATTTGTTGGTTTCGTGGCCCGTCGAAACCGGGGCGAATAGTGGAGAATTGAAGGTCCAGAGCGGCGATGCGATGCAGACGACGGAATTAAGCGCCAGTCAGATGCGAACGGGCGAAGTGACGATCGGCATTTCCGGCGCTGACGTGAGAATCGAATTGATCGCGCATCACTGGCTTCACGACGAGCGTGGCCTACTGCGAGTGCTGCTGCCCGAGCGTGCCACAAAGTGAGCTAAACACATCCCTCACGCTCCGGGTACAGTTTCAGGCGCGCTCCTTTGCTATGGTTGAATGCGCAGATCTTCGCCGGCCATCTGTTTCGGCTTCTCTAAGCCAAGCATGCCGAGGATAGTCGGCGCCACATCTTTCAGGGCGCCGTTCGGCTTCAGACGAATGGGATCTTCCGTCATCAGGATGAAGGGCACCGGATTGGTCGTGTGATATGTATGCGGGCCTTTTGTTTTCGGGTCGATCATCATTTCAGCATTGCCGTGATCGGCCGTGATGATCCACGACCCACCGCAACGCTTCAGGGCTTTGTAGATGTCGCTTAGCCCCTGATCGACTGCTTCGCATGCGCGTGCCGTCGGCCCGATTTTTCCAGAGTGGCCGACCATATCGGCATTCGCAAAATTCATGACGATCAGGTCGAAGCCGCCCTTCTCAATCGCTTTGATTACCGTTCCGGCGACGCCCGCGGCGCTCATCTCCGGCTTCAGATCGTATGTCGCTACTTTGGGCGAAGCCACCATCTCCCGCTCCTCGCCGACATAGGGGTTTTCATTCCCGCCGTTGAAGAAATAGGTGACGTGCGCGTACTTCTCTGTTTCAGCAACGCGCAGGTTTTTCCAATTCGCCCTACCCATCACGTCGGCGAGGATATTGTCGGGGTGCTCAGGCGGCAAGACGTACGGCAGAGCGAACGTCTTGTCGTAGAGCGTCATCATCGTGTAGGTAAGATTCTTTGGGGCGAACGACCGCGAGGGTTGCTCGAGCTTTTCATCCGTCAGCGCCATCGTGATTTCACGGGCCCGATCGGCGCGGTAGTTGTACATGATCACGCTGTCGTCATCGCGTATCAGCCCAATCGGCTCATTGCGACTGTCGACAAACGTCGCAGGTTCGACGAACTCATCGGTGATCCCTCGCTCATAGGACTTGCGAACCGCCTCCGCCGCGCTCTGGAACCGATGGCCATTGCCGAGAACCATTGCTCCGAACGCACGATCGATCCGCTCCCAACGCTTATCGCGATCCATTGCGTAATAGCGTCCCGATACCGAAGCGATTTTGCCGATCCCGAGTTGGTTCAGTTTTTTCTCGACCTGCTCGATGTAGCCGGCGCCGCTCTCGGGAGCCGTATCGCGGCCATCCATGAAGCAGTGGACGAATACATCCGTCAAGCCGTGCCGCTTTGCCATATCGAGTAAGGCGAACAGATGAGTGAGCTGCGCGTGAACACCACCGTCGCTGCACAATCCCATGAGATGCAGGCGATGCCCCTCGGCCTTTTTCATCGCGTTCAGCAACACCGGGTTGGCGAAGAACTCACCCGAGCTAATCATCAGGTCGATACGTGTTACGTCCATGTACACGACACGCCCGGCGCCCATGTTCATGTGTCCCACTTCGCTGTTTCCCATCTGGCCTTCAGGAAGCCCCACGAACGGTCCGGATGTGTGGATCAGCGTGTTGGGATACTTACTCAGAATTTCGTCATAAGTCGGCTTTTTAGCCGCTGCGATGGCGTTGCCTTCAGCCGCCGGAGAATAGCCCCAGCCATCGAGGATCGTGAGGACGAGTGGTTTTTTATTTGCCATCAGGCGCCCTTATTGCCGGAAGGCTTTCTTGCCCAGATAGACCGCGGCGTCGCCTAGCTCCTGTTCAATCCGTAGCAACTGGTTGTACTTAGCGAGGCGGTCCGTACGGCTGGCCGAGCCCGTCTTAATCTGTCCCGCGTTGGTGGCCACAGCCAGGTCTGCGATAAACGCATCCTCGGTCTCACCAGAGCGATGCGAAGCCACCGTAGTGTAGTTTGCGCTCCAGGCGAGGCGCATCGCCTCGAGCGTTTCGGTCAGCGAACCAATCTGGTTCACCTTCACAAGAATCGAGTTTGCCACGCCCTTGTCGATGCCGCGCTGCAGAATTTCGGGATTCGTGACAAAAACGTCATCGCCGACTAGCTGAATCTTCTTGCCGAGCGCATCGGTTAACGCCTTCCAGCCGTCCCAATCACCTTCCGACATGCCATCTTCAATCGAAATGATTGGATATTGGCGTACCCAGTTCAACCAGAACTCGATCATCTCCTCCGAAGACTTCTCGCTCTTATCGGACTTCTTAAAGACGTACTTCTTTTTATCCCCGTCGTAGAACTCACTGCTGGCGGGATCGAGCGCGAGGGCGATCTGCTCGCCGGGCTTGAAACCCGCCTTGGTAATGGCTTCCATCAGCACTTCGAGCGCTTCCTCGTTGGACTTTAGATTGGGCGCGAAGCCGCCCTCGTCACCGACCGCGGTGGAATACCCGCGTTTCTTCAGAACGCTTTTCAAGGTGTGGAACGTTTCGACGCCCATCCGCAGCGCCTCGGAGAACTTAGAAGCGCCAATAGGCACAATCATGAACTCCTGGACATCCACCGAGTTGTCGGCATGCGCGCCGCCGTTAATGACATTCATCATGGGAACAGGGAGAACACGCGCATTCACGCCGCCGAGATAGCGATAGAGCGGCGTCATTTCCGATGCGGCTTGCGCACGCGCAACAGCCATCGAAACGGCAAGAATCGCATTCGCGCCGAGCTTGCCCTTGTTGTTGGTCCCATCTAGCTTCAGCATCGTGCGGTCGACGAGCGTCTGGTCGGCGGCGTCGAGACCAGTGACAGCGGGCGAGATCGCCTCGTTCACATTCTTCACTGCCTTTAATGTGCCCTTGCCGAGGTAGCGACCTTTGTCTCCATCGCGAAGTTCTACTGCTTCGAATTCACCGGTGGATGCGCCCGACGGAACGGCCGCGCGACCGAGCGCTCCGTCGGCGAGATGTACGTCCGCTTCTACGGTAGGGTTGCCGCGCGAATCCAGAATTTCTCTTCCAATAACCTTAACGATGTCCATGAATTGTCCTCTCGGAGTTTGCGCCGGGACCGCTCGCGGGAAGCCCGGGCGGATCGATCACGTCTGAAAATGGCGCGAACTTTTACTGTATCGCAGCAGCGATTGGCGGCCTGTATTCGGGAACTAATGTAGAATAATAAGTTACGCGGCTCGCCATCCTTCCGGCGGGGCGCATTGAACCGGAAGGTGGTGAATTAGTTTGGCAGAAGTCCATCTCCAAGATGGTGAAACGTTGGAGAGTGCTTTGCGCCGCTTCAAGCGCAAAGTACAGCAAGAAGACATCGTAAAAGAAATCAAGCGTCACTCCTTCTATCTCAAGCCCGGTGAAAAGCGCCGTCAAAAAGAGGCGCTCGCCCGTAAGCGCAATCGCAAGAAGCGCCCGCGCGACATCGAGTAGAGTTTCTTTCAAATCCTAAATCCAAGGGGCAGGTTAATCACCTGCCCTTTGGATTTGTGGCGTCCGATTGTTCGTGCTGCCGGGCAGTGCTAACGTAAGCGCTTCTCGGCACGAGTGCCGATGCAGCAGGTTAAGACTCTGAGCCATCCAAAGCTCTCACTTATGGCTCGGACACTCGTGCCTGCAGCGTCTCGATGAGCTCAACAGCTATCAGGCCGAATATCTTACGGCCGCCTGCGCCGCGAGCACGGCCTTCACCGCCGCGATGAACCC
>Ga0134128_10004421_pt1 | contig 17200 bp, 14 predicted proteins | sample KB31754_FD_96462 | JGI IMG/M metagenome (GOLD analysis project Ga0134128, IMG submission 96462) | Terrestrial soil microbial communities with excess Nitrogen fertilizer from Kellogg Biological Station, Michigan, USA - KB3-175-4 | ecosystem: Environmental > Terrestrial > Soil > Unclassified ... | reverse complement strand
GGCCACGAAGAAGGTGATGAGCAGCGAGGTGAGCGTCGCCAGCCCGACGCGCGTCGAGACGTAGCGGAAGACGTTGGCGCCGGGCAGCCGGTCGTGCTGCGCCAGAACGTGGAAGAGGTGGAACAACATGGACTAGGGTCCCCTTTCCAGCATCTGGGCGGCCGCCGGTCCGAGCGCGGCCTTGAGCGCCTCGACGGCCCGCTCGAGGCGGAGCCCGCGCGAGGCCTTGACCAGGATCCAGTCGCCGGGCGCCGTCCAGGGGGCCAGCGTCGCGGCCGCCGCCTCGGGTGAGGCGGCGACGAGGGCATGTGCGGGCGGCAGGCCGGCCGCGCGCGCTTCTTCGACCACGACCGGCGCCAGCGCCCCGACCGCGCAGAGCCCGCAGAGCGCGAGGCCGGCCGCCCGGCCGAGCGCGCGGTGCGCTGCCTCGGCGCCCGCGCCGAGCTCGAGCATGTCGCCGAGGATGCCGAATCGGCGGCCGCTGCCGGCGGCGGCCGTCAAGGCCGCCAGCGCGGCGTTCATCGAAGCGGGGTTGGCGTTGTAGCAGTCGTCGAGGATCGTGCGCCCGCCGGCGGCGACCGGCGCCGAGCGGTGCGGCGGCAGGGCCACGCTCTCGAGGCCGCGGCCGGCGTCGACCGGCGAGACCCCGGCCGCGAACGCCGCCGCCAGCGCCGCCGCGCCGTTGCGGGCGTTGTGCGCCCCGCCGAGCGGCAGCCGCACGACGACGGGCGTGCCGCGCACGGCGTAGCGCACGACCGCGCCGTCCGCCCCGGCCGGAACGAAGTCGAGCACCCGCACGTCGCCCGCGCCGCGGCCGCCGAAGGTGAGCCGCCGCTCGGGCGCCACCGGCCCGGCCTGCGCCGCGATCAGCGGATCGTCGACCGGGAGCACCGCCGTCGCCTGGGGGCCCAGCCCGGCGAAGAGCTCCCCTTTGGCGCGCGCGACCCCTTCGATCGATCCGAGCGTCTCCAGGTGCGCCGCCGCGACGTTGGTGATGATCCCGATCTCCGGGCGGGCGATCGCGGTCAGGTAGGCGATCTCGCCCGGCGCGCGCATCGCCATCTCCAGCACCCAGGCGGCCTCCGTGCCGCTCGCGGAGAGGATCGTCAGCGGCAATCCGACGTCGGTGTTGAAGTTGCCCGGCGTGCGCAGCACCTCGCCGAGCGGGCGGAGCGCCGCCGCGCAGAGCTCCTTGGTCGTCGTCTTGCCGTTCGAGCCGGTCACCGCGACCACCCGCCCGCGGAACTCGTCCCGCACGGCGCGCGCCAGATCGCCCAGCGCCCGCCGCGGATCGTCGACGGCGATCACCGGGACGCCCGCGCAGCCCGCTGGCAGGCCGCGCGGGCCGGCGACCACCACGCCGGCCGCCCCGGAGGAGACCGCCTGGGCCGCGAAGTCGAACCCGTCGACCCGCTCGCCCGGCAAGGCGAAGAAGAGCTGCTCGGCCCGGAGGGCGCGGCTGTCGGCCGCGGCGCCGGTGAACCCGGGTCGCGCGCCCGCCTGCAGGATGGTCCCCTGCATCGCCCGGGCGGCGAAATCGATCGGGCGGGTCGCGGCGCTCATGGGGGCGCGCTTCCCGCCGCCAGGGCCGCGGCGGCCTCCTCGCGGTCGTCGAAGTGCAGCCGCGTCGTGCCGACGATCTGGTAGTCCTCGTGCCCCTTGCCGGCGATGAGCAGGACGTCGCCGGGGCGAGCCGCGGCGGCGGCGGCCCGGATGGCCGCCCGCCGTTCGACCTCGACGTGGTAGCCGCGCGGGGCCGCGCCGAGCGCGGCGGCCGAAAGCTCGAGCCCGCCCGCGCGCCGCACCCCTTCGACGATCATGGCCACGATGCCGGCGGGCTCCTCGGTGCGCGGGTTGTCCGAGGTGACGAGGGCCAGATCGGCGTCGCGCACGCCGATCTCGCCCATGAGCGGGCGCTTGCCGCGGTCCCGATCGCCACCGCAGCCGAACACCACGATGAGGCGCCCGGGTGGGCTCCCGCCCGTGGCCGGCGCCACCAGCGGCCGCACCGCCGCGATCGCCCGCTCGAGCGCGTCGGGCGTGTGCGCGTAGTCGACCAGGCAGAGGACACCGCGCCCGTTCGCCACCCGCTCGAGCCGCCCCGGTACGCCGGGGAGCCGCGCCGCGCCCGCCACGATGGCGTCGCCGGCGATCCCCCGCGCGACGGCCATCCCCACCGCCAGCGCCAGGTTGTCCAGGTTGTAGCCGCCGACGAGCGGCGTGACGATCTCCAGCTTGCCGGACGGCGTGGCGATCGTCGCCCGCGTGCCGTCGGGCTCGAACCGGTGGCGCTCGACCACCACCTCCGCGCCGCGGGCCGCCTCGCCCGGCGCCCGCGCCACGCCCAGCGTCGCGCTCGCCCTGGCGCGCGCGCGCATCCGGCGGCCCGCTTCGTCGTCGGTGAAGGTCACCGCCACGCCGTGCTGGGGGTCGATCAGCCGCTCGAACAGGATCGCCTTGGCGTTTTCGTACTCCCCCATCGTGCGGTGATAGTCGAGGTGATCCTGCGTCAGGTTGGTCAGCCCTCCCACCCGGAACCGGCAGCCGTCGAGGCGCCCCTGCGCCAGCGCGTGCGAGGTCGCTTCTAGCACGACGTCGGTGGTCCCGACCGCGCGCATGTCGCCGAGGAGCGCGTGCAGCATGAGCGCGCCCGGGGTGGTCAGCGGCGCGACCCGCCCGCCGCCCGCCAGCCCGGCCGCCCGGTAGGTGATGGTGCCGAACAGGCCGGGCGCACGCCCGCCGGCGCGCAGCATCTCTTCGAGCAGGTAGGTCGTCGTCGTCTTGCCGTTGGTGCCGGTCACGGCCATCAGCGTCAGCGCCGCGGCCGCGCCGAACCGGTTGGCGGCGATGATCCCCAGGGCGTGCCGCGCGTCGGGGACGGTCACCACCACGCCCGGAAAGTCGGCCGGCGGCTCCCCCTCGGTCACCAGCGCCGCCGCGCCGCGCGCCGCCGCGTCGGCCACGAACCTCCGTCCGTCAGCCGCCGTCCCGGGAACCGCGACGAAGAGATCGCCCGCCGTGACGGCCCGCGAATCGTCACGGACCTCGGCGATGGAGAGCGACGCGAACGCCGCGCTCGCGCTCTGCGCCCCGTCGACGCCGCGAAGCAATGCCCCCAGCGAGGTCATGCCTCAGTCTGCCTTGCGCCCGAAGGCGACGCGACAGACCACGCCGCGCGGCGCAGGCCCGGGCGCCGGCCGCTGCCGCAGCGCCACGCCGGTGGCGCGCCCTTCCGGATCGTCGAACGCCAGCTCGACGCCGCTCCGGTGGGCCGCGTGGATCGCCTGGCCGACGCTCATCCCCAGAAAATCGGGCACCTCGATCCGCTCGACCGCCGCGGCCGCGCGCCCGCCTTCGGCCCCGGCGACCTCGTCCCACTTCTCGGCCAGCGCCGGATCCTCGCCCAGCGCATCGTCGTCGAGCGGAAGGTCGGTCGGGGGCGCGTCGTTGCCACCCGCATCGTCGCCCTCCGCGGCGAGGCCCTTGGCCGCTTCGACCTCGGGCTTGCGGGCCGTCTTGCCGCCGGCCACGACGTCGGTGGTCGGCGCGACGTGCAGGTACCGCAGCGCCTCGACGGCGATCTCCTTGAAGATGGGCGCCGCCACGACGCCGCCCAGGTGACTCCCCTGCGGCTCGTCGACCACCACGATGATCGCCAGCCGGGGGTCCTCGAGCGGCACCACACCGAGGAACGACGACACCCACTTGGTCGGGTCGTAGTGACCGTTCGCCACCTTCTGCGCGGTCCCCGTCTTCCCGCCCACCGTGTACCCCTCGATGGCCGCCTGCGGCGCGGTGCCCCCCTTTTCGACCGGGCCCTTCATGATTTCTAGCATGGTCCGCGCCGCGGCCGGCGACATCACCCGGCGATCGGGCGCGACGGCCGGCGTGTCGATCGTGCCGTCTGGCGCGACGACCCGCGCCACGATGTGCGGCTGGCGATAGATCCCGCCGCCCGCGATGGCGCTGACGCCGGCGATCATCTGCAGGGGCGTCACCGCGATCCCCTGCCCGAACGAGATGTTGGCGAACCCGATGTCGCCCCACTTCTCCACCGGCCGCACGACGCCCGAGCGCTCACCCGGCAGGCCAATCCCCGTCGGGTGCCCGAACCCGAACCGTGCCAGCGCCTGGGCGAACGCGTCGCGCCCGAGGCGGCGCGCGATCTTGGTGGCGCCGATGTTGCTCGAGAACTTGTAGACCTCGGCCACGCTGAGCACGCCGTGCCCGTGCGTGTCGTGAATGGAGTATTTCCCCACCATCATCCGCCCCATGAGGCAGTCGAACTTGTCCTCGGGCTTGACCACCCCTGCCTCCAGCGCCGAGGCGATGGTGAAGGTCTTCATGGTCGAGCCGGGCTCGTAGGTGTCGGTGATGGCGCGATCGCGCGCCTCGGCGTCGGCCGCGCTGCCCGACTCGTTGGGGTTGAACGTCGGGACTGAGGCCATCGCCAGCACCTCGCCGGTGCGGGGGTCCATCACGATCGCCACCGCGCCCTTGGCGTGGTGCTCGGTCGCGCCGGCCGCCAGCGCCCGCTCGGTGATGAAGGTGAGATAGCGATCGATGGTCAGCACGGCGTCGCTGCCGCTCGTGCTGGGCGCGTCGACCGTCCCTTCGACGGCGATGTCGCGTCCGAGCGCGTCGCGCACCCCCTGGACGGACGAGGTCGTGCCGCGGAGCTGCTTGTCCAGCGCCAGCTCGACCCCGTCGAGCCCGTTGCCGTCGGCCCCCGAGCGCCCCATGACCGTCGCCGCCAGACTCCGGTTGGGATAGAAGCGCCGCGGTTCGCGGGTGAAGGCCATGCCCGGCAGCCCCAGCGCCTTGACCGCCGCCGCCTCCTCGGGCGTGACCTTCCGCTTGACCCAGGCGAAGAACCGCCGCTGCTCCAGCTTCTTTGCCAGCTCGGCGCGGTCGAGCCCCAGGATGCGCGCCAGTTTTCGGGCCGCCTCCGCCGGCTCCGGGAGCTGCCGCGGGTTGCAGTAGATCGAATCGACGTCGGCCGTCGACGCCAAATCGGCGCCGTTGCGGTCCAGGATCCGCCCGCGCCGCGGCGGCAGCTCGATCTCGCGCAGGTACTGCTCCTCCGCCATCGCCCGCAGCCGATCGGCGTCCCGCACCTGCAGGTTGAACGCCCGCTTGGCGACGGCGGCGAACAGGACCGTCAGGACGACACCGCAGCCGGCGATCCGGACGCGCGCCCAGCGGCTGGCCGGAATCAGCAACGCCGGCTCCCGCGCCGCCGCGTCACGGCAGCATCACCCCGGCTCCCAGCTTGATGACGTTGGTGGACGCGGGCGGCCCCATCTGCAGCTTGTCGTGCGCCAGGCCGATGACCCGGCCGGGATCCTTAAGCATGCCGATCTCGATGGTGAGGCTGCGCTGGCGTTCCAGAAGCTCGCCGTTGGCGCGTTTTTCGTGGCCCAGGTCGTAGGCGATCTGGATCCCGTGCATCCGCACCGCCACGTGGGCCAGCGCGCCGGCCGTGAGGAGGGCCAGCGCGAACGCCCAGACGCCGACGCCGCGCCTCCGCCCGACGTCCAGGCGAGGGAGGCCCGCCAGCGCGCCCGCGCCCTCTTGCCCGGCGCCGCGTCGCGACGCGTTCGCCCGGTCCCGTCCGTCCCCGACGACGATCATCAAATTCGCTCCGCCGCTCGGAGATGGGCCGAGCGCGCGCGCGGATTCCGGGCCCGTTCGGCACCGCTCGGCGGGACGACGTGCTTGGTCAGGATGCGTAGCACCGCCGGGCCGCTGCCGTCGCGCCCGGCGAGCGCCCGTAGCCGCCGCTTGACGATCCGGTCCTCCAGCGAGTGGAAGGCAATGACGCAGAGCCGGCCGCCCGGGCGCAGGCAGTCGGCCGCCACCGAAAGCAGCCGTTCCAGCTCCTCGAGCTCCTGGTTGACGGCGATCCGCAGCGCCTGGAACGTGCGGGTAGCCGGGTTCTTGCCATATTCGTGGCGGGGGATGGCGCGGGCCACCAGGGCGGCGAGCTTCCCGGTGGTGTCGAGATCGCCCGCGCGCCGGGCCTCGACGATCGCGCGCGCCACGCGAGCCGCGTGCCGCTCCTCGCCGTAGTCCCGGATGATCTGCGCCAGCTCCACCTCGTCGACCCGCCGCAGGAGGTCGGCCGCGGTCTCGCCGGCCGAAGGGTCCATCCGCATGTCGAGAGGGCCGTCGTTCCGGAAGGAAAATCCTCGCTCCGGTCGGTCGAGCTGCGGCGAGGAGACGCCGAGGTCGACCAGGAACCCGTCGACCGCGACCAACCCAAGCCGATCGAGGACCTCGCGCGCCTCGGAGAAGCGCGCGTGAACCAGCGTCACCCGGTCGCCGAACGGCATCAACCTCACCCGGGCGGCGTCCAGCGCCTCCGAGTCCCGATCGATGCCGATCACGCGGCCATCCGGGGCCGACCGCTCGAGCACGCCCGCCGCGTGGCCACCCAGCCCCACGGTGCCGTCGCAATAGACGCCGGCCGGCCTCGGGGCGAGCCAGGTCAGGACCTCCTCGAGCATGACGGGGAGGTGGGGCGCCCGCTTCTGCCGCGACATGTCATCGGGTTCGGACAGGCCGGGCGTCATGTGCGCCTTCATTCTTGACCGGGGGCCCCGAGTGTCAAGTTTTGTGCCGATATAACTTACGTGATTTCAATTAGATAGGAGCAAGCCAGGGGACAACCACTTCGCGACGCCGGGGGGCCTCACAGGCCAAATTCACGGCCGAACGGGCGCTCCAGCGCGCACCAGCGAAGGGCGAGCAGAGCTAACCCCGCTTGACTAAAGGGTTCTTTGGATTATAGTGCTGGCCGGGTTTCAACGGCGGAGGACTTCAGGACTCATGCAGGAGACGGGGATGGACGCGAAGTTTTTCGAGATGGATACGAAGATGGAAGCGCTTCGTACCAAGACGGCCAGCTTCCCGGCGAAGATCCTGAGGGACTACCAAGACCGCCTGGACGTGTCGTGGATATTTCACGACAACGCGCTCGAAGGCGTGGTGCTCTCGTACTCCGAGCTGAAGGCGGCGATCGATCAGCGCATCATCAGCGACGTCACGCTGATCCCGATGTACGAAGAGGTTCGCAACCAGAAGACCGCGGTCGACTTCGTGCGTGAGGCGAGCGTCGCCAAGAAGCCGCCCAACGTGGACCTCGAGCTGATCCGCAAGCTCTACGCGATCTTGACGCCCGAGGAAGCGGCCAAGGGGTACCCGTACCGGAAGGAGAACCCGCTCCACCGGCTCTACTATCACGAGATCGCGGCGCCCGAGAAGATCACCTACAAGATGAGGAAGCTCGGGGAGTGGATGGAGTCGGACGAGTTCGCCGAGCTGCACCCCATCACCCGTGCGGCCAAGGTCCACTTCCGGCTTCTGTCGGCGTACCCGTGGACGAAGAACTCGGGCAAGGTCGCGCGCCTGTTGATGAACTTCATCCTCATCAAGCACGGCTACCTGCCGGCGGTCATCCACTCGATCGAGCGGCAGCGGTACTACGAGGCCCTGCGGACCGAGAACGACGCGCTCCTGAACCTGGTGATCGAGTCGCTGGAGAACAGCATCGAGACCACCGGCAAGTTCCTCGACGAGCTCAACGGCCTCCGCGTCAAGCGGGCCAGCTGACCGCGCCGGCTACCTGCCGACGCTCGCTCTTCGCTCGCTCGGTTCCAGTTGCGGGCGGCGAGGGGCGGGTGCCTCCCCGCCCTTCACACCTCAAAGGTTGGAATCGTCGGGCGGAACGACAGAGCCGCCCTCCTCAGCTCCGGGCGGGAACGCACCCGCCCCTCGCCACCCTCGCGTTCCACCTCGCCTCGCGGTTGATGGCGGACGAAGTGGGATCGGCAGGATCGCTCTTCGCGGGGGGGGGGCGCGGGACCCTTTGAGGTCCCGTGTAAATAGAAACGCGCCGGACGGGCGGTCCCGCCGGCGCGTTTGAATCCGCTAGTTGACTGGTCGGGGGGCTGACGCCGCGGGGCGCCGCCCAGTTCATGGGTCTCGTCGGCGTGAGCCGCGCCGAAGAATCCAGGTTTGCGTCCTCTTGGGCTCAGGACTGCGAACGTGAGAGGGAAACTCGAGGAGGGCTACTTCCGGTCGGCCTCCTTGTGTCCGAACCGGGAGAGATGGCGTAGAGAGAGCGTACCGTTCCGGTGGGTGCGTTTACTCATGCGTTCTTCTCCTCCTTTGTGGGCCAGTCGTTCGCGGACCCTTCCATGATGTTAGCTTGCAGCGACCGATTTCGCCAGTTGGTGATATGAGAGGAAAAAATGTCTGACGGCAAGCCGAGCGGGGGTCGGGGCGCGCGATTCGCGGGGGCGATGGACCCGGCGGCGGCGGCGCTCAACGCGTCGGTCCATTTCGATCGGCGCCTCCTCCGCGACGACGTGCGGGGGAGCCAGGCGCACGCCCGGATGTTGGCGGCGGCCAAGCTGATCTCGGCGGCGGACGCCGAGGCCATCGTGACGGGGCTCGACGAGGTCGCGGCGGAGATCGCCTCGGGGAAGCGGGCGCTCGATCCGGCGCTGGAAGACATCCACATGAACGTGGAGAGCCGCCTCATCGAGATGATCGGCGAGCCGGCGCGGCGGTTGCACACCGCACGCAGCCGCAACGATCAGGTGGCGACCGACCTGCGGCTCTACGCCCGGCGCGCGGCGCTCGAGATCGTGACGGGCATCGATCGGGCGCGGCTGGCGCTCTGCCGGCAGGCGCGCGCGCACGCGGCGACGCTGCTGCCCGGATATACGCACCTGCAGCGCGCGCAGGTGGTGACGCTCGGCCATCATCTGCTGGCCTACGCCGAGATGCTCGGGCGCGATCGCGGTCGGTTCGCGGACGCCGAACGGCGGGCGAGCGAGTCACCGCTCGGCTCGGGCGCGCTCGCCGGGACCGGGTTGCCTATCGATCGGACGCACACGGCCCGTGCGCTGGGGTTCACGGGCGGACCGACGCACAACAGCCTCGACGCGGTCTCCGATCGCGACTTCGCGGCGGAGCTGGCCTTCGCGGCGGCGCTGCTGGCGGTGCACCTGTCGCGGCTCGGCGAAGAGTTGGTCCTCTGGTCGACGACGGAGTTCGGGTTCGTGCGGCTCGGCGAAGGCTACTGCTCGGGCAGCTCGCTCATGCCCCAGAAGCGCAACCCTGACACCGCCGAGCTCTTGCGCGGCAAGTCCGGGCGCGCGGTCGGCGATCTGGTGGCGCTGTTGACGATCAGCAAGGGACTGACGCTGGCCTACAACAAGGATCTGCAAGAGACACAGGAGCCGCTCTACGACGCGGTCGAGACCGCGCAGCAGTCGCTGGCGGTGCTGCCCGGTCTCGTCGCCGCGCTGGAGTTCGACGTCGAGCGCATGCGCGCGGCGGCGGCCGACCCGGCGCTCGGGGCGACCGATCTGGCCGAGGAGCTGGTCCGGCGGGGGATGCCGTTCCGCAGCGCGCACGAAGTGATCGGGCGGCTCGTTCGCCGCGCCGAGGAGAAGCAGCTCCCGCTGCACCGGCTCGACGCCGCCGATCTGCGGAGCGTCGACGCGGCGCTGTCACCCGAGGTGATGCAGGCGCTCGATGCCGCTCGCGCTGTCGCAGCCCGCGCGCTGCCGGGTGGCCCCGCGCCGGCCATGGTCGAGCGTGAGGTGGCGCGCCTCGAAGCCGAGCTGCGCGCGCTGGGCTTCGAGCCGTAGCCGTCGCGCTTGTCGTCTCCGGCGCGGTGATTATCGACATCATCGCAAGGAGGGAAAACGACGATGGCAAACCTCATCAGGAAGTACCCGGGTAACGAAGCGGTTCAGTCCGGCGCGGCGTGGGATCCGGTGCGCCTCATGCGCGACATGTTGCGCTGGGATCCGTTCCGCGAGGTCGAAGCGGTGTTGAGCCCGAGCGACGTGCGCGGCTTCGCCCCGACCTTCGAGGTCACCGAGACGAAGGACGCTTATCTGTTCCGCGCCGACCTGCCCGGCGTGAAAGAGCAGGACCTCGAGATCTCGCTGACCGGGACGCGGCTGGCGATCTCCGGCCACCGCGAGCAGGAGAAGCACGAACAGAGCGACACCTTCTACGCCAGCGAGCGCGCGTACGGCAGCTTCACGCGCTCGTTCACGCTGCCCGAGGGTGTCGACGGCGACAGCGTCTCCGCCGATCTCAAGAACGGCGTGCTCACCCTGACGGTCCCGAAGAAGCCCGAGGTGCAGCCGAAGAAGATCACGGTCGGCAACGGCGGCGGCGGGGAAAAAGCGAAGGCCTAACGAAGCGGCTCAGAATCGCGCCCGGAGATAGAACGATCCGGGCGCGACACCGATCGCCACCTTCTGGTTGGTCGACGGCGCGGTGAAAAAGATGGCCGGGCCGCCCGCGATGGCCGCGGTCCCGACGCCAACGAGGATCCAACCCGCCGTGGCGGTATTGTATTGAGGCCCGCCCTTCACGCCGTTCGTCGAGCGGCCGTCGAGGGCGACCCATACCGCGCCCCAGGCGACTGCGGCGGCGCCGACGCCGGCCAGGGTGATGCCGCCCCAGGTGTGCCAGCTTCCGCTGCGCGCTTCGGGTGAAAGAGTGGGCTTGGCCGTGACCGTCGGCATCGGTGCCGTCGCCGGTTTCGGCGGCGGCGCTGGGGGCGCTGGGAGCGGCGTGGGCGCGACCGGCGTCAGCGCGATCGCCAGAGTCGATCGTTTTCCCGGCGTGATGGTGGCAGTGCGCTCGAACGGTCGAAAGCCTGGCGCGCTGGCAGTGACCGTGACGGTCCCTTCCGCGAGGCGGATCGCCGGTACGGTCGGGAGCGTCCCCACGGAGTTACCGGCGATGAACACCTCGGACCCGGCGGGCCCGCTGACGACCAGCTCGCCGACGTGCTGCCGGCAGACGGCCAGGGCCTCGTCGAGAAACGTCCGGTTCTTGTGGACCCAGGCGTCGTCGGGGCTCGACAGTGACATGGCCAGGTGACCTTCAGCGTCGACCCATCGTTTGAGCGACGTCTCCACCAGTCCCATCTGACCGAAGGTCCGCGCCGACGGCGCCAGCGCGTGCGCGCGGCGGAATTGCTCGAGCGCCTCCTCGGGCCTGCCATTTCTTCGTAGATTCAGGCCTTCCTCGATGAGCGCGTCCGGGCTCGGAGCGGCGTGGGCCGAGGCCGAGAGTAGGACGAGCGCGAGATAGACGGCCAGCGACAGAGCGCGCCTCACGGTCAGGGATCTAGCCATTGCTCGACCTGCGCATCAACGTCCAAGAGGATGACCTCGAATCTCAGTTCGATGGAATACCAATTCCGTTCTTGTCGAGACCCGTCATCGGCGCGCCAGGTGGTCGCGTTGCGTGGCTTCTGGGGCCCGGCGACCGTTTCGCTGGTTTCACGGGAGTCGGCTCCGCCCGCGGGGCAGGGGGTGGGGGCGCGGGCTTCTCGAGCTCGGGTGCCGCGGCGGTCGGCATGACCGCCGGAGCCGGCGGCGTAACAGGTTTCGAAACCGGTTCGCCCGGCGGGTTGGCAGGCGCGACCACGACTGACGGCGCGGGCTTGACAACCATCCATCGGTAGCCGGCGGCGAGCGCGGCGAGAACCAGCGCAGCCGCGACGATCGCGACGCCCGGACGCCGGCGCCGCTGGGGCGCTTCCGCCGCCGGTGGCGTCGCGGGGCGGCCAGGGGCAGCGCCGGCCAACTTCGTCGACACCAGGAGCTGGGGGCTTGCCGTCGCGCGAGGCTCCGGCACGCCGTCGCCGTCGATCGGCAGGACCGCGGTGGGGTCGACCGATGGACGAGCGCCCGGTGTCGCGCCCCGCAGGGGTCCGCCGGGGGTCGCTCCGGCAGGCGCGATCGGCAGCGTCGGGTCGGTCGCCGGATCGGCCGGCGGCGTTTGAAGATAGAAATTCTTCCACTCGAGCTGGCTGCGCGGGCTGGCGAAGCTCCAGAGCGCTTGGCCGAGCGCGTGCACTGAGGGGAAGCGCTGCGCCGGATCGGGGTGCATGGCGCGCAGGATGATCGCTTCCAACGCGGGTGGGATCTCGGGCCGGTGCGCGCGCGGACCTCGGAACCGACCGATCTCGATGGCCCGCAGCAGGCTGAGGTTTTGGTGGTCTTCGAACGGGAGCTTCTTGGTGAGGCAGACGTAGATCAGCACGCCCAGGGCGTACTGATCGCTCTTGGGGCCGACCTTTCCGTTGATCTGCTCGGGCGACAGGTACTGCGGCGTCCCCAGGATCTGCCCTTCCTGCGTGAGGTCGCCCGCGACCGGCGCCTTCGAGACGCCGAAATCCAGAACCTTGATCTCGGGGCCCGTGTCGGTGTCGGCCAGGAAGATGTTGCTCGGTTTGAGATCGCGATGGACGACCCCCTGCTGGTGACAGGCCCGCAGCGCCGCGCAGACGCACAACATCACATCGGCCACGTAGTCGACGGCCAGCTGTTCCCCGGCCTGTCGGACCACCTCGCCGAGGTCGCGCCCCCGCAGATACTCCATCACCAGATAGGGCGTTCCGTCCTCGGTGACGCCGAAGTCGATGACCTGCACGACGTTGCGGTGATCGACCTTCGAGGCGGCCAGCGCCTCCCGCATGAACCGCTGGCGCAGCTCGTCGGTCAGGCCAGCGGCGCCTCGGTGCGAAACGACGGTCTTGAGCGCGACCGTACGGCCGAGCCGGCTGTCGACCGCGCGGTACACCTCTCCCATGCCGCCTTCGCCAATGAGCTCGTGAAGCTCATAACGATCGATCCGGCGTCGTCTCAACGAATCGGTTTCGGACGAACCCATCCTGCAGAAGGCGAATATTCCGCTATTTTTCGCCCGACCGCCAACTGACAGTTTCGTCGGGTGCCGCGTGCCCGAGCGCGTCGTTCAGAAGCGGGTTTCGAAACGAACCGAATGCGCCGAGACGTCGATGGTCGAATTGGGAGCGACGGAATGGAGCGCGGAGAGGAGCAGCGCGCCACCGGCCAGCCCCAGTGCGCTCCCCCCGGCGGCCAGCACGATTCCTGGGGTCTTCGTGGCGTAGAGCGGTCCGCAACCGCCGCAGGTCGGGCGGCCGTCGAGCGCGATCCAGGTGATCCCCCAGGCGAGCGCCACCGTCCCGGCGGCCGCCAGCGCCGCGCCCTCCCACACGCGGGTGCGTGTTCGGGGCGGGGACTCGGCGGCGACCACCGGCGGCTGAGCCTCGGGGTTCGGCGCCGCCAGCTCGAGCGGCTGGAGCACGATCGAAATCGCGACCCGCGCCCCCCCTTTGATCGAGACCTGGACGGCATAGGGCTTGCGGCCATCGGCGCTGGCCGAGATTTCGAGCTCGCCTTCCGCCAATCGGAGCGGCGTCAGCGGCAGCGTCCCGGCCTTCTTGCCGGCGACCGAGATCCGCGTTCCAGGGGGACCCGTGATGGCCAGCTCGCCGACATGTTCGCGCGCGTGGTCCATCGCCTGGTCGAGGAAGCGCCGGTTTCGGTGCACCCAGCCGTTGTCCGGCGTCGTCAGCGCCGCGGTCAGATGCGCGTCGGCGTCGATCCAGAGCTGGAGTGACGATTCGACCAGGCCCATCTGGCCGAGCGTGCGCGGCGAGGGCGCCTCCTGGTAAGCGCGACGGAACAGGATCAGCGCCTCCTCCGAGCGTCCGGCGCGCCGGAGGTCGAGCCCGCGCATGATGAGGGCGTCGGCCTCGGGCCCCTTCACTTGAGCGACGGCCGTGCTCAACGGAGCGACGACGGCGAAGGCGAGGGCGACGGCGCGCAGGAAAATGCTCATTTCGATGCTCCTCATTCGGAGGGGATTCCGATTCCGAACGGGTCGATGTTCGGCAGGGCGGGTGAAAAAGGTGCTTCCTGTCGCGCGCGGGCACGCGGCCGGTGCCGGGACCGAACGGGGCGGTCCTCGGGCGGCGGCACGACGGCCTCGGACGGCGTCGCCGGCAGCGCGGCGGGCGTCGGCGCGGGCGCGGAGGGCCGCGCCCCGTCAGTTGTTGGCCCCGCCGTGGCACGCGGCGGCGCGACTGGAACCGGCAGGTTCGAGCCGGCCGGCCGCGGCCGATGAGCGCGGGTCAGGAACCAGGCGCCCGCGATCAGCAGCAGCACCACGACACCGACCAGGCGGCGCGGGCCGCGGGGAATTCGCAGCTCGGAGTCGTGCGAGGCTGACGGCTCGACCGCAGCTTCCGGCCAGCCCGCGCGTTCCATCCCTGCGACGGTCGAGGGCCGGTCGCGGCCGTCGCTCTCGGGCTCGTCGCCGCGCGACGCCTCCAAGATCTGGGTCCTCGCCAAGATCGGCGGCAAGATCGGCGGCGCCACGGCCGCTCCCCCGCGCGACGCGGCCTGGTAGTAGTAGCCGCGCCACTCGTTTTGCGCGCGCGGACTGGCCAGCGCCCACAGCCGTTGCCCGAGCGCGTAGACCGACTCGAACCGCTCGGAGGGGCAGATGTGCATCGCCCGCAGCACGATCGCTTCCAGCTCCTCGGGCAGATCCTTACGGAGCTCGCGCGGTGCCTCGAACCGTCCGGTCTCGATCGCCCGTAGGAGCGCGCGATCTTCGACCTCCTCGTAGGGGAGGTGGAGCGTGAGGCAGACGTAGAGCAGCACGCCGAGCGCGTACTGGTCACTCGCCGGTCCGACCTTTCCGTCGATCTGCTCGGGCGCGAGATATTGCGGGGTCCCGAGGATCTGCCCTTCCCGCGTCAGGTCGTCGGCCGTGGGCGCCTTCGAGACGCCGAAGTCGAGGACCTTCACCTCCCTGCCGGTGTCGGTTTCGGCCAGGAAGATGTTCCCGGGCTTGAGATCCCGGTGAATGATCCCCACCCGATGGCAGGCGCGCAGCGCCGCGCAGACGCCCAGCATGATGTCGACCACCTCGGTGATCCCGAGAGGTTTATTGGTGGCCACCAGCAGCTCGCCGAGGTCGCGGCCACGCAGATACTCCATGACCAGGAAGGGCGTCCCGTCGTCGGCGAATCCGAAGTCGAGCACCTGGACCACATTGCGGTGCTCGACCTTGGAGAGCGCCATCGCTTCGCGCAGAAACCGCTGCCGCACGCGATCGGTCAGTCGCGCGCCGCTCCGACTGCCGGTGGCCGTCTTGAGCGCGACCGTGCGTCCGAGCTTGGTGTCGACCGCGCGATAGACGGCCCCCATTCCGCCGCAGCCGATCAACTCGCCGAGCTCGTAGCGATCGATCTTCTTGGCCGGGATCTCCGGGCGCGCCTGCCGGCGCAGGGTCTCAGGCTCCGTCTCGGGTTCGGCGTGGTGGCGCATGACGTGGCCCACACGTCTTCGGCTCGGCCCGGCCGCGGTTGCGCGCCAGTGCTGGACGGTCGCGCTTCCGATGCTTATTTCTTCGAAGACCGGAGGCGCGATGGGGGAGCTCGGACGGGCGGGTTGGATCGCGGCGCTGCTCTGCGCGGGGCTCGCGGCGTGCAACGTGAGCAGCGGCGAGGGGACGCACGGCGACGGCAGCACGACGAGCACCGGCGGCGGCGGCACGGCCGGGACGAGCGCCGGGCCGCCGATCACGCTCGATGCGGGCGCGGTGCAGCCCGGAACGGTCCGCATGGTCGTGCCCGCGTACTGGGTACCGGACCAGCAGTGGCAGCGGATCATCGCTGATGCGCCGACGGTCGGAATGATCATCTTCAACCCGCAGAGCGGGCCCGGCACCTCGACGAACCCGGCCTACACGCAGGCCATCGCGCAGGCGCGGGCCGCGAATATCATCGTGCTCGGCTACGTGTCGACCCAGTACGGCGCGCGCGCCGAGGCCGACATCGACGCCGACGTGAACGGCTACTACAATTTGTATTCACCGTCGGGGATCTACTTCGCCGAAGGGCCGATGGAGAACGATTGCGACTCGCTGCAGGCCGAGTATCAACGCCTGACGACGCTGGCCCAGACGCACGATCCGAAGGCCTACCTGGCGATCGGCACGAAGTTCTGCCCGACGTACATCACCTTCGCCGACTTCATGGTCGAGTTCGCGGAGACCTGGCCGATGTATCAGGGGTACACCTCGCCGTCGTGGATGCCGGGGCATTCAGGGTCGCGCTTCGTTCACTTCGTGAGCGAGGTCCCCGACAGCGCGGCGGCGCAGGCGCTGTCGATGGCCATCGGCTTCGGCGCCGGCTGGGTCTTCACCACCGACGGCACGCTGCCGAATCCCTGGGGCGCGCTGCCGAGCTACTACGATCAGGAGGTCGCGGCGCTGAAGAAGCTTCAGTGAAGAGAGGTCAGGGGGTGGTAGCGGGGCAGGCGCCCGCGTCAGGCTGGAAGACGTCGGCCCCCTGCGCCCGCGCCACGCACACGTTGCTGAAGGTGGTGAAGCTGCAGCTGCAGACGGACGTGTCGCGACCGTCGGTCGGCAGCGTCGACAGGCAGGCTTGGCCGATCAGGACGCAGGTGCCGAACGGGCTGCCACAATACGAGGGGACGCAGGCGAGCACCTTGGCATAAGAGGCGGGGGCGCCGCCGTCGGGAACGCAGTCGGCGAGCGAGCTGCAATTGGCGGGCAAGGTGGGGATCGCGCAGGCGCCGGTGAAGTCGATGCTGACGCCGTGGGCTTGGGCGTCGCAGGGGTTGGCGTAGGTGACGTGGTCGCAGCCGCAGACCGCCTCGGCGTCACTGGGCGGCGGCACGCAGGGCGGGTCGTCGGAAGAACAGGCCGGCGCCCCGCAGCTCGCCTCGCTTGGCATCGCGGTGCAGATGCCGGCCGTGGTGTCGCAAGCGGACCGCATGCAGAAGTGCTGCATGCCGGCGCAGTCGCCGTCGGCCATGCACGGGTCGCCCTCGGCGACTGTTCCGCTGCCGCCGCCGCCGCCGCCCAAGCCGCCGATGAGGCCGCTGCCGCCGATGTCGCCCGAGCCGCCGATATCGCGGCCGCTGCTTCCGCCGTCCCCGACGCTCCCGCTGCTGGCGCCACCGTGGCCGCTGGTGGCCATCCCACCGTCGCCGGTGCCGGACGGACGGCCGGTCGTGCCACCCGTGCCCGTGCTGAGTGTCGGGTGTTGTCCGAGCTTCTCCGGCGAGCAGGCGCCCAGGATGAGGGCGAACCCCAGTGTGGCTCCGATGAAAGCAGCCGACCGGTGCATGGCTCTGCTCGTTAGCGGCGCTTCTTGTTCGCGGGCGCCTTCTTCTTTGCGTTGGCTTTGGCCTTGGCCTTGGCCTTCGCTTTCGGCTTCGCCTTGCGCGCGCTCTTCTTGGTCATTGCTTTGGTCATTGCTTTGGTCGCCGCTTTGGCTGAGGCTTTCCGAGCCGATGCCTTGACGGGC
>Ga0134128_10004420_pt1 | contig 17202 bp, 13 predicted proteins | sample KB31754_FD_96462 | JGI IMG/M metagenome (GOLD analysis project Ga0134128, IMG submission 96462) | Terrestrial soil microbial communities with excess Nitrogen fertilizer from Kellogg Biological Station, Michigan, USA - KB3-175-4 | ecosystem: Environmental > Terrestrial > Soil > Unclassified ... | reverse complement strand
CAATTGCTCTTGCACGAAGCGGGCGGTCTCTTCCTGTTCACAAGCGATCACTGAGGCGGTCGGTAGTCCGCGCAAAACTTCAACGGCAAGGTTGGGCCCCGATAATGCGCAAACCTGATGCCCGGGCACCACATAAGAAAGAATCTGCGACATGCGCTGAAACGTTTTCAGCTCCAATCCCTTGGCAGCGCTGACCAGCACAGCTTGCCCGTCGCGTGCCGAGCCGTGAGCTCGTGCTGCAACTTTTGCCGACAACGCTTTGTTGACGGCGAGTCCTACCGAACGCATGCTCTGTGCCGTGCAGCAGAACAAAATGATCGCCGCCCCTTCCAGGCAGCGGTCCATATCGTCGCAGACTTCCACCGATTCGGGAATGCTGATATCGAGTGGGTGCTCGAGCCGGCGCAGCTTCTTGATTTGCTCCAGCTTTTCTTGATTGCGCGACCAAATCGACACTTGACGCTCGTTGTTGCCGAGCAACCAGGTGAGGGTAGTGCCCCAGCTTCCCGCGCCGAGGATGGCTATTTTGCTCGGTTTTGGCAATTTATCGGCCATGCGATCCGTCCAAATGCAAAACGAGCCGCTATTCTACTGCGTTGACAACCAAAACTGGCCCCGCGGTCATGGTGGTTCTTACTCTGGATGGCAGGCTTCCAGCGTGCTTCTCTATTTCCCGAGGCGGGTGCGCGGGTCGAAGGCATCGCGCAGTCCATCGCCAAGAATGTTGAACGACAGCACGGTGATGAAAATGAACAAGCTGGGAAACAGGATCAGGTGCGGGTGCACACGCAAAGACCGCCAACCATCGTTGGCGAGAGTGCCCCAACTACAAGCCGGCGGCGACAAGCCCAATCCGATGAAGCTAAGTGTCGACTCGGCCAAAATGGCGGACGGTACGGTAAATGTCAGCGCCACGATAATCGGGCCGATGGCATTAGGCAGCAGGTGCTTCGTCAAAATATTTAGTGAACTTTGCCCGGCGGCAAGAGCGGCGTCGATGAATTCTTCGTGACGCAGCTGCAGCAGCTGCGCGCGCACCAGTCTGGCCGTGCCCATCCAGCTTACCAATCCGAGCGCCAGCAAGATACCGAAGGTACTGCGACCGAGCTCCACCGGCAGCATTACGCGAATCAATATCATCACGAGCAGGTCCGGCATGGAGTAGGCGACATCAACTCCACGCATGAGGAATGCATCGATTTTGCCGCCTTTGTATCCGGCGATGGAACCATATGTGGTGCCGAGCACAAAAGCGACTGCGGCCGTAAAAAAGCCGATTGAAATGGAAAGCCGGGCGCCGTAAATGATGCGAGTAAGCAGATCTCTACCCAGCTCGTCCGTGCCCATGGGGTGGGCATAAGAGGGTGCCGCGCTCAATAGCGCTCTGTTTGTCTGATCGAAGCCGTAAGGCGTAAACTGCACGCCCGCGCTGGAAAGCAATGCCACCGCCAGCAATACCACAACAATGCCAAAGCAGGTAAATGGAGCAGGCATTCTGCGTAGGCGCGCAAAGCCGTCGCGCAGCATGCCTCTGGAAATGCGTCCCGAGGGCGGCGTATGCTCGATCGCCTCGGCGAGAGGTTCCGTTTCAACAAATAAATTGCCTGTGCCGCTGGTCATCTAGCCCTCAACACGCATGCGAGGATCGAGAATGGTGTAAGCGGCGTCGACAATGGCATTTGTGATGATGAGAAGCAATCCGAACACGAGGGTGGTTCCCATAATAAGATCATAGTCGCGGTTAGATACGGCGGTAATGAAAAACCGTCCCATGCCCGGAATCGCGTAGATGAACTCGACGACAAAAGAGCCGGTGATCAATATGGCAGTGAGCGGCCCGAGCACGGTGATCACAGGCACGAGCGCATTGCGCAACACGTGCTTCACTACGGTGACGCGTGCAGACAGACCTTTCGAACGTGCCGTGCGAACCCAGTCTTTATCCAGAATTTCCAACACGCTGGCGCGGGTGAGACGGGCCAAATAGGCTGCCGGACTGGCGGCTAAAGTCAAAGCCGGCAAGATAACACTGCGCGGGCCTTCCCAGAGGGCCACAGGCAAAACCTTAAGCCAGATGCCGAACACAAAAATAAGGACGGCGCCTACGACAAAGCCGGGCACCGATATGCCGATGGTGGCCACCAGCATGGCGCCGACATCGGTGCCGCTGCCGCGGCGGACGGCCGCTAGAGTGCCAAGCGGGATGCCCACGGCGATGGCGATTAAAAGTCCGAGCCCGCCGAGCTCGGCCGAGACGGGGAGCGCGCTTGCCAGTATGTCATTGACGGTGCGGTTTACGTACTTGTAGGAAACGCCAAGATCGCCATGCGACAGCCGCCCCATGTATAAGAAGTACTGTTCGTAAATGGGCCGATCCAGATGATATTTAGCCTTGATGTTTGCCACTATCTCTGGTGGCAAATTCTTTTCCGCATCGAACGGCCCGCCGGGAACTATTCGCACCATCACGAATGTAAGGGTGGCAACGATCCACAAAACGGGAATCGCCCACAAGATACGCTTGATTATCAGACTTAGCATTCGGACTGCATGTAACCGGCGATTGTGAAGAGGCCGTGATCGCCCTGCCGCTGGCACGGCTCTTGAGCGGCTGGCAGCGCCTATTCTATCGCGTTCTTCATATCGCAGATATTGACAACCGAAAGGGTAAGGAGGCGTCCCCGTTTCATCTTGCAATACCTTTAGTTATATCTGCGCCTGATGGGTATAAAACAACATGTCCACCATTGACGTCAGGCTAGGGACAGATGGGATTACTGGGTCTTTTTGGTTCCAACATCAGCAATCCGGCGCTTGTCGCTGCAATCGGAAAGTATTGCGGTGACGCGAACGATGAAAATCTTGCCGAGCTGTGGAACTTATTTTTGAAGAGCAAGCTGCTCTTGGCAACCACTGCTGACGGCGCTAAAAACTTCGGTAAAGTCAAGCAGATGCGTGAGGCTGTGGGGATTTCTTTCCACTGCGCAACAAATGAACGCGGCGACAATCTGCTTATGGTCTTCGCCGACAGCGAGACTTTTAAGGCGCATGTGCCCGAGTCGGCGGCGCACGTGACCATGACAGGCGAGCAAGCCTTTCAACTGGCCAGCGCCAAGGGCTTGCTTGGCATGATCATTAATCCGAAAGGCGAGCACAGTGCCGAGCTAAAAGTTTGGCAGCATCAGGTCTTCATCGAGAAAGTCGGCGACCCGATTAAATTGCATGCATTGGCCTCGAAGCTGATTCGCGGCGGCAACCAGAGCGATGCTGAAGGCGTTTTGAAGGCAGCCATTTTTGCCTCCCAGCGCGAACACGGCGCTCAACACCCTTTCACTGCGGAATTGAACATAGAACTGGCGCGAGTGCTGAGATCGGAAAATAAGATCGAGCAGGCAGAGTGGACGTACCGGCGCGCCCTGGGCATCTACGAATCTGCCGGTTCGATGGATATGGAACTGGCCACCACCGCCGAAGGTCTCGGCATGATGCTGATGGAAGCGGACAAGGCACCACAGGCGGTGCCTCTCCTGGAGAAGGCCTTGGCGGTGTACGAGCGCATTCCCGGCGGCCGCCCGGAAAGCATTGCCCGCATCTTGTGCTTTCTTGGGGACGTCCGCTGCCAGCAAGGCAAAACGGAGGAAGGTGAGCATCTTTATAAACGAGCATCGGTGACGCTGGAAGAACGCAAGCATCCTGACGTTTTTGGCGTGTTGTTAAAAATGGGTGACCTTGCCGAGAAGGCGGGCAGACATAAAGAAGCGTTCGCTTACTACAATCGGGTGATAAGCGCGTTTGACAGTTGGAAACGCGGCAAGGAAATTGAAGTAGCCAAAGCGGCGCATCGGGCCGGCATGCTTCAGCTTGAGGACAACAAGCCGTCGGAAGCCATGGCGTTGCTCGAGCGAGCCTTACAGTCATACAGAAGAGAACAAGCCGTTGCCCAGGTCGAGGAAGTCGAGGCGCAGCTGATTAAGCTGCGCGAAGAAAATTCGTTGAAAGTCAAGGAAGAAGCGCAATCTACAACTGATCCCAACAAACCGGCTTACGGCCGCAGTACCGGCAAACGCCCGGCCGACTTGCCCTTGCTCGACATGAATGCCGTCAAGTCCAACCCGCGCGCCACGTTTGTGGGGCCAAAGGCAGAGCAAAAACCGAAAGAGGAAAAACCGCTCGACGCCGAGGAGGCGGCTCTGGCACAGATGCGAGCATTTTTGGATTCGGTCGGCAAGGAGGGCGCGCTTTCCGCAAGCGGTAGCCGACCTGCTGCTCCAGTGTCTGACGCCCCGGCGCCCAGTGCGATGTCTGAGACTCCGCCGCCGGTGCCGGCCGAGGCGCTACGGCATGTGCCGGCTGGCGATGCACCTCCGGCCGTTCCAACCCCGGCGCCAGAGCGGGTTGCCGAATTACCCGCTTCCGAGTCTAAGGAAATGAAGTCTGTTTCGCCGGTTGCCGATGCCGATCGTTTTGATAAGCCGATTGCCGAGCGCAAGGCCGATGCCGATCGTTTCGATAAGCCGATTCAAGAGAGGGGCGGCACGGCGGCTGCCGCAGAGGAATCAGGCGGGGTTACCTCCGATGTCGACAGTTCTGTCGATGGTGCTTTCGACAGCTTGCTGACGGAGGTCAAAGGCGAGAAGGGCTCTGATCGTTATGACAAACCAATAGGCGAGCGCCAGTCTGATGCGGATCGTTTCGACAAACCAATAGGCGAGCGCAAGTCTGATGCGGATCGTTTCGACAAGCCAATAAGCGAAAGAGCGGAGACGCCGCAATCTCCTCCGCCCTTGCCCGAGACAGCGGCTGCCGCCGAAGTTAAGCTCGACGATGAATGGAGCGAATCGCTTAAGTCCGATGAAAAATCAGGGCTGTCCGGACTCGCCGCGGATGAAGACGAACATCATGTCGAGATAAACGAGCTTTTCTCGGGCGTAGGTTCTAAAGCCTCAGGTGCGTCTGCGCCAAAGGTGAAGACTCCGGTGCCGGGAAATCCGCGCACCTCGGGGACTTCCATTCCTGCCCGCCAGGTGCCACCCCCTGTGCCACCATTGTCATCCAATGCTCCGGCTGCCGAGGTCGACTCCGCACCGTCTGCGGTATCAAAAACTCAAGCGTCGGATGAAGACGCGCGCAAATCATTTGACGAGCTGCAGCCGGCGCACTCGCTGGGACAGAATATGGCCGGCGATATTTCGGGCATCTTCAACAAGTCCGTGCTGGGCGATCTGAGCAAGGATGATCGGTTCGACAAACCGATCAGCGAGCGCAGCGCCGACCAGGACGTGATGCTCAATAAATCAATCGTTGAGCAAGCCGACAGCGATCTCAGTCGCTTTGACAAACCAATCGCCGAACGCACTGCCGAAGCCAACAAGTTGGACGCCAGTCGTTTCGATACGCCTATCCAAGAGCGCAACGGCACTGCTGCGGCCGCTGACGAATCGGACGGGATGTTTTCCGACCTCGACGATTCGCTGGACAGCGCTTTCAACAGTCTTCTGGCTGAACCTAAAGCAAGTGACGCCGGTCGATTCGATAAACCTATTCAAGAACGCGCACCTGCTCCTGAAGGCGACGTCACCATTGAGCTGGTCGAGAAGCCGTCGCGTGAGAGCATGGAGCCGACGGTCGAACTACCTCGCTCCACTAAAATCGATGCCGTGCCCGAGGCGGCGGCGGCAACGCCGAGCGATCAGAGCGAACCGGCACCAGCCGCCAAGGCAGAGCCGGCACCGTCTGAGCCCAAACCCGCTGCGGAACCGGAGGAAGCGCCCGACGCCAAACCCGCGCCGACGAAGCCAAAAGTCGACCTCACCACTGCGAAGACGCCTGAGGAGTTGATCAGCCTGCTCGAGCAACGTCTGGAGGACGAGCCGACCAACGCCGAGTTGTGGCTGCGCAAAGGCACCGCGCTTGCCCAACTGCAACGACTCGACGAAGCAATCAAAGCTTTTGACAAGGTCACAACGCTGGTTCCCAGCGACGTTAAGGGCTGGTACTGCAAAGGCTCGACCTTGCACCTTAAAGGCAGATTCGAGGATGCCGCGTACTGCTTTAACTATCTGCTCAAGCTCGATGCCGACAACGTGAAGGCGATGATGCGCAAGGCCGAATGTCTGGTTAAACTTGGGCGTGCCGACCAGAGCATGGCGCTCTACGACAGAATTCTAGAGCTGCAACCGAAGTTTGTCGCTGGCTGGCTCAGCAAGGCGCGCACCCTCGTGCAAGAACGCAAACTCGAAGCTGCGCTGACGTGCTACGACCATGTGCTCACGCTGGAGCCCGGCAACGAAGAAGCGGTGAAGGCAAAGAATTTGATTGCCACCAAACTCGGTGCGGCGGCAGGGACGTAAGGCATCCGCAAAGCGGGCTGCCGCCCGCCGCTACAGTGGTTAAGGCGCGTCGATTGAAACGTCTTTGAAGAACTGAATGTCGATGGCGTTTTTGGAAATGCCGTGCACCCACGGTTTGACCATGATGTTTTGCGCCGCTTGAACGAGCGGGCACAGCGCCGCGTCTTGCTGGATCAGCAGCTTGTCGGCTTGTTCGTAAAGCTTGGCGCGTTTCGCTTGATCTTGCTCGCCGCCGGCGGCCTCGACCAGCGCATCGTACTTCGGGTTCTTGTATTTCAGCTCGTTGTTGGCGTTGTAGCTGGTGAATAAATTGGCGAAAGTTTCGGGATCCGGATAATCGGCTCCCCATGTGCTGGTGAATATCGGTGGCGCATCTTGTTTTAGAGTACGCAGATAGACTTTGAATTCTTCATTGTCCAGGCCGATTTGAATGTTGAGGTTTCGTTTGAATTGATCCTGAATCGTTTCTACAAATATGCCTGTGTCTTCACGATACGGAAAAAGAAGTTGCAGCGATGGAAAGCCTTTTCCGTCGGGATAACCGGCTTCCGCCAGCAGCGTCTTGGCGGTTTCAGGATCATAGGTTGTCCCGTCGTCCTTTGAATAACCCATGAGCTTCGGCGGAATCCAGGTAAATAATGGCGACTGCCCGCGCTTCATGACTGTGGGAAAGATCGACCGATCCACAGCCATTGAAAATGCTTTGCGTACTCGCGCGTCGGTAAATGGTGGCTTGGTGACGTTGAATCCGACATAATTATTGCGAAGTACCTGATATTGGGTAAACTCAGGGGAGTTTTTCACTTGCTCGATGTCGGCTGTGCTCAGACTGCGATTGTCGATGAAGTCCAACTCGTTGTTTTCATAGAGGGCAAAGGCGGTTGCTTGCTCGGGCACCATGAACATTTTGATGGTTTTGACTTTCGGCGGTCCTGCAAAGAAATTCGGATTGGCCGCCAGCTCGATCTTGTATTCGTGCTGCCATTTCTTGAGCATGAATGGGCCGTTAGTAACTATATTGCCGGGCTCGGTCCAGCGGTCACGGAATTTTTCTATGATGTCTTTGCGCGCCGGTGAACATGGACCATAGGCGGTGAGATAGATAAAGTACGCCAGCGGCCTGTCGAGCTGAACTTCGAACGTCCAGTCATCGAGAGCCTTGCATCCAACCAGTGACGGATCCTTTATCTTGCCTGTGTTATAGGCTTGCGCGTTGTGAATGCCATAAAGAAAAAACGCATATGCCCCGGCCGTGCTCGGATTCAATAAACGTTTCCAGGCATATTCAAAATCATGTGCAGTTACCCGTTTTCCATCGGTCCATTTGGCATCATTGCGCAGGTGAAAAACGTATCTTCGGCCGCCGTCGAGAACCTCCCAACTCTTCGCTACGGCCGGCACGCAGTGCAGGTCTTCCGTATATTGCGTCAGACCGATCATGATATTGCACAGGACATCAAACGAAGCGTTGTCCGTGCTTTGATGCATGTCGAGGCTCGGCGGTTCGCTGCCGAGGTTGACGCGCAAAGTGCCTGGCTCCGGGCCGGTTCTTGTTGCACATCCGGAAAGCGCAGAAGAAGCCAACAACACAGCAATAAACAAGAGCGACTGTGCCGATTTCTTCATAAAGCCTTAATGCTGTGAGGAGTTTTATTTCGTTGTATTGTACGCGGCAGGCGCCGTTTTATTGACATACCTTGATAGAGATAGGTACAATGCACATTGACACCTGGCAGGGGGTCTTTTTTTTCTGGGTTGCTTTTGCGCAACAGCCGGAAGCTTTAATTGCCAGGGCGAGAAGAGGACAAAAACCATGGCCAAGAAAGACGACCGCATCATCCTCACATTGGCTTGTGGAGATTGCAAGCGTCGCAATTACACAACCATGAAGAACAAGAAGAACGATCCGGATCGGCTTGCAATCAGCAAGTACTGCCGTCATTGCCGCAAGCATACGGAACACAAAGAGACCAAGAAATAACGTCGTAGCGGCGGGCGGCAGTCCGCTTGGGACGGACGCATGCCGCTCGACATTAAAGCGCCCTTAGTTCAATGGTAGAACAGTGGTCTCCAAAACCATCGATGAGGGTTCGACTCCTTCAGGGCGCGAGTCTTATCCTTTCTTTCCGGAAGTGGCAGAGGATTCCCTTTAGCGAGTACGATCGAGGTTGTACCTTGAAAGCCCGCGATAATGATGAACTCATCAGGGAGAACAACTCATTGACAGGCGATAACGAAGGTGCCGACAGTACCACCCGAGAGAAACAAGTGGACACCACAAAGACTGCAGGACACAATCCGAATAAAGTGCAAACACAGCAAAAGCCAATGGCTCATCAGAAACAAACAGCGACCGCAACCGAGCCTTCAGTGTTCGGCAATAACCTCAGCGAATTCATTGATTTCCTGAAAGATACCTGGCAAGAGTTTCGCAAGATAAGCTGGCCCAATCGCGATCAGGTCATCAAGGAGACGTGGAGCGTGCTCGTGCTGGTAGCCGTGATTACCGGAGCCGTTCTCGGATTCGATTGGATTATCGGCAAGAGTGTGTTCGAGCCCATCGATCGCTATGCCAAGAAGATGGGGGGTGGAGTTGGTCATACGATGACGCCGTTTGCTCCCTTGCAGGCAGTGCCCGGTGCTCCGGTAAACAATCCGAGCATGCCTGGCAACGCACCGCCTGTTCCTGTGACCCCGGTCGCTCCGGCGCCGACGACCACTACGCCCCCGACAAGTCCAGAAAGTTCGACTACACCTGCAACCCCAGCCACCAAGAGCGAGCTGGACAAATTCGGCACTCCGGCACCGGCTGCGCCCAGCACCCCGCCGACTAACGGGAAATAGAAATGCAAGAAACAGACAGAAGTGGCAAGATGAGCTTCATCAAAAGCGACGGTATCCGCCGCTGGTACGCGGTGCAGACCGCATCTGGTCACGAAAATAAAGTCAAAGAGCACATCGAAAAGCGCATTGTAACGATGGGTGCTCAGGACAAAATCTTCGGTGTCATCGTTCCTGAAAAGATGGTCACCAAAGTCAAAGACGGCAAGCGCCTCGAGAAAAAAGAGCGAGAATACCCGGGCTATGTCTTTGTGGAAATGATTCTCGACGATGACTCCTGGCGCGTGGTTCGTGAAGCCCCGGGCGTCACCAAGTACGTGGGTGCCGGCAAAAAGCCGATTCCAGTGCAGGATTCGGAGATTCGCAAGATTTTGCGTCGCCAGATGGCCGTCACCGGAGTCAAGGGTCAGAAGAAGGCGGTCATCGACGTCAAGGTCGGAGATTACGTCCGTATCACGGGCGGTCCGTTCGCCGACTTTACAGGCGAAGTTACTGAAGTCAACCTCGAGCGTGAGCGTATCAAGGCGTCCGTCATCATCTTCGGTCGCGCCACGCCAGTGGAGCTGGAGTTCAACCAAGTTATAAAAGTGTAAAACAGGTAGGCCGGACCGCGTCCCTGCCATAAGATCAGTAATTCGTGTGACATACAAAGGATATTTGAGCCGTGGCTAAGAAGGTAGTTGGAAAAATCAAATTGCAAATCCAGGCTGGCAAAGCCAACCCGGCGCCGCCTATCGGTCCAGCTCTTGGTCAGCATGGCGTCAACATCATGCAGTTCTGCAAAGAGTACAACGCCAAGACGCAAGATAAAGCTGGCTTGATCGTGCCGGTGGAAATCACTGTCTATGAAGATCGCTCGTTCGACTTCGTTCTCAAAACACCGCCTGCTTCTGAGCTTCTCAAGAAAGCATGCGGGATTGAGAAGGGTGCTGCGACACCCAACAAGACGAAAGTGGCTACGGTCACTCGCAAGCAAGTCCGTGAAATCGCTCAGACCAAATTGCCCGACCTCAACGCCACCTCTTTGGAAGCGGCTGAGTCGATGGTTATCGGCACGGCGAAAAACATGGGCATCAACGTCGCCGACTAGGGCGACGATGGCGTCGCTGCTACTCAAGACGACGTTCTAAGCACAAATAAACACGGTTACCAATGCTGCAGAGTTTCTGCATCCGTTGGGAGATCCAATTAAAGGAATCGAACAATGCCAACAATTACAAAACGCGAAAAAGTCTACGAGAAGGTCCGCAATGAATTTCGCGGCAAGCTTATCACTGCCGAAGAAGCGGTGAAAGTGCTCAAAGACGCGCCGAAAACGAAATTCGATCAGACAGTCGAGCTCTCCTTCAAGCTCGGCATCAATCCTAAGTTGAACGATCAGCAAGTCCGCTCTACCGTGAGCCTGCCGGGTGGCACGGGTAAAGAAGTGCGCGTGGCTGTTGTTTGCAAACACGACAAACAAAAGGAAGCCCAGGACGCCGGCGCTGATGTTGTCGGCGCTGAAGACCTCGTCGAAAAAATCGGCGGCGGCTTCATGGAATTCGACAAGTTGGTGGCAACACCTGATGCGATGGGCATGCTCTCGAAAATGGGTAAAATCCTCGGTCCACGCGGCTTGATGCCCAACCCGAAGGATGGTACCGTCACGCAAGATATCGGCAAAGCGATCAAAGATCTTAAAGCCGGTAAGGTTTCGTTCCGCGCTGAAAAAGATGGGGGCGTTGTCCAGCTTCCGGTGGGCAAGCTTTCTTTTGCAGACGAGCGCATTCTGAAAAACGTCGCTGCCGTTTACGAGACCGTGATGAAAGTAAAACCCGCTTCGGTGAAAGGCACCTACATCAAGTCTGTGTATCTCAGCTCGACGATGGGACCGGGATTGAGACTGGATCCGCTCAAGCTGCAAGACCTGCACAAGTACCTGGTCAGCTAAGACGCAGCAACGACATAAATCGAAAGGACGCGGTTATTTGCCGCGTCTTTTTTCTTGCGTTGTCTCTTGCGCAGTTTTTTTGCCTTCGTCAGTAATGTTTTCGTGGTATCAGATATGATGCGTGATACTTCTCGCTGGAGATAGTAAGCGGTGCCCGGCAAGAAGTGTTACCGGCAAAAAGTGTTACCTGTGTGTTCGGAACGTTCTATCACCTATCTATCTGGCACGGACTCTGGAAAGAATGACCACGGTATGACCACGTCATTAAGAATGGCAAGCGAACCTTGACAACGGTGAGCTTACAACCGTAAGCTTGTATCGCCCGATGCCCCATAGCCGCAAACCACGGATCGCCGCCGTAGCCGGTCTCTCATTTGATGAGGGACGCGTGGTCGCCGCCTATAAGGAGTTACTAAAATGAGCGATAGAGACGTCAGTCAAGCGATTCATCAGGCTGAGCGCGCCCCATCCGTTAGCCAGGACGGACACACACGCAACTTCGAGGGCATGTACCAATCGATCGTGCAAATGCAGCAGCACGACGGCGGAAGCAACTCCGCCCAATATCACCAGGACCTGCAGAGCATGAATGAACGATTGCACGCAAGAGGGGTTATGCCCAACGTGCAGATTATGGGGGTCGACGAGCGAAACCACGCGTTGATTACCCGGGATGTTTCCAGTCATAGGGACTTCGAGCAGGAAGCTTCCCACGTCAACGACTTTCGCATGCTCGGCAGCACCGGAGATCGTCGCGAGCAGGCAGACGCGGCAAGATTCGCCATGCGGGGCATTCATGGTATTGAACGCAATCCGGACGGCTCTTATGAAGTTCCGATCGGTGGACAGCCTGGACGACCGAATGAAGCGGCTAACCCATTCACGAGCCCGAACACCATGGCGCTCGGTTTCATGAGTCAGGTGTTGCGCAGTATGACCGGCACCGGCAACGCCGAAAATTACTTCGGAATGGGTGCGCTGCCGGGCGGCGGCTTCTATAGCCAAGCCTGGCGCGGCTGGGACAATCAAGGCAACGCGCGTTAGCCTGAGTCGGCCATAGCGCTATTTCCAGGACTCGACGCGGCTGGGAATGTAGATGGCACCGAAGCCGGGAATCTTGTCGGATCGCTCTCGTTCGGCTGCTGACATGCGCTTGAAGTTGTCGGCTAATGATGGGTTCGTTTCGCACAATGCCTGCCGCGCGTAAGCTTCAGCCTTTAGCCTGTGGCAGGCGGCGTTCATGTAAGCGCTATGGAGTAAATCGAGATCTTCAATGCGATTGGTGAGCGCGTTGTCGGCTTGTTTGATAGCTTGCGACAAATTGCCGTCCTTTAGATCGCACCAGCCTCCTAGCAAACCTATCACCGGTGGCCGCAATGGACGCTGATTGAGCACCGCCAGATCATCTTTTGCCTTGCCGATTTGATTCGTGCTCAGATAATAAAAGGCGCGGCGCAGGCGAGGTCCCCAATACATCGGCTTGGATTTGGAAACGGACTCGTTATAGTACGCAGCAGCCTCTTCCGGGTGGCCGTTGTTTTGCAGAATCAGCGCCCGGATGCCGGCAGCAGCCGCGGGGGAAAGCCGGTTCATGGACTGTAATGCCAGATCGTAATCACCGCACAGCACCAGAGCAAACGAGGCGTTCCACGCTTCAAGTGATTCGTTTTTGCTAAGCTGCGAACTCTTGATCAGATCGATCGCCACCGATTGATCGTTCTGCTTTTGCAAAAGCTTATATGTCGCTCGGCACAAGTAGCCATCACGATCATTCTGATTGATTCTGAGCGCGCGTTCGATATCGCTTTGGGCGGCGGGAAAATTATTTTGAAGCGCGTAGAGATAACTGCGTTGCACAAGCAATCCACTTTCTTCTCTCAAGCGCATCATATTCGTCAGACAGGTTACTCCCACCGACGCGTAACTGCGGAGATGCGAGCCGATTTCCCAAATTGACGACGTCATCAGCCCAGCGAGGCCAGCCATCAATGCTACGTACGAAACTCCAATCGCCCAGCGTTGGCCAACAGTCGCCGGTATCAACTTTGATTGGGACGACGTTGCCTGCCGATTGGCCGGCTGCGCATTGGCTGCTGACAGCGTCGCCAGCGTTTTATTGCTATTCAACAGCTCGCGCTCGAGCTCGAGGATTGTTTTCGCTTTGCCGCTATGAACGAGCTTTGGCCCTGGTCTTGTCGGTTTATTAAAATAGCTGATGATCGAGATGATCGAAAACAAAAACAGCAACGGCGATCTGGAGCTGATCGCCATAGCAATCAGTGCCAGCATGCCAGGTATGAGGATATATTTGGAAATCGCAGCAACTACATTGCCGCCATCAAACGGTCTGGCCGGCAGCAGCTGCGTCAGGTTCAACAAAAAACCGACGGCGCCGCCCAAGGTGAGCATCGGATCGTGCAGGAGTATGCCTGCTAAGTACATGATCCCCGCACCGGTGCCACCGACAAGCGGACCGGCTAGCGATACCCAGGCTGCGGTCGCCTCGTCTTCCGGCGGTTGCCTCATCAAGACGAATGCGCCGAGCAATGGAACATAGACCGGCGCTTGCGGATCGCAATTATTCGCCCTCATCCATATCCAATGGCCCATCTCATGGATGGTTATCAGCGTCATGATGACGAGTCCGCCCCACCAGCCGAACATCACGCTGTAAAGGACCAGGCTTAGGGACAGAGTGGGCAGAAACTTGCGCACCCAGCTGGATTGCAACACCGGCTTCCAGCGCTCGGCAAGCGGGCTTTCGTTCGCGGCGAGCTGGCTTTCGCCGGCCGTTGTCATGTTAGAGGAGCTTTGTGCCTGCTCAACGATGTCTTGCAGCTTCTGCACCGCCGCTTGCGATTCTGCGGATGAGCCGGCACCAAATGTGGTGCTACCTTTATCCAGGTCGCTGCCTTGTGTCATCCGTTCTCCTTAGCTTGCCATATTGGCGGTTTCCGAGTGAGGTCCGCTTTCCGGCGCATTTGAGAGTGCTTGCACTTTCAAATAGGACCACAGCTTCGCGTATTCAGCCTGAATTTTTTCTTGCACCTTGTGATTAAGCGGCTTCATTTCACGAAGTTTTTCCAGGCAACTCTCGAACCATTTTTGCGATTCTTCGCGGTTGCCTTGCTCCCGATACAGCATGGCGAGAACCAGCCGGTTGTCCACTTGCGTGTTGTGGCAGGGAATGACTGTTTCCTCGAGTTCTTTTTGATTGTCGAGCACGACTTTCAATCCTTCCTCGAGTCTGCCCTGGCGCAGCTTCAAGTGTCCGATGTTACATACCATCGACCAGAGGACCGCTTTGTCCGTCACCTTATCGCGCTGGGCGATTTCCTGAGCGCTGTCCAAGTGCAGCTGCGCCTCCTCCAGCCGATCGCACATCGTGAGCGCGTATCCAAGATTGGAATGCGCGCCCGTCAACGCTCGTGCGTCTTGCGGGGATACCTTTTCCTTGATTGCCAGGGCGCGGCGGAAAAGCGCCACACCCTCGTCGTAGCGAGACAGCTCGTCATAAATGCAACCCAAGTTGGTCAAAGAGCCGGCAAGCACTTCGAACTGCGCTGCGGGCGTGGGACCTACTTCACTTTTTTCGACCAGGCTTATCACTTTATGGAGCAGCTTTTCGGCGTCCGCGTGGCGTCCGTTTTGACGCAGCGTGGGGGCAAGCATTGCCTGCTTTTCAGCAATTTCCAGCGGCGCTTCGTCTCCCAGTCCATCGCATAGCTCAATCGCTCGATTGATGTTGCTCCAGCCTTCGTCGCCTTTTCCGCGCTGAGTCAAAATGTCGCCGAGGACCAAGAGCGCATCCACCAGGCTAGAGGTATCATTGTCACTCTGTTCTGCAACCGCAAGTGCCTGGCGCGCAGCCTGCTCGCTTTCAGCTGGTAATCCTTTTTCAAAGAGATAGGCGGCGTACAGGATGTGGCGGCTCGAAAGGCAGGCGGCATAGGGATTCTTCGGAATGCAGGCGAACAATCTGTCGATCGCGATGCTGAGTTCGTGGCAGCGTCTGGAAATCTGCAGCTGGTTTTTGGCGGCGATGGCCAAAATGGTTAGCAGCGTTGGAACCAGTAAGAACCCGATCAAGCAAGGAATCGGCATTAAAACCGGCATGGCATCGGCAGCCGCCACGCTTACTATTAACGCCCAGAACGTCATGCCGAGCGTTTTTGTGAACCTTTTGACGGACCGATTGACACCCACCGGCGAGCTCCGATGATGAGATCCGAGCCTGCATAGCGCAGCTCCAGTTCATCGATATGTGCTTTCCGTAGACTTTATGCCCATCTTGCCGGGAAATCGCCGTGTTTCCCGGGAGCAGCACAAAAGAAGGGCAGCGGGATTTGTGGTCCCGCTGCCTGCTTCTCTTCGGTCTGCTCCTAGAGAAATCAACTCGGTCGACGACAACCCTTCGTCGAAAGAAGAATTTCGCTCACACGTAAGGCGGTTGAATCGGCAAGATCCAGTCGTCCTGCGCGTTCGTATACTACGGAAAGGTGCCATAAGAGCGAAGCCACGGCCACGCTTCCATTACCGAGATGACTTTCAGCCTGTTTGCATGCGCGTTTCAGCAGCGCCTCCGCTTGCGCAAGGTTATTTTGCCTCTCGGCGTCCTGCGCCATTGTCACCAACACTGCGATCGACGATTCCGGCGAACAGGCAATGTGGTTCTGGCTTTTTTCTTCGGTTTCTGTGTGCATCTCCGTGACTCCGCCCAAGCTCTTGCTTCAGTTTTGACAGGTGGTACCCTAACAAATCAATTGGAAACCCAGGCCTATGGCTGGGTTTGCGTATTTTCGTTTACTGGTGGCGGTTGATCAACTCGATACCCCACCGGTGGTAGAAGTCCCCAGATCTGGGCTCTACTGCGGATTTTTCTGCCAGGTAATCCATGCGCGCCGCGAACCCAAACGCTCGGCACCGAATATGGTGGCAACCGTATCAGTTACTAAAATGTAACCGGCACCAAATACGGCACCGGGTTTAATAGTTTGTTCATAAGTTTTCGGGAACGAGGATACTGCAGAGGTCGTCAACTATCTCGGAAGCGCTTAACCGCGTATCCTAGCCGGCTCCCGGCACAGAGGGAGCAGACCGAAAGCTTAATAGATAAGCAAGGCAACTATGGCCCTCAGGAAACAAGATATCGAGAATATGAACTCGGCGTTCGATACCCCGGACGATGAGTTGTTTGACAATGTATTGGCTGGCGACGAGGAAAATCCGCCCGTATTCAAAGTGGTGGAAAGCGATGCGCCGACTGCGCAACAGGATTCCTTAAAGTCATACTTGAAGGAGATTTCCAGATATCGGTTGCTCAAAGCGGAAGAAGAAGCCGAATTGGCACGTCTATTGCGCAAGGGCGATGATATGGCCAAGCGCAAGCTCGTGCAAGCCAACTTACGGCTGGTCGTCAGCATCGCCCGTCGTTATAACGCTCCCGGACTGACGTTCCAAGATCTGATTCAGGAAGGCAGCATCGGCTTGATGCGCGCCGTGGAGAAATTCGATCCGGAAAAAGGATTTCGGTTTTCCACCTATGCGACTTGGTGGATCCGGCAGGCAATCACCAGAGCGATCGCAGACAAAGGCAGCGCTATTCGCGTGCCCGTGCACATGCATGGTCAACTCAACAAAGTTGGCAAGGTAATCAAAACGCTGGCGATACAACTTGGACGGCGGCCGACTCTAGTCGAAATTGCCGCTGAAAGCGGACTGTCGCCGGCAAAAGTGAGCGAGATTCTCAGTAGCAAGAAGCAGCTGGCGTCTCTGGATTTCAAACGCGAAGATGACGATTTCGATCTCGGCGATAGCTTGCGCGCGATACCCGAGCGCGAGCCGGAGAATGTCACCACCGGTAATCTCATGGCTCTCGACGTCCGCGCCATCATCGCCAATTTGCCTGCGCACGAACGTGAGGTAATCAGCTATCGATTTGGATTAGTGGGCGACAAGCCGCTTACACTTGAAGAGTGCGGCAAACTTATGGGCATGAGCCACGAGCGCGTCAGGCAAATCGAGTTGAAGGCAATGAAGAAGCTGCGCAACTCGCCCCATGCCGCAGAGATGCGCGCGTAT